>ERZ831634.3980-NODE-3980-length-10310-cov-8.560605_pt1 | contig 10310 bp, 10 predicted proteins | sample MGYA00519953_ERZ831634 | MGnify/ENA primary metagenome ERZ831634 (study PRJEB31850, sample SAMEA3708718) | human gut metagenome | biome: human gut; feature: human-associated habitat; material: faeces | place: China | collected 2014 ...
CCAAGGTGAGCAACGCCGACCGTGAGCGCTGGGACGACCTCATCAACAGCTACTTTGAAGCACCCCGCCACCACACCCTGCTGGTGCAGCTGCTGGACTGCCGCCACGCCCCCAGCGCCGACGATGAGCAGATGCTGCGCTACCTGCACTATCACCAGATCCCCTACGTGGTGGCCCTGACCAAGGCCGACAAGCTCAAAAAGAGCCAGCTGGCCAAGACGCTGGAAGACTTTGAGAACCTCTGCCGCCCCTATGGCTGCCAGAAGGTGGTGCTGACCAGCGGCGAGAACGGTTACGGCATCCCGGAGCTGCAGGCGGTGCTCAATGCCGCTGTGGCCGGGGAACAGGAAGCGGAGTAAACCATGGCCTACAACGAATTTGCCTATTTCTACGATGAATTCAACGGTGAGGCCGATTACGATGCCCTGTATGCCCACATCCATGCAAAGCTCAAGGAGCACGGCATCCACGACGGCATCCTTGCCGACCTTGGCTGCGGCACCGGTGAGCTGACGTTGATGCTCACGCAGGCGGGCTATGATATGATCGGCATTGACCAGTCCGAGGAGATGCTCTGCGTTGTGCGCGATAAGGCCGAACAGCTGGGCCTTTCCGGCAGGCTGCTGCTGCTCCGGCAGGACCTGCTCAAGCTGGATCTGTACGGCACCATCCGGGGCGCGGTGTCCACCTTTGACACCTTCAACCACATCCCGGACCTCGACACCGCCATTGCCAACGCGGGCTTTTTCATGGAGAAGGGCGGGGTGTTCCTGTTCGATATGAACACGCCCTACAAGCACCAGAACGTGCTGGGCGACAACGCGTTCACCTTTGAGGAAGAGGATGCCGCCTGTGTGTGGCGCAACCACTACGATGCCGCCAACCGCCGCGTGGAGATCACCGTGGACATCGACTACCACGAGACCGGCGAGCACTTCCACGAGCAGTTCTGCGAGTACACCTATGACCTTGACACCATCCGCACCGCGCTGGAAAAGCACGGCTTTGCGCTGGAAAGCGTCTGCGACGGCGAGACCTTCGGCCCGCTGACCGAGGACAGCCAGCGCTATTTCTTCTGCGCAGTCAAGCAGTATACACAATTGGAGGGATAACTTTATGGCAAATCTGATCCGCGGCCTGTCGGAGAATGGCGGGGTCGTATTCTGCGGCGTGGATTCCACCCAGATCGTCCGCAAGGCCGAAAAGCTGCACACCACCAGCGCCACCTGCAGCGCGGCACTGGGCCGTCTGCTCACCGGCGCGGCCCTGATGGGCTCCATGCTCAAGGACGACCGTGACCAGATCACCCTGCGTGTGTCCGGCGGCGGCCCGGCGGGCGTGGTCATTGCCTGCACCGACGGAACCGGCAACGTGAAGGGCTGCATCGATCACCCCTTGGTGGAGCTGCCCGCAAAGCCGAACGGCCACCTGGATGTGGGCGGCGCTGTGGGCAAAGACGGTGTGCTCACCGTCATCCGGGATAACCGCCTGCAGAAGGAGCCTACCGTGGGGCAGGTGCCGCTGGTCTCCGGCGAGATCGCCGAGGACCTGACCGCCTACTACGCCTACAGCGAGCAGGTGCCCACCGTCATGGCGCTGGGCGTGCTGGTGGACAAAGACCTGTCCATCCTGTGCGCAGGCGGCTTTATGGTGCAGCTGCTGCCCGGTGCCACCGATGCGGAGATCGATCAGCTGGAAAAGAACATCGCGGCCATGCCGTCCGTCACCACCCTGCTGCACGAGGGCAAGACCCCCGAGGACATGATGCAGCTGGCGCTGGCGGGCTTTGACCCCAACGTGCTGGACGAGCGCGATGTGCACTACCAGTGCGACTGCAGCGCCGAGCGCACCAAGGAGATGCTGTTCAGCCTTGGCCGCAAGGAGCTGGTGAGGATGCGCGACGAGGACCCCGCCTGCGAGGTGGTGTGCCACTTCTGCCACAGCAAGTACCAGTACGACCTCAACGACCTGCTTGCCGAGTACGACGCGCAGGCGGCGGAACGTGCCGCTGCAGAGCAGGGGACTTGACAAACCGCTAAAAAACAACTATACTACAAATAGAAAAGGCGCTGTCCGCAATGGTCAGCTTCCCTTCGGCTAAGGAGTCAATAAGAATGACCGCTCAGGTTTGGGAGTCTGGGGCGGTCATTTCTTATTGTTATGGATCTCTTTGAAGATTGCCCATGCGATCTGAAATGTAATCCCAACTGTGCCGCCAACAATGACGAACAGCTGCAGAACATCGTTCAACACCATGATGCATCCCCCCTTCCGCGTTTGCGAACGGGGGAACAAACAATAAGCTTTTACGTCCCCCGGACGCTTGCCGGAGGGAAGCATGACCACCTGCGCTTGCAGACAGCACCTAATCACCGCCTTTTCAGGCGGTATTTTTAGTTTAACATACTTTTTGACGAATTACAATGGGAATCCTTTCACCCGCAGATGTCCGCTGCCACGGTGTAGGTAACGGTATAGTCCAGTACGTTGCCGTTCACGGTGCAGTCCTCTTTGCGGGCGATGTGCTCCGCGTCCGGCCATGCGGCGTACAGCGCCTGCAGGCTTTGCAGCCGGGCCAGCGCGGCGGCCTGCGCTTCGGTGCGGTGCAGCGTTTCCGGCTGCTGCACATAGCGGCAGGTCTCCTCCACAGAGCAGGGCAGGGCAAGGCCCAGCAGCGGCACCTCCGGCTGAAAGTGCCGGAGAATCACCGCCGCATGTTCCGGCGCAGGCGCGGCGGGCAGGGGGAAGGTGTGCCCGAACGCTGTCACCCGGTATGCGCGGGTGCACGCGCCGGTGTACTGCTGCACCGTCTCTTCCAAGGGCACGGTGCGGGTGTCGCTCCACTCAAACTGCGCAACCACCGTTCCGGCGGCGGGCGCAAAGATCAGGGTGCCGTCCCGCTCGGCGCGGGCTGTGCCAATGAGGCCCTGCCCGGCTTCCACCTGCTGGCCCGGCTGCACCAGCATGGTGCCGCTGGTAAGGTTCGTGCGCACCACGGTGCCGCCGCATTTTGCCCGGATGCCGTGCAGCGTTCCGGCGGCAATGTCCGGCTTGGGCTTTGCTGCGGCGGCTTCCACCACCAGCCGCCCTTTGGCAAAATTCAGGCTGGCCCAGGAGAACTCGCCGCTGTGCAAAAGGGCGTACTCCCCGGCAGTGAGCTTTGCCTCGGTCACAGCCGCACCGGGCTGCAGGCCCGCTTCCCGCAGGACGGCGCAGGCCCGCGCAGCCTGTCCGGTGGTGAGGGAAGAGGTGTCCGCATACCAGACGAACTGCTGTGCAAAGAGCAGCAGCGGCACAAACACCGTCAGCCCCGCCCAAAGCCCGGCCCGGCGCAGCAAGGGGCGCAGGCAGAAATACAGCCCCAGCTTCCGGCGGATGCGCAGCCGCACCCGGTGCTTGCGGGCCAGCGCGGCAAGGCGCGGGTACTGCCACGCGGCGCACCGCCCGCCAAACCCTCCCGGCAGGGCCGTTACCCCGTAGGGATGCAGCCCGGCCCGGGCGGCAGCGGTAAGCAGGGCTTCGGTGCTGCCATTGCATGCGGTGAACTCCACCGCGGCCCAAAGGCTTACCGGTTCCATGGGCACCTCCTAGTCATCCGCAAAGTCCGTGCGCACGAACCGCCCCCGCAGGGTCAGGCGGCTGGCGGTAAGGGTGACGATCTTCAGCCCGTCGCCGTAGATGGTCAACCGGCCATGGGGCATCTGCAGGCACAGCCGGTCGGGGCTGTAGGCCAGAATGCGGCAAAAGTGCTCCACCTCCATGCGGCCCCCGCTCAGGTAGACGGCAGGGGCGTGGTAAAAGCCCTGCGGCGGCTGACGGAACAGCAGGGCCAGCCAGCTTTGCAGCAAAAGCCGCTTTTTGCGCTTGGCACACATCCCATTCCCTCCCATCCCGCAGTTCTGCCCGCGGCGCGCTGCTACATATATATGGATGCGGAGGGCTGAGTTATGAATCGAAGCTGGAATTTCCGGCGGGGCGTGCTGCTGGCGCTGGCAGGGTACACGGCGTTTCTGGTGTTTGCCGCGCCGCAGCGCTGTGCCGATGCCCTGCAGGCGGGGCTGCGGCTGTGCGGCGGGCCGCTGCTGGTATCGCTGTTTCCGTTCCTCATCGTATCGGCGCTGGCGGCAGGCTGCGGGGCCGGGCAGTGGCTGGGCTTTGTGTTCCGGCCTGCGGCGCGGCTCATGGGCATCCGGGCAAAGGGTGCGGGCGGCGTGCTGCTCATTGGGGCCTTGGGGGGCTTTGCACCGGCGGCGGTGGCTGCGTCCGAAGCCGTGCGCACCGGTCAGCTCACTTCCCGGCAGGCCTCGGCGCTGCTGCCCGCCTGTGTGTGCAGCGGGCCGTCCTTTGTCATCCTCACGGTAGGGCAGCAGATGCTGGGCAGCCGCGCGGTGGGGGTGCGGCTGTTTGCGGCCCAGCTGCTGGCGGGATACCTCACGGCGGCACTGCTGTGCCGGATGCAGGGCGGGGCCGGGCAGGCTCCACCCGCGCAGGGGGAAACCATTCCGCTGCCCGCACTGGACGCGGTGATCGCGCAGGCGGCAGGGACCTACCTGAAGCTCTGCGGCTTTGTGCTGTACTTCCGGCTGCTGGCGGCAGGGTGCGGGGCATTGCTGCCACAGCCGTGGGCGGCGCTGCCCGCCATGCTGCTGGAAGTGTGTTCCGGCTGCGATCAGGCCGCCCGCACCGGGCTGTGGGCCAGCACGCTGTGCTGTGCGGCGCTCAGTGTGCAGGGGGTGTCGGTGCTTTTGCAGGTGCGCACCATCTGCCCGGCCGAGATCTCGCTGCGGCCTTTGCTGGCAGCGCGGGCGGTGCATCTGCCGCTTTCGGTGGCGCTGTTCTGGCTGGGCAGCACCGTGCCGGTGCAGGCCGTGCAGACCTTTACCACCCTGACCGAACGGGTGGTGGTGCTGCGCCGCGTGCCGCTGGACTGCGCCCTGCTGGCCTTTGCCGTGTGCTGCATCACGGTGGAGGTGTTATCTGATACAGTGACGGATTATTGACGCTGATGCGATGAAAAATGCACTGTGTCAAGCTGATACAGTGCCCCTTGATTGATACAGTGCGTCAGTGTATCAGGGCAGGCCAGTGTATCAACTTGATACACTGGCAAAAAGAAACATAAGTAAGTTATATATTTCTCACTGTATCATGTGTTTCTCCACGGTAGGCCAGCCGGGTAAACCACCCTCGCGCGCCGTCCTTTTGGCACAGCTGATATTTTGCAATGTCGCCATCCCGTACAAGCTCAGCATACGAGCGTTTGTAAGTGGCTTCACTGCACTTGATCTCCTGAAGTACAGCACTTTTGAGTTGAGGATTTGCCATCGACCCAAGGCGGCTCTCGGACAGAACGTTCAGGATGGCGCTGCGGGTGTCCTGCCGGGTCTCCGCCGTGCGCACCCGCCGCTCCTCAATGAAGTCGGCATCCTTCTTGTCGGTGTAGCCGTCAAACACGGCCCGTGCGGTCTTTACGCCCTCCACCTCCACATCGTCGATGTGCAGCAGCACCGTCTGCTGGGGGCGGGCGTAGCTGTTTTTTTCGTGGCTGAGATAAATTTTGCCGTCGTTCTTGGCGCGGCCCATCATCAGCACGCTGCGGGCCATGTCCCAGATATCCGAGCTGTCGGCCAGACGTGCGCGGCCGGAAACGCCCTGCTTTTTGTTGGAGTGCATCACGATGAGCACCGCGCAGCCCTGCTTTGCGGCAATGGCGCGCAGCGGCAGCAGGGCACTGCGCATCTGGTTGCGGCTTGCCATCTCCACATCGGCGGGCAGAAAGCTCTGCAGCGGGTCCACGATGAGCAGCAGCGGCCCGGCCTTGGCGGCAAAATCCGCCAGTGCCTGATCCTTGAGGGTAAGGGGCTGGCCGGTCTTGCCAAAGTAGTCGTCGGCGGTCAGCACCAGCACCCGGTTCATGTCGGCCCCGGCCGCCAGCAGACGGGCCTTGAGCACCTTGCCGGGGTCGTCCTCGCCCGCAAGCAGCAGCACCTTGCCGGTCTGCTGCGGCGGCAGCGGAAAAAAGCCGGAGGTCTTGCCCGCCGTCACATAGGCAATGAGCTGTGCCTGCCAGATGCCCTTGCCGGTGCCGCCGTCGGCACCCAGCAGCGACACTTCGCCCAGCGGCAGCAGCTGCGGCACCAGCCACGCCACGCTCTGCATGGGCACATCGGCCAGCAGGCCGGGCTGCGCCGCGCTGCCCTCCAGCGCAAGCTTGCGCTGCTTTGCGTCCGCGTTCACGGCTGCCATAAAGGCTGCGGGGTCGGCCTGCCACGCCTGCTTGCAGGTGTTGAGCCATTGATCGATCTTGTAATTGACGGCGGGCAGCTGCATGTTGCAGGCTGCGCCGCGCACGTCGTCCAGCAGGTCTTCCCGTGCAGCCGGGTCGGTCTGGTGGAACATTACCGCAAAGGTCAGGCGGCTGAACAGCTGCTGCTCGGTCCTGCAGGCATCCAGCATGTTCAGAAAGTCTGTGCGGTCCTGAATGGATACTCCCAAAATACATTTCTCCTTTCGCTGTGGTTTATAACTGGAAGCAAAACCAAATGTTGTTGCAATAAGTATAACTCTGAAAAAACAACGTGTCAACAAATAGTTTTTGCGCAAAAAGCCACAGCTTCCGGGGTGAAAATGCACAGGAAAATGGGGAAAGAAAAAGAGAAGGCGGGCACCTTCTCTTGACAAAACGGCAAAAAATAACTATACTACAAATAGAAAAGGTGCTGTCCGCAATGGTCAGCTCCTTCCGGTTGGATCAATAAGAATGACCGCTTACCGTTTGGAGACAGGGGCGGTCATTTCTTATTGTTATGGATCTCTTTGAAGATTGCCCATGCGATCTGAAATGTAATCCCAACTGTGCCGCCAACAATGACGAACAGCTGCAGAACATCGTTCAACACCATGATGCATCCCCCCTTCCGCGTTTGCGAACGGGGGAACAAACAATAAGCTTTTACGTCCCCCGGACGCTTGCCGGAGGGAAGCATGACCACCTGCGCTTGCAGATAGCACCTTAACGCCACCCTTTGGGGCGGCATTTTTAGTTTAACATACTTTCTGACGAAATACAATAAGAACCCACAGAAACGACGCTTTGTAAAATTTTATGGTGCATGGTTGCTTTTTGAAAAAAGCAGAGTATAATAAAAGTAAGAAAGTAAGAAAATCGCACAAAGGAGGATGAAGGATGCTGACGGAATTGAGGACAAAATCCCAGATCACCATTCCAAAGGATATTGTAATGAAGATGGGCCTGCGTGAGGGCGACAAGCTGGAGATCGTGGAGAAGGATGGCGTGATCGAGCTGATGCCGGTAGCCGTTTACCCCAAAAAGTATCTGGACGAGCTGCGCAGCGAGATCAACGAAGCAAAGGCCAAAATTGCGGCAGGGGAGCAGCCGGTGTTCGACACTGTGGACGCACTGTTTGAAGCGCTGGACGGTGCGGACGAATGAATTACAAGATCACCTACACCAAACGATTCATAAAGAACCTGAAGCGTTTGAACGCAGCGGAGCGGGCGCAGCTGAAAAAGAAGCTGGAAATTCTGGAAATGGACCCGCTGTATCCGTCGCTGCGCACAAAGCGTATTCAAGGCACGGTAGACTTGTTCGAGTTCAGCGTAAACATGGACGTGCGGGTCATCTGGCAGTACGACGGTGATACGATCATTCTGCTGTTGGACATCGGACACCATGATATTCTGAATCAATTTTAAAAGCCTGTAAACACGATAAAAAGGCCGTTGATGCGCCTTGAAAACCTGATTGCTGTATGTTAAAATGACACTGAGAAGGGAAGTGGTGCAATTGCCGGTACTGAGCATTTTTTACGGCATCATTGTCAGAATGTACCGCGAACAGGGTGGAAAGCATAATATGCCGCATATCCACGCAGAATATTCCGGTGAAGAGATCGTGGTTGCGCTGGACGGTACGGTTCTGGAAGGCAGCTTTCCGAAGAACAAGCTGAAACTGCTGGAGGCATGGATCGTGATCCATCATGATGATCTGGAAGCCAACTGGAAGCTGCTGAGCAATGGTGAACAATTCTTCCGCATCGACCCGCTGAAGTAAGGAGTGATTCTGGATGTTACAGCCGAAGCTGACAAAGGTGGAACCCGTAAAACCGCTGAAGCTCTGCCTTTATTATGAGACGGGCGAGGTAAAGCTGTTTGATGCAGCCCCTTATGCCACCGGCTCGTGGTACGGCAGGCTGCAGGATGAGCGTTACTTTGCTACCGTGCATCTGCTGCCGGGCGGTATTGGCATCGAGTGGGAAGAGGGGCAGGATATCGCCCCGCATGAGCTGTACGAAAACAGCGTTCCTGTGAAGAAAACAGCATAACCCAATGCAAAAGGCCGCTGCACGGTTCACATGCAGCGGCCTTTCCGTATTCAGCGGCGGTTTACTGGATGCCGGTCACAGGGTAGTCCTGATCCTCAACGGCCTTCTTCAGCACGTCGTCGGCGACCTCGGCGTTCAGGGTGACGATGGCGGTGCCGGCCTCGTGGCTCACCACGGCCTCGTCCACCTCGGGCAGGGCTTCCAGAGCCTTCTTCACGCGGGCTTCGCAGTGGCCGCACATCATGCCTTCCACTTTCAGGGTCTTTTTCATAGCAGTGTCCTCCTTGGTACTCTCTTTATTTGCAACCGCTGCGGGCTGTGCGGAGACAGCGGGCAGGGAAGCAGCATTTTTTGCCGCACGATCGTGCTTTGTGCTGTGCACGTCGAACAGGTTCAGGCGCAGGGCGTTGCTTACCACGCAGAAGCTGGAAAGGCTCATGGCAGCAGCACCGAACATGGGGTTCAGCGTCAGGCCGAAGGGGATGAACACGCCTGCGGCCAGCGGGATGCCGATGATGTTGTAGATGAACGCCCAGAACAGGTTTTCGTGGATGTTGCGCAGGGCAGCGCGGCTCAGGCGGATGGCGGCGGGCACGTCCGACAGCTTGGAGTTCATCAGCACCACGTCCGCCGCGTCGATGGCAACGTCGGTGCCTGCGCCGATGGCGATGCCGGTGTCGGCACGGGTCAGGGCCGGGGCATCGTTGATGCCGTCGCCCACCATGGCCACCTTGCCGGATACCTGCAGCTGGCGGATGACCGCTTCCTTGCCGTCGGGCAGCACGCCTGCGATCACCTCGTCCACACCGGCCTGCCTGCCAATGGCAGCAGCGGTGCGCTGGTTGTCACCGGTGAGCATGACCACGCGGATGCCCATGGCCTGCAGCTCCCGGATGGCCTGCGGGCTGTCCTCCTTGATGGTATCGGCCACCGCGATGATGCCCAGCAGACGGCCTGCTCCGCCGAAGAACAGGGGCGTTTTGCCCTGTGCGGAAAGGGCTGCGGCCTTCTCCTGCAGCTGTGCGGGCACGGTGACTTTGGTGCCGATAAAGGACGCATTGCCGCCAAAGATCTCCACGCCGTCCAGCTTTGCGGCCAGACCGTTGCCCGGCAGGGCGGCAAAGCCGGATACCTCGGGGGCGGTGAGCTTCTGCGCGTCGGTGCAGGCCAGCACGGCCTTTGCCAGCGGGTGCTCGCTCTTGCGCTCCAGTGCGGCGGCAAGGGTGAGCAGCTCCGTCTCGGAAACGCCCTCGGCGGGCAGAATGTCGGTCACTTTTGGTTCACCGCTGGTGATGGTGCCGGTCTTATCCAGCGCCACGATCTGGGTGCGGCCTGCAGCTTCCAGCGAAGCGGCGGTCTTGAACAGGATGCCGTTCTTTGCACCCAGACCGTTGCCCACCATGATGGCCACCGGCGTTGCCAGACCCAGCGCACAGGGGCAGCTGATGACCAGCACGGAGATGCCGCGGGCCAGCGCATAGCCCAGCTCCCGGCCCAGCAGCAGCCACACGATGGTGGTGACCACCGCAATGGTAATGACCGCAGGCACGAAGAAACCGGACACCGTATCGGCGATTTTTGCAATGGGGGCCTTGGTGGCGGCGGCATCGCTGACCATCCGGATGATCTGGGCAAGGGTGGTGTCCTCGCCCACGCGGGTGGCCCGGCACTGCAGGAAACCGGACTGGTTGGTGGTGGCAGCGCTCACCTTATCGCCCGCAGCCTTGTCCACGGGGATGCTCTCGCCGGTCAGGGCGCTCTCGTTCACGGCGCTGGTGCCTTCCAGCACGATGCCGTCCACGGGGATGTTCTCGCCCGGGCGCACCACAAAAATATCCCCCTTCTGCACCTGCTCGATGGGCACGGTCACTTCGGCACCGTCCCGCAGCAGGGTGGCGGTCTTGGGGGCAAGCTTCATCAGGCTCTTGAGCGCGTCGGTGGTCTTGCCCTTGGAGCGGGCCTCCA
>ERZ831634.3982-NODE-3982-length-10305-cov-5.041366_pt1 | contig 10305 bp, 21 predicted proteins | sample MGYA00519953_ERZ831634 | MGnify/ENA primary metagenome ERZ831634 (study PRJEB31850, sample SAMEA3708718) | human gut metagenome | biome: human gut; feature: human-associated habitat; material: faeces | place: China | collected 2014 ...
GTACATAGGGGTCTGTGAACATGTAGAAGCTGAGCGCAGCGGCGAACGCTCTGCAATCAAGGCTGAGCCGGCAAATGTCTTCGGCGGTCGGCTTCTTGATGCCGAGGCCGAGGAAGTACCCGGCGGCGAAGGTCTCAAAGTCTTTGATTTTTTGCATGATGTTCAGGCAATAAAAAAGCCCCCGGCGGTTGCCGAGGGCTGAATAATGTGTTTAGGGTGTGAGGTCTAATGTCCTATCTATCACCTTTCGTCTTTTACATCGTTACGCCATAGTTTTGGCATAAATGAACCGATGAGCGATGCTGTTGGGACGGCCAAGAATGCGCACGTTACGATTGTTGGTTTGTCCATGAGTGCGCAGACGATGGCGCATAGAACGCAAACAAGAGATATGGCCAGACCGATGTTCTGGCCTTTTTTCTGAGCCTCTAGAGCGCCAGCGCTTTCTTTAGCTGCTATGTCAACAAGAGTGGATTTGTTTTTGGCATCCTGATCGATGGCAGAGTGTCGAGCATTTTGTTCGGCCTCGGCCATTCTGACGATTCTGTCTGCGATGCCAGGGAGAATATTCTCGTACCGCGCCAAAATGTCCGGGTGAGGCAAAGGTCCCTCAAAGGTTTCGGATTTTGCCGCGATTAGCTGAGTTTGAGCCTCTGTCTGGACGTCCGGCACATTGGCTTTACTGTCGGTAATCCGTTCTGGCTGCGTCGAGCTCTTTTCTTGCATAGGCTACAGCTTTATCGAAGTCTCTTTTAATGTTGATCATGTCTTCTGCCGGTGAGCGGTAAGACGTCTCGAACAGGCGACGATCAATTTTCGTTCGCACACGAGGCGGGTTCAAGGCTACAAAAGGAGCTGCCAACCCATCGCACACGCCCTTCATGAAATTCGTCATGAGCGATGTGTTTAACTTAGTCATGATGTTCCATCCCTGAAATCGGGGCTCGTCGTATAAGGTAGCCTCATCTTACCCGCTGTAGGTGCGGATGTAAACCGCGTGGCCGTCCTTTCTTGTGAAAGCTGGTTCAAGCACCCTCGCGGGTCGTGACTCGGTATTCGGATGAGTGAAAAGCGAAGGCGCTTGAATCGGCTCCCTCCTTTTGGGCGTAAGCTAAAGACGTCGGGATCTAGCAGTTTCGACGTTTGTTTAACCAACTCCCAAAGGAGGGAATATGGAGCTATATGAAGTTCAGCGATTGGTGCAAAGGGTCTCCGATTTAGAAAGCCGCGTTAAGGCGCTTGAGGAAGCCCAAATCAATCCGTACAGCATCGTGTCGTTTACGGCCGTTGCTGTAGCCGGACAAATGAATCTAAAGCCGATTCAGATGGATCCTGTGAACTGCGGTCTAGTATCTTTCGCAGGAGAGTTCGCTTACCGTCAAGACGTTGAGGTTCTTCAACTTCTAGCCAAGCGACATAAGCTTCTCTAAGAATCCTCTGGCCACTGGAAGTTCGGCAGCCTTCAAGCGCTTCACGCATCCAGTGGTCAGCGTTTCCGTTTTCTCTAAAAAGCTCTTCTGTTACTACTTCAAGAACCAACTCTTCGAGTAGCTCGTCGTCTGTACGTTCTGTCATGCTGTTCTCCTTTCGAAAACCCACCTAAGCCCTCTCGGTGGAAAGGCGCTTAGATCGGCTTTCGATCAGGTCACGGCTGCGCATCGTCTGCGCTCAGGCCGCTCGGGGCTAACATGCCCTCTGTCCGAAGACTGATCCTGATCGATCTACTTGGGTGTAGCGATGTGTCGCTTGCAGGTGGATCCCATCCCGACGCTTTACCGACATCCGTGTACTTTTCATACACGACCTTTGCGACTACCGTTCCGTCGCGTGATGCGCTCCCGACAGACCCTTCTGTCCAGGATCGCACCCGTTTGGCGGGCGGTCCCCGACGCGCTACGTGAGCGCACCGAGATTCGATGCCCTTCCCATCGACGCCAAGCCTTGCGGCTCGGGTACCAAGTGGAACGGATGCCGTTCCGAATTTGGTACGTTCATGGTACCACAGCGGTACCGAGGGTGGTAGCCGTAGGTTACCAAAATCATGGAATAGTTTGATTTAGATCAACGGCCATTTTTTGAGGGCAAAAAAAATCCCGCACGAGGCGGGATTGAGGGTGGGGGAGGGTAGCCGGGCGCTAGAGTTCTCGCACGTTAAAGCAAAGGACAGCTCTGCCGATCACTTCGACGGATTCACAGGTATCCAGTTGGATCGGCCTGTACTTCGGGTTGTCTGAGATCAGCTCGACCTTGCCTCCTGGGTGGATCTGTACGCGCTTGATGAAGACGGCGTTTGAATACTGAACGGCGTAGAGGCCATCGGCAATGAAGCGGCTCTGTGACGTGTCCACGATGACGAAGTCGCCGCGCTTGATGCCTGGTTCCATGCTGTCGCCGTCGGCGGTGATGATGTGGAGGGTCTGGAAGTTCAGGGAGGAGGTCGACTTTGACAGCAACCACTGTTTGGTGACGCGGAGCATCTGGACCAACTGGATGGTCTGGGCAAGCTCCCCGCCGTAGCCGCACGATCCCCTGACGTCGAACACAGGGATCGAAACGACGTCCGCATTGGGCTCTAGGGTTTGCGGGCAAGACAGGGACGTATCGCCGAACCTCAGGAAAGCGGGAGTGACATGGAAGTACTCGGCCAATGCCTCGAGGTTCTCGTCGGACGGCATCTGGATGCCAGACAGCCATTTTCCAACGGTGACGTGACTCGTGCCGATCCGGCGGCCAAGCTCACGCATCGAAATTTTGCGCTCTTCTAACAGGGCTTTTAGGCGGGCAGGGAAAGACATAAGGCCTCCTTTGGTACTCGGATGGTACCAACAAACGGACCGCATTAGGGTACCACACGGTTACCGAGTGTGGTACGATACTGGTACCATTAATTTTTATGAGGTACCACATGAAGAAAGTTTCTGTTCGAGATGCCATCTCTCGATATGGCACTCAGCAAAAACTCGCCGACGACCTTGGTATTTCCCGTCAAACGGTTAAGCGGTGGGTTTCCAAGAATTCCGTCACGCGAAACTACCTTGCTCCGTTTTGTCGTCTGACTGGCTGCAAGCCGGAGGAGGTCAGCCAGTTCGCTGCCGACATTTTGCGAATGACCAAAACCATCCGTTGAGGTTTTGAATGAGTTACGAGGCTATGCATAAAGTCCGTGCTTCGGGGTTGTCCGATCGCACTCAGGTCGATGTGCTGGAAGCCCTCGCGTTTTTCCTGAACAAGGAGACGGGGGCTTGCTTCCCGTCGACAGAAGCCATCTCGCGAATCTCTCGCGTCAACGACCGACTTGTAAGGACAACGCTTAAGACCCTACACAGCTTAGGGTTGATTTCGTCGACTCAGAAGGCTGGCCAGAAGAGGTATTTCACCCTGCACCTTGATCGACTTCCTTTGCCTACCCCCCCTGCAAGAAGTTACAGGGGGGCAAGAAAATGCAGGGGGTGAAGAAAGTACACCCCTGTATGAAAACACACCCCTGCAGGAAAGTACAGGGGAGGGGTGTAGAAAAATACAGGGGACCCCTGTAGGAAAGTGCAGTACACCCCTGTATGAAACTACACCCGAACAAGGAATTAACAAGGAATCTAACAAGGAAGGTAACAAGGAAGATAGCGCACCGGCCGAAGGCGACACGTTCAATCCTTCGGAATGGGCGTTGAAGCAAAGTCCCAAAAACGGGACTTTAGAAAGTACCGAAAACGGTACTTTGCTGGACCAAAGTACCAAAAACGGGACTCATGAAAGTACCGTTTTTGGGCCTGTAACAAGGAATAAGAACAAGGAAAAGGAACAAGGAATAGGAACAGGGAGTGTCGCTCCGTCACCCGATCATTTTCCCGACGCCACGAAAAAGATCGAGGAGCCGAAGCCGAAGCGCACGACAACAGACAGGGGATCGCGACTAACGATCACTGAACTACCAGACGACTGGAAGGCTTTCGCCGAACAGGAAGAACCTGACCTTGATCCTAAGCGTCTCTTTGAAAACTTCAAGGATTACTGGAACGGACTCTCTGGAGCTAAGGCAATCAAAAAGGACTGGAAGGGCACTTGGAGAAACTTCGTCCGCAGCTTCCATAACGCCGAAGACTGGAAACGTCGTCCGATGCTCAAACGTGCACCTACTCACTCACCTTCTCGACCCGGTCAGTTCGTCGAGAAAAAACAATCCGAACGTGACTACTTTGACTGGTAAACAATGACTACTGACATCACCACGAAACTCAAAACGGCCTTTGCCGCCCCCGCTTCGAAGGAGGTTACGTTCGAATGCCAGATTCACGGCGTCCAGACGTACACCACCTATCAGCGTCGCGACGGCTCTTGGGCTGAGCCGTACTGTCCGGAATGTCGACGAATTGAGAAGGAGCGCAACACGCTGCTTGCAGAGATGCAGGCGGACGCGAAAGAGCGCGCCGTTGGATTGACTCGTGCGCTTCACTGCGAAAGGCCGCTGGACTTCGACGTGCCTTGCTTCGCCAACTATCAACCTGAGACGCAGGAAGAAGAGCGCAACCTGTCCATCTGCCGCCGCTTTGCCGAGCGGTTCACGGAACGTGAGCTTGAGCGAGAGAGGGCGCATAACGCACAGGAACCGGATTGGCGCTCTAAAAACTCCATGGGTCTTCTGCTCTTCGGCAACTATGGCACGGGCAAGACGCACCTCGCCTACTCAATCCTGAAGGAACTCGATCGCCAAGGACTGCCGGGGTTCTACATCACAATCCCCGACCTCTTCGATCGCATCTCCGACCGCGTCAATCGCATTGACGTTGCCGAAACTCTCGGAAAGCTTTGCATGGTGTCCTGTCTCGTACTGGACGAGATCGGTGTCCAGTCTGGCGACGCCGACGAGAAGAAGCGTCTCTACCAGATCATTGATGGCCGTATCAAGAACGGTCGCCCGACCATTCTCGTCACGAACCTCGATCGCTCTGAGTTAGTAAACCTTTTGACCGAGCGCGTGGTTTCTCGCGTCGTCCAGTCGTCTTACAAGCTTTTCTTTACTGGACGGTGCAGGCGTGAATCCGTCCGTCGCTCTGCTGAGGAGGTTTTCTGATGATTCTTGATGAGTTCACCGGTCGCAACTGCAAGCGCACCGAATACATCGACGCCCGCGGACGGCACTGGATCGTGCGCACGGACCCGGTCTTCGTTGAACGCAAGCTCGACCGATACGAGACGACGCTGCTACTTCACCTCGAGCACTGCAACGTCCCACATCGCCGCGCCACCAGCGCAACGAAAGAACGCGCATACCTCAAGCACGATGGATTTGTCGCACGGCTACAGCGAGAAGACGCAACGAAACAGGAGGCGAGCGAATGACCAAAAAGCCGTTCTCAACAAAGTTTAAAAAATTTATCCGGAGCTTCCAGGCCCCAGGCGTAATGAACGTAGAAATGCCGATTGAAGAATTCCTAGCGAAGCGGGTGGCTTATCGAGAGGCAATGTTGGCCGACGGGTGGAATGGAAGCGCACGAGCTCTTCCACATTTTTGGGGATGCTCATGCGCGTTCGATGACTCAGGGGAGTGTAACTGCGGTGTCAAAGCTTTATCGGAGGGAAGGCGGATGAAATTTGCCCTTCAGTACAGCCGATTTGCTCTAACCACTGAGTGGAGATTCCTCCGAGAAGTTCTGCACGTTCTACATCAGCAAAAGAGATGGTTTGCGCAAGAGACACGCGACAGGATTCAGGCCTCGTTGGCAAGACATAGGCAACAAAGGCGCTTGTTGCATTACTTCCATCCGGACGAAGCAATAACCCGCCGTTTAGGACTACGGATAGTTGACGCTGACTTTTCAGCGTAAGCCGAACGATCCGTTTTTGGCTGTGAGCCAGTTCGAGGATTTCAAAAATAGATTCAGGATTCATTTTTCCTCCGTGGGTTGGTTGAACGTTTGTCTGGGGAGACAACCTCAATCTTCTCACGGGGGGGCCAGAGAGGTAACGAGAATGACAGGGTTTTGGACTTACATGTGCGTGCTCACGGTCGTTGTTGGCATAGTCGCAATCGCATGGATTTTTCGCGACTGGAGGGGCTAAGAGATGAACTTTGCGCAACTCTTCTTTTCGATCTTGGCCTTCGGCGTGCTCACGCTCGGAATCTTTTGGGCTTTTCAGGAGGCAGCTTATCGGGCACAGGTCTTGGGTGATTCGATTACGCCGCCATTTCTGCGAGGCATATCGGCAATGATTGCGGCCGTGTACGCGGCTTCCGCCGTTGTTTCATCGCTGTATTGGCTAAGGAGCGTGCTCGCATGACGGACGAAATCGAATGCCTTATAGGGATCGTCCTGCTTTTTGTCATGTACGTTGCATGGATTTTTGAGAGCGATGACTGGGACGAATGAGCAAAAGCATATTGACCACAGGAGGACGTTATGAGGTGGAACATCAAGGGCTTCGACCAGTACGAAGTCGACGAGGCAGGTCAAGTCTGGGCCAAGCCGCAAAAGCGCCGATTCGGCAACAGCTGCCGCCTGATCCCCGAAAAGCCACTCAAGCTCGAAAAGGCAGGAACGTGGCAAATGCGTAAGGCGGGGCTCCCGCAACGCCTGCGACCAGACGAAATTGAACAACTCAAAATCGAAAAAGGAGAGATCGATGCAACTCACTTGTAGTACCCGAATGTCCGAAATCAAGGACGAGGACTTCGAGCCGATCGAGAGGGACGGCAAGCTCAACGCCCCAAAGATCGGCGAGCGATGCCTTTTCCTGCTCAGAGCCTGGCACGGGCGTCCGGTCAAGAGCTTCAGGGTCTTCGGATATCGAGAGGACGATGCGCTCATCTACGTACCTCTCTACAAGCAAAGCCTGTCGCTCCTGAACGTCAAGGGCTGGATCAGCGCAAGCGGTGAGCCGTTCTACAACGGACGCTTCGGAGGCGCGAAATGACCAGTCTCTTCACGCCTGACGAACTACCGCGCATGGCTAAAACGCTCAAGACGCTCGAGACGACCATCGACGCGATCGTCTGCGCAGATGAAAGCCAGCACGTGAGAAATCACTCATGGGATCGCTTGGACAACCGCAAGCGCGTCAAGCAAGCACTCCGCGCAGCAAAGCATCAGGCTGACTCCATGCTTCGCCTGATGGAGCGCACAGATCTCGAGAGACTCGCACATGAATAAACACGTACTCGCACTCGGGCGCATGAAGGCCGGCGCTATGAACAAGACGGAGGCGGCCTACGCACAGAAGCTTGAGCTTCACAAGCGGGCGGGTGAAGTCCTGTGGTACGCCTTCGAGGGGGTCACGCTCAAGTTGGCCGACGGCTGCCGATACACGCCAGACTTCGCTGTCATGCTTGCGGACGGCGTTATTGAGATGCACGAGGTCAAGGGCTACTGGACTGAAGATGCACGGGCAAAGATCAAGGTCGCAGCGAACAAGTTCCCGTTCCGTTTCGTCGCGGTCTACAAGCAAGCGAAAAAGGACGGCGGCGGTTGGAGATTCGAGGAGTTCTGATGATCACGAAAGAGCAAGAACGGCGTTTGCGGAATTGGGCAAGGGCTAATCGGGAATGCCCTCGAGCAAAGAAAGGAGCAACGCTGGTTTTCTGTGAGTCGCTTCGCTACTGGTATGACCACGAGGCGGAAGAGGGAGATGACGAGCCGCCGACGCGACCGCCGCAGGCAGAGAGACGGGGCATCGACGTCGACGACGCTAACCTGATCGACCGAGCTTACAGAGATCGAGAAATGCGTAACGTCAGCCGCGCCGTTCTGCGCATGTTCTACTGCGAGAAGCGCCACCCCAGGGACATCGAACGCGAGCTCTCGCTAGGGGAAAAGACGCTCAACATGCATAGGGAACGAGCCGTCAATCAGATCTTCCGAATTGTTGAATCTTTGGAGAAGGAGGCGTAAAATGACCAAGTAAGGTCGTATGACAGCTGCAGTTGGCAGTCCGGTTTTCCGTGGGCTCCCGTATGGGAGCTTCGGCGTGCCCGGAAGAAATGAACTCGCAAGCATTAGCAAGCGTTTCAGAGCTGATGCCCGCTTGAGTTAAGATGTAATTGAGCCCGTGGTGAAGAACTGCGGGCTTTTTTCGTTTACAACACCGCGCACGCCTCTCAACGATGCGCAACCCGCGCGGTTACCTTTTCGCTACCTTAGGGCAGTTTGCTCCGAGGCCAGGGCGGAGGAATCCTCGCCTGTTTTACATCCTGGAGTTCTAAATGATGTATGCGATTATGTTTGGAGTGGTGATATTTGGTTGTGTTGGTTTTGTGATCGCGTATTTGGCTTTTCGAGTGTTGGCAGCAAAGATTAATAGACACGAAAAAGAAATAGATGACATTGTGAGGACGATTAAATTGTCTCTGTGATTTTGCATGCCTTACAGAAGCTTGCTCCGAAATTAGTCAGTGTCATGATCCCGTGAGAAAAGTCGCATTTTTTTGTCTGATCTGCTTCGATGCTTTCTTTTAATTGTTCAATTTCATTAAAGTGCTCCAATTGGTCGTATGCATTGTTTTCTACCAAATGCTTTTCAAAGGAAAGGGTTATTAGTCCAAGCCTTTGTAAATTATCAAGATAAATTGGTGTGTTTTGAGGATTGTTGCAGTTCGCGTAAAAACCAAACAGAGAAAAATTGGTTTGCTTAACTACAAATCCTTCATCTAGGCTAGTTGAAGCTGCACGAACCTCAAGAATAGGCCCCTGCTGTGTTGGTAGGGACGCGAAGTATCTCATGAGGAGAGCTTCGTCGGGACACATTTGTTTCAAGATATCGGCATAAACAGGCAAGATTCCAGAAGCAGATCTTTTGTCCATTGAACCACATAGCAAATTGAGGAAAAGCTTTTGAAGATCTTCGTTTTCAATAGCCGCCGCAAGACCGTCCAGGACTGTCTTTGTCATTCCGATGCTAGGCTCTTGTCTTTCTTCAGGTGGGATTGACTCTGCTTGCCGTCGAATGTTTTGCTCTACGCGATCCCAGTACAATTCAAATTTAAGTGATAGAGCATCACAACCACGTCCGAAAATTGCGTGTAATAGTCGTGTGCCAGAGCCCCCGGTTTTCCCAATGTTAGTTGCGGCAGGATGAACTATATCTTCGTATGCCTCTTTAGATACGGCCACAGCCGCATCTGCGGCAGCCTTTGTGATGACGGGGTCCATAAACATCCCTCCGTTTAGATAGTTCGAGCATCAAATTTTACTCTACTGCAGCGGATATGCATCTCTTCATGGAGAAATATCGAGTAGGGCGTAATTTTGTGTAAAGGAATGATATGAAGAAAGCTATTGTGGCGGCCATTGCGGTCGCCTTTTTCGTTTCTACAGCAGCGGAAGCACGAGGTGGTCGTGGGTTCAGCGGCGGTCGTTCGTTCTCCCGTCCTGCTCCTACGAAGAGCTATGCACCGAAGCGCACGACCGTTGTGAAGAAGAACACGACCGTCATCAACCAGACGGTGAATCAGGTGCCGGCATCTTCCAACAGTGGCTTCTGGTCTACTGTTGCCGGATCGTTCGCAGGATCGATGGCAGGCAATGCTGTCTACGATGCTGTGACCGATGACAAGAGCCAGGAACCGGTGCAGGCTCAACCTCAGCCCGCTCAATAACAAAGATTCCCAATAAAACGAAAGCCGCAAGTGCTACCAACACTCGCGGCTTTCTTGTGCAACTTCAACGTAAAGAGCAAGTTGCGTATGAGTATTTTACCGCAATTCGATCTTGGAGCTTTTATGAGCAATCCAGATTTGCCGCTCTACGGTCAGGTCTTTGCCTACGGGATCGGCCTTGCCGGGCTCGGGTTTGGGTGCAGGCAGCTGATTGCCGCATTGGCGGAGTTATTGAAGTTGCTACGGCGCAAAGACGATAAGTGTCCAAGATGCTGACTGATCCACTGAAGCAAGTGCCGGGTGACTGGCGTTTGATTCGATGCCTCATCGTTGCTACGGCCTTGATGGGGTTTGGGATGTTCTTTGCCTATGCGCTGAATTTCATGGCTAGCGTTTGGCCGTTCTAACTCTCAAAAAGGAGGTGCCATGGCATCAAAACCGAACGCCTCCAAGATGGGGCGACCTTCGATCTACACGCCTGAACTGGCAGAGAAGATCTGCGAATTGATCCGAGACGGGGTATCTGAGCGGAAAATCTGCGGGATGCCCGGTATGCCGGGAGCGGAAGAAGGTTCCGCAAAACCGTCTCCTTCCCGTAGCAGCAAGGCTCTCGCCCAAGCGAAGAAAAAGAAACGCAAGGCCGCGAAGAAACAGCGCCACAGATAAACTCCGCGTCTTGCCCTTTCCAAACCGAAATCATAAAATATTAAAACAACTTT
>ERZ831634.3983-NODE-3983-length-10303-cov-3.493852_pt1 | contig 10303 bp, 8 predicted proteins | sample MGYA00519953_ERZ831634 | MGnify/ENA primary metagenome ERZ831634 (study PRJEB31850, sample SAMEA3708718) | human gut metagenome | biome: human gut; feature: human-associated habitat; material: faeces | place: China | collected 2014 ...
CGGAGGTGGATCTGGGAATATGAAAACCATGATTGTTGTTATTCTTATTTGTATGCTGCTGCTGTTCCTGCTGAAAGTTCCGGTATACATCAGCATGGCGTTGACTGGATGTGCGCTGATGATGGCAACCTCAGGAATGAAATGGAGTATTCTGACACAGTATCTGTACACTGGAACAAACTCCTTCACACTGCTTGCAGTCCCACTGTTTATCTTGGTAGGAAACCTGATGGATTTCGGTGGTATTTCCAAACGTCTGACCGATTGGGCGAAGAGTATTTTAGGCTGGCTTCCGGGCGGACTTGGAATTGTAACCGTATTCAGTTGTGCGATCTTTGCAGCGCTGACGGGCTCTGGTCCGGCGACGGTAGCAGCGATTGGTTCAATTATGCTTCCTTCCATGCTGAAGGCAGGTTATTCCAGAGAAACGAGCGCGGGGTTAGTTGCATCGGCAGGTGCATTGGGACCAATCATTCCTCCGAGTATTCCCATGATTATTTATGGAGTTACAATGAATCTTTCAATTCCGGCAATGTTTATGGCAGGGGTTGTCCCGGGACTTGTTATCGCACTGGCGTTATCGTTAGTCAATGTCGTATTCGCATACAGGAATCCGGAGGTTCTGAAACATGCGAAGACGATGAAGTTTGATTTTAAAGAATCCATGAAATTGTTCTGGAAAGCGCTGGGCGCTCTGGGACTTCCGGTTCTGATTCTAGGCGGTATTTATGGCGGTATCTTTACACCAACCGAATCCGCAGCGGTCGGCATTGTTTATGCGCTGATTCTGGGTTTTGCATTGAAAGAACTGAAAGTAAAAGATTTACCGAAGATCCTGATCAATTCCCTGAAAACATCGACAATGGTCAATTTCATCATCGCGGCGGCGTCCCTGTTCTCTTGGGTTGTATCGAAATCCCAGATCGGAATCGTGATTTCCAATGCATTTATCAGCTTCGTAGGTGGCAGCCAGGCACTTTATCTCTTCGTACTAGTTGTAGTGCTCTTAATTGTAGGCTGTCTGATGGATAACGTAGCGGCAACTCTGATTCTGGCACCAATTTTAATTCCGGTTGGAATTGCGCTCGGATGTAATGAACTCCACATCGGTATGCTGTTCTGTATTTGCCTGGTAGTTGGATTCGTAACACCTCCGTTTGGATATAATCTGTTTACGGCGGTTTCGATTTCAGGCTTGAATTTTAAACAGATTGTAAAGGGAGCGCTTCCGTTCCTTTTGACGGAAATATTGCTTCTGTTTGTATTTGCATATGTACCGGGAATCATCACATGGCTTCCGAGACTAATGGGGTACGGATACTAAATATTAGAAAAATACGTAAGAAAAAGGGGCTGTGAAAAGACAGCAGAAGAGACTTGAAAGGTCAATGCGCTGTTTTTTTACGGCTCCTTTTGGTTAGAATAAGAAAATAGATAGAACTGAGAACTGGCGGAGGAAACAATGAAAATAGGATTCGAAGTTTTTTTGGTGGTAGCCAGAGAAATGAGTATTACAAAAGCTGCAAATGAGCTTCATATTACACAGCAGTGCGCCAGCGATCATATAAAGAGGCTGGAAAAAGAGTATAATGTCGTGTTGTTTGAGCGGCGGCCCAAATTCCGTCTGACGCAGGCTGGCGAGATCATGCTTCATAACCTGTTAAATATCCAGATTATGGAGACGAGTATGAGCCGGAGCCTGGCGGGGATAGCGGAGGGGACGGTGGGCGGTTTTACCTTGGGAATCAGTACATCCCGCGCGCCGATCATACTGCCCCGTGTGCTGCCGCGATATTACCAGTGTTACCCGAAGGTAAATATATCCTTTACGGAGGAGGACACACAGATTCTGGAGGAACGCCTGTTGAACGGACAGGTAGATTTATTTATCGGGGTCAATACGTCACCGCATCCGGATTATAAAATCCAGACCCTGACGACGGATGAGATCATCCTGGTTATCTCCGCCAAGCTTTTGAGGCGGGAATTTAGCAAGCAGGAGATCCGGCAGATGGAGGATGGGATTGATCTGAAACGGTTTTCCAACATTCCGTTTACGCAGAGTTTCAAGACCGGAAAAGTCAACCATGCGATTCAGGAATATCTGGACAGTTATAATGTAAAGCTTAATGTCATCTATAACATCAGTGATAGTGAGACGCAGATTCTGCTCTGCGCGTCCGGCATCTGTGCGGCGCTGTGCCCGAAAATGCTGCTGGCAGCCGCGTACCGTCACAATCAGACCTGTAAACCGGAGGATGAACTCTATATGTTCCCGATCCGGAACTTGGGACGGGAGTTAAAGATCGAGCTGGTCAGCCATCGGAATGCGATGCATCCGATGTATATACAGGACTTTGTCCATATCTTACAGGAGGAGTTGCCGCGGATTGCAGATTCGATGAGTCTGGAAGAATTGAGAAAGAGTATACAGTAAAAAAGCCTTGAATCGGAAATGCTTTTGAGTCAAAAGTGTCTCAGATTCAGGGCTTTTTTTCAGTTCACGGGAGGTTCACTCTCAGATTCCACATCCCGGAATTACGAAAATATTATGTAAAAGGAACGAAAAATGTCGGAAAATGTACAAAATTGGGACAAATTCTATTAAAAATTTGTTCACTATTTTCGTGAAGTATGTTATAATAAAAACAGGTTTAAAATACACATTATATGTGAGCATCGAGGGGTGATATCGTGATTAAAAAGGAAATGATAGCTATGCTGTTGGCAGGCGGACAGGGCAGTCGTCTGGGTGTCTTAACTCAAAAAGTAGCAAAACCTGCGGTTTCTTTCGGAGGAAAGTATCGAATCATCGATTTTCCGTTAAGTAACTGTATCAATTCGGGAGTGGACACGGTAGGCGTTCTGACCCAGTATCAGCCGCTGCGGCTGAATGCACATATTGGAATCGGTATTCCGTGGGATCTGGACCGCAACGTAGGTGGTGTGACGGTACTTCCGCCGTATGAGCGGAGCAAAGGAAGCGATTGGTACACCGGTACGGCGAACGCGATCTACCAGAATCTGGAATACATGGAAACGTACAATCCAGAGTATGTGCTGATTTTGTCCGGCGACCACATCTACAAGATGGACTACGAGGTAATGCTGGAATACCACAAAGCAAACAATGCGGATGTGACGATCGCGGCGATGCAGGTTCCGATGGAGGAGGCAAGCCGTTTCGGTATCGTTATAACCGATGACAACAACCGCATTACGGAGTTTGAGGAGAAACCGGCGAATCCGCGCAGCAATTTAGCTTCCATGGGTATTTACATATTCAGCTGGAAGGTGCTCAAGGAAGCACTCATCAAGCTCTCGGACGAGCCTGGATGTGACTTTGGAAAGCACATTATCCCGTATTGCCATGCAGCTGGAAAACGTATCTTCGCATACGAGTACAACGGCTACTGGAAAGATGTCGGAACCCTTGGCTCCTACTGGGAGGCAAACATGGAACTGATCGACATCATTCCGGAGTTCAACCTGTATGAAGAATACTGGAAGATTTACACGAAGAGCGATATTATTCCCCCACAATTTATATCGGAGCAGTCCAAGATAGAGCGCAGTATCATCGGCGAGGGCACCGAGGTATACGGCGAAGTCATTAACTCGGTCATCGGAGCAGGCGTTACGATCGGAGAAGGTGCGGTGATCCGTGATTCGATCATCATGAAGGGCACGACGATCGGCGCTGGCACGGTTGTGGATAAGGCGATCGTGGCGGAGGACGTTACCATCGGTGAGAATGCCGAGGTCGGCGTCGGAGAATATGCCGAGAGCAAGTACGACAAGAAGGTATATCAGTTCGATCTGGTAACGATCGGAGAGCGCTCCGTGATACCGGATGGAGTGAAGATAGGACGGAACACAGCGATTTCCGGCGTGACGACGGCAGAAGATTATCACGGCGGCGAGCTGGAGAGCGGCGATTATATCATAAAGGCAGGTGGAATACAATGAGAGCGATCGGGATTGTTTTAGCTGGCGGCAACAGCAAGAGAATGAGAGAATTATCCAATAAGAGAGCCATCGCAGCGATGCCTATCGCAGGCAGCTACCGCAGTGTCGATTTTGCTCTGAGCAATATGAGCAATTCCCACATCCAGAGTGTGGCGGTACTGACGCAGTACAACTCCCGTTCCCTGAATGAGCACTTGAGTTCTTCCAAGTGGTGGGATTTCGGACGTAAGCAGGGCGGCATGTATGTATTCACACCGACGATCACGGCAGAGAGCAGCGACTGGTACCGCGGTACCGCAGATGCGCTGTATCAGAACCTCGATTTCTTAAAGAAGAGCCATGAGCCGTATGTGGTCATTGCAGGCGGCGACTGTGTCTATAAATTGGATTACGGCAAGGTACTGGAGTATCATATTGAAAAGAAAGCGGATATTACCGTAGTATGCAAGGAGATGCCTCCGGAGGAGGACGTTACCCGCTTCGGTCTGGTGAAGTTAAACGATGACGGACGTATCACAGATTTTGAGGAAAAACCGATGCTGGCGACCTCCAGCATGATCTCCTGCGGTATCTATGTAATCCGCCGCCGTCAGCTCATCGAACTTCTGGAGCGCTGTGCAGCAGAGGATCGGTATGATTTTGTTACCGATATTTTAGTCAGATATAAGAACCTCAAACGCATTTACGCGTATAAGTTAGGAACTTACTGGAGCAACATCGCTTCGGTTGATTCGTACTACAAGACGAACATGGATTTCCTAAAACCGGATGTACGCCACTATTTCTTCAAGGAATACCCGGAGATCTACTCCAAGGTAGATGATCTTCCGCCGGCAAAATACAATCCGGGTGCAAATGTCAAGAACAGCCTGGTATCCAGCGGCTGTATCTTAAATGGTACGGTGGAGAACTCGGTTCTGTTTAAGAAAGTATATGTAGGCAATAACTGTATCATCCGGAATTCTGTTATTTTAAATGATGTTTACATCGGGGACAATACAGTGATTGAGAATTGTATTGTAGAGAGCCGTGATACGATCCGTGCCAACACGACGCACATCGGTACGCCGGAAGATGTAAAGATTGTCATTGAGAAGAACGAGCGGTTTACATTATAGGGTACATCAAAGAACAGACGGAAGGGGTAAATGGGTATGCAGATTACAGACGTAAGAGTGCGGCGGATAGAGAAGGAAGGTAAGATGAAAGCCATCGTATCCATCACACTTGACAATGAATTTGTGGTTCATGATATCAAGGTTATTGAGGGAGAGAAGGGACTTTTTATTGCTATGCCGAGCCGTAAGGCTGCGGATGGAGAATACCGGGATATTGCCCACCCGATTAATTCGGGAACCAGAGACATGATTCAGAATGTCATTCTTGCCAAATACGAGGCGACAGCTCTGGAACTGGCAGAGCTGGAGAAAGCAGAATAAAAAGCAGGAAAAGAAAGTAAAAAGAGAGAAAATATGAAAAAATGTCCCCGGACGCTGGACAAAGTGCCCGGGGGCATTTATTATGTAGATACAGTATGCTCAAAAACGGGCGGAATTTGCCCGAATGTGTACAGATAATCCATAAGGGGGTAATTATGAGCGGTACGATTTTTTCTTTAATACCGCCTATCGTAGCCATTGCGCTTGCATTGATTACGAAAGAGGTGTACCTGTCTCTGCTGATAGGTATTATGTCGGGCGCGTTTTTATTTACGGGTCCAAATCCGCTTCATGCGGTGGAAACCATGATCGCGATCATGGGCGAGAAGATCGGGGGCAATGTCAACATTCTGCTTTTCCTGGCATTTCTCGGCATCGTGGTAGCACTGATCACAAAGTCTGGTGCGTCGAAGGCTTATGGTGAGTGGGCGTCCCACGCGATCCGCACGAAGAAGGGCGCGCTGTTTGCAACCATGTTCCTCGGAATGCTGATTTTCGTGGATGACTATTTTAACTGCCTGACCGTCGGCACGGTTATGCGTCCGGTGACGGACAAGCACAAGATCACACGTGCGAAGTTAGCCTACATCATCGATGCGACGGCGGCGCCGATCTGTATCATCGCGCCGATCTCAAGCTGGGCGGCAGCGGTCGGTTCTTCGCTTCCGGAAGACAGCGGGGTGGATGGCTTCAGCCTGTTCCTTCACACGATTCCGTTTAATCTGTATGCGCTTCTCACGATCTGCTTCATGCTCTTTTTGGTAGCAGGCGATTTTGATTTCGCGGCGATGAAACGCTATGAAGAACAGGTGAAAAAGACCGGAAAAGAGACGACGGTCGAGGCGGAGGCGATGGAGATCTCCGGCAACGGAAAGGTTATCGATCTGATTCTTCCGATCCTGGTTCTGATTGCGTTCTGCGTCAGCGGTATGTTGTATACAGGTGGCATCCTGGACGGCGTTGGTCTGGTTGAGGCGTTCGCCAACTGTGATTCGGCACTGAGCCTGGTGCTTGGTTCCTTCTTCACCCTGGTGTTTATCTTTGTATTTTACATGATCCGCCGTGTCATCCGGTTCAATGAGTTCTGTGAATCCTTCACGATCGGCGTCAAGGCGATGATCCCGGCGATCATGATTCTGTGCCTTGCCTGGACTCTGTCTGGTATCTGCAGTGCGGATTACTTAAACATCGGCGGCTATGTCAAAGAGGTAGTGGGCGGCAATGCGCTGGTCGGCTCCCTGATGCCGGCCCTGATGTTCGTCATCGCGGCGGGGCTGGCGTTCTCGACCGGTACGTCCTGGGGTACCTTCGGTATTCTGCTTCCGATTGCATTTGCGGTGGTTGGCGCTGAAAATATGAACAGCCTTACGATCGTGACGGCTTCGATTCTGGCAGGTGCGGTCTGCGGCGACCATGTTTCCCCGATCTCGGATACGACCATCCTTGCGTCGGCTGGCGCCCAGTGCCACCACATCAACCACGTATCGACCCAGATCCCGTATGTGCTGTGCGTAGCAGCGTGCTGTTTCCTCGGTTATCTGGCAGCCGGAATTACCGCCAATGGCTGGGTGGGAACCGGCGTGGGATTCGCAGCGCTGATTGTGGTTCTGGTTATTCTGGATCGAAAGAATAAAGGGACGAAAGAGGCGTAAAAGCATCGGCAGTAAACGAAAATTGGTTCGTTTACTGCCGATTTCTTTCGTTTCATCGGAGGAAGCGGTCGTATCTTCCGCTGGGGCATCGGTAGCAGCTGCGGTTGTTTCTGCCGGAGCAGAAGATTGTCCGCACCCTCTTTATGAAATAGCGGTGGCATGGAAACTTTGGAAAAACGCATTCCCCACCAGCGATAAACTCCGTTCCTTCCGTTTGACCAGACAGATACTTGAGTGGATCTGTGGCTGGGTGATGATCCGGCGGATCAGGGCGGGATCGGAATTTAAACAGAGGGCAGATTCAGGCGCGAGCGCGATGCCCAGCCCTTCGGACGCCCATAAAAGGGCGGTTCTGGCATCGTCGGCAATGCAGACGATGTTCGGTTCCAGCGCCTGTTCCTCAAAATATCCCAGAATCAGCGGCTGCCAGCGGCGGTAAAGAATGAGCGGCGCGCGGGTGAGGGCGGAGAGGGGAAGAGATGTGGGCGTATGGCTTTTTTGTGGTTCGGAAGCAGGAATATCGGTCAGAAGGGCATTCGGGCATTCCTGGTAATGGCTCCAGATCGTTTCGCGCCCGATCGCCAGAAATGCCTCCGGCGGCAGTGTCTGCATCTCCAGCCCAGCTTTGGCAAATGGCGTCCGGATCACGGCGAGGTCGATCTGGTTGGAGTGAAGCAGATCGAGCAGGTGGTAGGAATTGGACTCATGGAGTTCAAACAGGGCTTTGGGATAGGATCGCCGGAATGGGGCAAGATAATGCCGGGTCACAAATTCGACGGCGGAGGAGATGATGCCAAGGCGCACAACGCCCTGAATCTCCTGTTTCTGTGCAGTCAGCTCCGTGCGGGCAGCCTGGCTCAGATCGAGGATCGCAAGCGCCCGGTCGTAGAACGTCTTTCCAGCAGGTGTCAGTCGGATGCGGCGGGAACCGCGTTCAAATAGCGTCACACCCAGTTCTGCCTCCAGAAGCTTCATCTGGTGGCTGAGCGGAGGTTGTGAGATATTCAGTTTTTTGGCTGCCTGGGAAATATTTCCCTCGTTGACGATGGTGGTGAAGTAGGATAACTGGCGAAGTTCCATAAATGCTCCTTCCTGTTCGGATTCGTTGTAAAACTGTGTATACGGCAGATATATTATATAACAAAATCCGATAGAATAACAGGAAAACTATATTTTTTCGATATATATTCTATATCCGAATGGTATTTTTCAGGCTCCTTGAATTCTGGTATGATACATAAGCAGGTATATACTGGAAATTCCAGAGAAATAAAAGTGTAGGGATAATATAGAAGGGAGTGGGCAGAAATGAAAGAACTGCTGGATATGTTTCTGACGTTTGCCAGAATCGGAGGGTTTACCTTCGGCGGCGGATATGCGATGCTGCCGATGCTGCAGAAAGAGGTAGTCAATGGACGCCATTGGGCGACGGATGAAGAATTGATGGATTACTACGCGATTGGTCAGTGTACACCGGGTATCATCGCGGTCAACACGGCGACGTTTGTCGGTTATAAGAATCGGGGAATTCCGGGGGCGATCGCGGCGACACTGGGAGTCATTGCACCGTCGCTTGTCATCATTATGATTATCGCGGCATTTATCTCGAACTTTATTGAACTTAGCGCTGTGAGCAGCGCCTTTGCAGGCATCCGCGCCTGCGTCTGTGTGCTGATCGGCAGTGCGGTTGTCAAACTGGCAAAGAAATCGCTGGTTGATAAAGGCGCGATCGCGATTGCGGCGGTTGTGTTTGTACTGTCACTGTTTACATCGGTTTCCCCAGCGCTTCTTGTTGTTGTGGCGGGTGCGATCGGGATTGTACTGAAGGGCGGAAAGGGGGAGAAGAAATGATGCTGATACTTGAATTATGCTTCCGCTTCTTCTGCTGCGGACTGTTTGCGATTGGAGGCGGACTGGCGACCCTCCCGTTCCTTTACAATATTTCCAAGGAGACGGGATGGTATACCTTTAATGATATTTCCAACATGATCGCTGTCTCCGAGTCCACACCGGGACCGATGGGAGTCAATATGGCGACCTACGTCGGCTTCCATATTAAGGGGATTCTCGGCGGACTGGCAGCGCCACTCTCACTGGTGCTTCCGTCGGTCATCATCATTGTGATTATCTCGAAGATTCTCGATAAATTTAAATCATCCGCGATCGTACAGAATGCGCTCTATGGACTTCGCGCGGCATCTACCGCCTTGATTGCGGCAGCCGGTATCGGCGTGGCAAAGATAGCGTTCCTCCATGTCGGCGAGGATGGCAGCCTGGCGTTTTCCGAGCTGTTTTCCATCATCAACTGGAAAGCGATCGTACTGTCGCTTGCGATCTGGTACGGCTTAGTTAAATGGAAAAAGCACCCGATCCTCTATATCGTGGTGGCGGCTGTGGCCGGAATCGTTTTCCAGTTCCACTAGGGAAGATAGAAGAAAATAGAACCATTTCCAGAAGAGGTAGTTCGGTATCGGCATATTCTTTTGGGGTGGTTCTTTTTTGTCATAGGAAGCTTCGTCCTATGACAAAACGCTTTGCGGGATGCGTACTCATGCGAAGAAGAAACATGCCGCAAGCGGCCGCGCGAGAAGCCCGGATGTGTCAAGACACATGATTTGTTCATGGGACTTTCTTCATTTTATAGGAAATTGCGTCCTATAAAATGAAAAATACAAGAAAACGCGATCGTAAAGCGCAATAATAGTTAGAAACAGAACAAATAAAACAGAAATACACAACAATTACAAAAATATAATCAGATAAATAAAGAAAAATATGGAAAATAATTAGAAATAATGCTTGACAAAATGAAAATTATCTAGTAGAATAAAACCATCAAAAGAAACAGAGATAACCCCAACAAACGGTTACCATAGTTTCTAGGACGAAATAAGGAACAAGGAGGACGGTCCAATGGGATAGTTAGTTACTAAAAAACATGATCATGGTTTAAAAAAACCGAATTTATCCAATAAATAAAAAGATAAAAATCGGTATCGATGGAATCCATCATCATACAATCTCTAAAAGAGTTTACATAGATACATGTAATCAAAGGAGGAGATTCATATGAAAGGAAGAGGTCCATAGCACATTTAAAACAAAATATAAAAGGAAGAGAGGTTATATAGTGAAACTTCGGGATATTTCATAAAAGAGCTGTCTGATGACGAGAAAGTCGGACAGCTCTTTTTTTGTGCAATAGGAAATTCCTTGGAATTCCCCATTACACAAAAAGGCACA
>ERZ831634.3991-NODE-3991-length-10267-cov-8.022816_pt1 | contig 10267 bp, 10 predicted proteins | sample MGYA00519953_ERZ831634 | MGnify/ENA primary metagenome ERZ831634 (study PRJEB31850, sample SAMEA3708718) | human gut metagenome | biome: human gut; feature: human-associated habitat; material: faeces | place: China | collected 2014 ...
ATCTGCACTGTACAGGATGCTGGGCAGCAGAGTATGGTCACAAACTGAATCTTGATTTTGACACCATCTGTTCTATTGTAGAGCAGGGCAGAAAAATGGGAACTTATATGTACATATATACAGGTGGTGAACCGCTGGTACGTAAGAAAGACCTGATGCGTATCTGCGAGAAATATCCGGACTGCGAGTTCCTTTCCTTTACAAATGGTACACTGATCGACGAAGAGTTCTGCCAGGAAATGCTTCGTGTCAAGAACTTTGTTCCGGCGATCAGCCTGGAAGGTTCTGAGGAAGCAAACGACGGACGTCGTGGAGAAGGTGTATATCAGAAAGTTATGCATGCAATGGAACTTCTGAAAGCTCATAAACTTCCGTTTGGTGTATCTACCTGTTATACTTCTGCAAATGTGGACAGTGTAAGCAGCGAGGAATTTTTCGATCACATTATTGACTGTGGTGCATTATTTGTATGGTTTTTCCATTATATGCCGACAGGTAATGACGCTGTAGTAGAATTAATGCCGAATCCACAGCAGCGTGAGAAGATGTATCACAAGATCAGAGAGTATCGTTCTACAAAAGCTATTTTTGGAATGGATTTCCAGAATGATGCGCAGTATGTAGGAGGATGTATTGCAGGAGGAAGACGTTACCTTCATATCAATGCGAATGGTGATGTAGATCCATGTGTATTTATCCATTATTCTAATGCAAATATTTATGAAAATACTCTGCTGGAAGCATTGAAGAGTCCGATTTTCATGGCATATCATGACGGTCAGCCGTTTAATGAAAATATGCTTCGTCCATGCCCGATGCTTGAGAATCCTGAGATCTTACAGCGTATGGTACATGAAACAGGTGCACACTCCACAGATGTTGAGGAGGCAGAGCCGGTAGAACATTTATGTGGAAAATGTGAGGCATATGCATGTGAATGGAAAGAGACTGCAGACAGACTCTGGAAGGAGCATCCATACAAACAAAAAGGCTACACCAATTTCAAAAAGAAATAAGTTTTGTTCACAGTTGCAGTGTGAGCAGCAATAATAAGGGGCGATTGTTATCAGTAAAATACAAAAGCAGCTTTTAAAATGGGGACTGGTTCTGGCAGTCATTGGTATTATCGTGTATACTTTCCGTGATTCGGCAGGACCAATTTTAGAACAGTTAAAAAAAACATCACCGGCCGTTGTCATTGGCATTTGTCTGATGGCAGCGGTATATCAGATCATAGAAGGCATTATCACGACCGTGCTCGCAAAGCAGTATCGGTCGTCTTTTGCATATAAAAATGGTATTACGAATGCGTTCCTTTGTTCTTTTTACCGGGTGGCAACGTTAGGAAGCGGTTCCGGAGTTGCAGCGATCATTTATCTGGGTGAGCATGGAATTGAATATGGCGGGGGATTTGGACTGTATATGATACAGTATGCGCTCCACAAAATAAGCATTGCATTGTTTTCTGCAATCTTTTTTGTGATGAACTGGGAATTTATGAGAAACTGGTTTGGTGATTATGCGGGACTTTTAGCTGCCGGATATGTGCTTACACTGGTGATAACACTTGGGTTGTTTTTATTCTGCTGTTCGAACCGGTTTCATCATCTGATCTGCCGGCTGCTTGACTTCGCAAATCAGAAATTTCATGGAAAATTTGAAATAATGGCAGAAGAGATCAAAAGGCAGTGCATGATGCTTGAGGATGCTTCGAACCATCTGATGAAAAACAAAAAAGTTACCACAGAGGTGATCTTTCTTTGCCTGTTGAAATGCTGTTTCTGGTACGGAATACCGTATCTTCTTTTTAAAGGTGTCCGGTTTCAGGAAAATCCTGCACTGACTCTGGCGCAGGTGCTTGCGATCACGTCACTGTCTGTCATGCTTGCGGCAGTGATTCCATCACCGGCAGGAATCGGATCGACAGAATTTGTTTTTACCAGCCTGTTTGCAGGGATCGTCGGGACAGGTATGGCGGGATCAGCGTCACTTCTGTACCGTTTTGGCACATTTGTATTTCCATTTTTAGTGGGTACAGTTGTTGTGATTGTAAGGCATATCCGCAGGAAGAGAGCTTCTAAAGATCTCATCTGAAAAGATTAGTTGTAATCTCAAAGTAAATATAGTAATATGAATAAAGGCACAAAACAGATAGTATACTGTATTTAAAACTGAATGAGGGAGGAGTTTCGTATGCCGGGAGTAATTGTAGCACTTATTATTTTAATCATTGTGGCACTGCTTATCGCTGTATCCTGTGTAAAGATCGTTCCACAGGCAACTGCATGCGTGGTAGAGCGTCTGGGAGGTTATCTTGCAACATGGTCTGTAGGTATTCATTTTAAAGCACCGTTTATCGACCGTGTGGCAAAAAGAGTTGTATTGAAAGAACAGGTGGTGGATTTCCCGCCGCAGCCGGTTATCACAAAAGATAACGTAACGATGCAGATCGATACTGTTGTATATTTCCAGATCACAGACCCGAAGCTTTATGCATATGGAGTGGAAAATCCGATCATGGCGATCGAGAATCTGACAGCAACAACACTGCGTAACATCATTGGTGATCTTGAACTTGATGAGACACTGACATCGAGAGAGACAATCAACACGAAGATGAGATCTTCTTTAGATGTTGCGACTGATCCATGGGGAATCAAAGTCAACCGTGTTGAGTTAAAGAATATCATCCCGCCTGCAGCGATCCAGGATGCGATGGAGAAACAGATGAAGGCAGAGCGTGAGCGACGTGAAGCGATCCTGCGTGCAGAGGGTGAAAAGAAATCAACAGTCCTCGTTGCAGAAGGTAAGAAAGAATCTGCAATTCTTGACGCAGAGGCAGAGAAACAGGCAGCAATTTTACGTGCAGAGGCAAAGAAAGAGGCAACGATCCGCGAGGCAGAAGGTCAGGCAGAAGCTATTCTTAAGATCCAGCAGGCAAACGCAGATGGACTTCGTATGATCAAAGAAGCAGCACCGGATCAGAACGTGATCCAGTTAAAGAGCTTAGAGGCGTTTGCAAAAGCAGCAGACGGAAAAGCAACCAAGATCATCATTCCATCTGAGATTCAGGGAATCGCCGGTCTTGCAAAATCTGTTACGGAAATTGCAGCAGATCATAAATAAAATCAAAAAAGGTTATCAGAACGGATGGTGCGCATGTTGTACCATCCGTTGTGGCATAAAAAGATAATATACACAGCCATGTAAAGGAGAGAGAAAGACATGAATTTAAAAGGACGTAATTTTTTAAAATTAATGGATTTTACACCAGAAGAGATTACATATATGATCGACCTTGCAGCGGATCTGAAAGCAAAGAAAAAACAGGGTATTGCGCATGATTGTCTGACAGGAAAAAATATCGCACTTATTTTTGAAAAGACAAGCACCAGGACACGTTGTTCTTTTGAGGTGGCAGCCCATGATCTTGGCATGCATGTAACTTACTTAGATCCTTCGGGTTCCCAGATCGGCAAAAAAGAGAGCATTCCGGATACCGCTCGTGTGTTGGGACATATGTTTGATGGTATTGAATATCGTGGATATGGACAGGATATCGTGGAAGAGCTCGCAGAATATGCCGGTGTGCCGGTATGGAATGGTCTGACCAATGAATTTCATCCGACTCAGATGCTTGCCGATATGCTGACGATCCGTGAGCATCTTGGCAGATTAAAAGGTGTGAGACTGGTTTACATGGGTGATGCCCGCTATAATATGGGTAATTCCCTGATGGTGACCTGTGCAAAACTTGGTATGGATTTTGTTGCATGCACAAGCAAAAAGTATTTCCCGGATGCAAAACTGGTAGAGTACTGTGAAGGTGTTGCAAAAGAGACAGGAGCAACCATTACACTGACAGAAGATGTCAAAGAGGGCACAAAAGACGCAGATGTTATTTATACGGATGTATGGGTATCCATGGGTGAACCGGATGAGATCTGGGAGGAACGTCTTCATGATCTGATGCCATATCAGGTAAATGCGAAAGCTATGGCAAATGCAAAACCGGATGCCATTTTCATGCACTGTCTGCCTGCATTCCATGACTTAAAGACCAAGATCGGCAAAGAAGTTTATGAGAAGTTTGGTTACAGTGAATTAGAAGTAACGGATGAAGTATTTGAGAGTAAACAGTCTGTCGTATTTGATGAGGCAGAAAACCGTATGCATACGATCAAAGCAGTCATGTTTGCAACACTTGGTGGAGAACAGTGTGAAAAATAAGTGTATCAGACAAAAATGGAGGACACTAGATGAGGACGCAGCTACTAGCGGCATTAAAGGAAGCTGATGATTATATTTCCGGACAGGAACTGTGTGAGCGTTTCGGCGTATCGCGCACTGCAATCTGGAAAGCGGTAAAACAGTTAAAAGAAGCGGGATATGTGATCGAGGCGGTGCAGAATAAAGGATACAAGATCGTGTCGACACCGGATTGTCTGAATAAGGCAGAATTGGAAAGCATCCGGAAAACAAAATGGGCAGGACGTGAGATCTTTTATTTTGATACGATAGATTCTACCAATACAAAAGCAAAACAGCTTGCAGAGGAAGGTCATCCGACCGGTACACTGGTCGTTGCGGAGAAGCAGGAAGCCGGACGCGGCCGCCGTGGAAGAGGATTTGAATCTCCGGCAGGAGTCGGAATATTTATGACGCTGGTGCTCAAACCGGATTTTGCCCCTGACCGTGCTTCCATGCTGACACTGATCGCAGCACTTGCGGTATCGAAAGCGATATCGGAGAAAACAGGCGTAGACGCAGGTATTAAGTGGCCGAATGACATTGTGATGAACGGCAGAAAAGTCTGCGGAATCTTAACGGAGATGAGTGCACAGTTAGATTACATCAATCATGTTGTCATTGGAATCGGTATCAATGTCCGGAATCAATCATTTCCAAAAGAGATTGAACAGATAGCAACCTCGATCCTGATGGAGACCGGTTTACGTGTGAACCGCGCAGAACTGATCGAGGCAGTATTAGAGCAGTTCGAACGATATTATGAGATATTCTTAGAGACGGAAGATTTAAGCGGCCTGGTAAAAGAATACAATGCGCACCTGATCAATATGCAAAAACAGGTCAGAGTGTTAGATCCAAAAGAGCCTTATGAGGCGAAAGCAATGGGAATCACGCCGCATGGCGAACTGATCGTGGATACTTGGGAAGGCAGAAAACTGGTATCCTCCGGCGAAGTTTCCGTGAGAGGAGTATACGGATATGTCTGAGAGAGAAGAAGTGGTGCTCTGCGGAGCGAGCGCTTACAATAAAAAATTTTATCTGAATCAGGATTTCAAGGGACTTCCGGATTCGATCAAAGATGAATTAAAGATCATGTGTGTTCTTTTTACGGAAGATATTGGTGGTATTTTTCAGGTAGTCTTTGATGAGGAGGGCAATCTGGAGTTTCGTACTTCCAGTGATGAGAATGATCTTTTATATGATGAGATCGGCTGTGGGTTAAAGATACGTGAACTGCAGCGTACAAAAGAAGAACTGCTTCGTGCTTTGGAAATGTATTATAAAGTGCTATATATTGGCATGGACGAATCAGAAATGTAAAGAAAAAGGTAGGAAAATACGATGGTAATCACGATTGACGTAGGAAATACAAATATCACAGTGGGTGTATTCCGTGGGGATGAGGTAATGGCAAGTTTTCGTATCACGACGAAGATGCCGCGTACATCGGACGAGTATGGAATGCTTTTGTCAAATCTGTTAGAGCAGAATAAGATCAGACATGATGACATCGAGGATGCAATCATAGCTTCTGTTGTTCCAAATGTTATGCATTCCTTAGAGGGTGCGATCATCAAATATTTTGGTATCAATCCGATCATTGTGGAGCCGGGTACCAAAACAGGAATCCGCGTGGTAACCGAGAACCCGCGGCAGATCGGTGCAGACCGTATCGTGGATGCGGCAGCAGCATATGAGCTGTATGGCGGACCGGTACTGGTACTTGATTTTGGCACTGCCACTACGTATGATCTGGTCGATAAAAACGGAGCATTTGTTTCCGGGGTAACTGCACCGGGAATCCGCATTTCTGCAAAAGCGTTGTGGGAAGATGCGGCAAAACTGCCGGAGATCGAGATCCGCAAACCGGAGAGCATTCTTGCAAAAGAAACGATCTCAAGTATGCAGGCAGGACTGGTATATGGACAGATCGGACAGACAGAATATATTGTAAAAAATATGATCAGAGAGGCTGACATGGGAGAGGTCAAGGTGGTCGCAACCGGCGGTCTTGGACGTATCATTGCAAATGAGACAGATGTGATCGATGTATACGATCCGAACCTGACTTTAAAAGGAATGAACCTTATTTATAAGAAACAGAATCGTAAATCCGGTAAGATCAGGAAATAAGAGATATTTGATCGGGAGATTCAGGATACCTGAATTGGGTATGAGAGAGTAAATTATTTAGGAAAATGGTGGTATGGGAGAGATCAGACGACTTAAGATTGGAAATGTAACGTTAGAAAATAACCTGATACTAGCACCGATGGCAGGCGTAACAGACCTGCCATTTCGTTTGCTTTGCAAGGAACAGGGAGCAGGGCTGCTTTGCATGGAGATGGTGAGTGCAAAAGCGATCCTCTATAAAAACAGAAATACCGAAGAGCTGTTAACGATCGATAAGCGGGAAAACCCGGTGTCGCTTCAGTTGTTCGGTTCCGATCCGGATATCATGAGTGAGATCGCGAAACAGATCGAGGATAGACCGTTTGATATTTTGGATATCAACATGGGCTGTCCGGTGCCGAAAGTAGTCAACAACGGTGATGGTTCTGCACTGATGAAAAATCCAAAACTTGCCGGAGAGATCATTGAAAAGACAGCGCGGGCAATCAAAAAACCGGTTACAGTGAAAATCAGGAAAGGTTTTGATGAGGAGCATGTCAATGCGGTTGAGATGGCACACATTGCACAGGAATCCGGTGCAGCGGCAGTGGCGGTCCATGGCAGGACGAGATCGCAGTTTTACTCCGGAAAAGCCGACTGGGATATCATAAGACAGGTAAAAGAAGCGGTCTCGATACCGGTCATCGGAAACGGTGATATCTTAACAGCAAAAGATGTGATCGCGATGCAGAAACAGACCGGCTGCGACGGCTTTATGATCGCACGCGGCGCCGAGGGCAATCCGTGGATCTTTGCACAGATCCTTCATTATTTTAAGACGGGGGAAGAACTCCCGAAACCGACTTTTGAGGAAGTGACACAGATGCTCCTTCGGCATGCCCGTATGCAGCTTGAATTTAAAGGCGAATATACCGGTATCCGTGAGATCAGGAAACATGCCGCCTGGTATACAGCCGGCTACCGTAACTCTTCTAAGCTGCGGGGCAGGATCAACGAGGTGGAGACATATGAGCAGCTTGAGGCATTGTTTCAGGAGGTCTGCGGTTTTATGGCATGATCCGAGTGCCAAAAGGCGATTCGTGACTTAGCGACTGGCAGAAAAATTCAATCCGGTAAAGTTAAAATGAAGGAAACAAAAAAGACATAAGTAAAATTCCGGAAAAAGTACTGAATCAGAAAATGCTGTCATAAAGATGGAAAAAGGAATATGACGGAGAAGCGCGATGTACTTTTCCAATGAATTTTTATATGATTTTAAACCAGTGTACGAAGGCATTCTTGCGGCAAAAAGTGTGAAGCCGGAGTGCGCGATTGTCGAGGTGATCGATGAGGAACCGGATGGAGCAGGGATGTTTGAGCCGGCAGGGACGCTCGATGTGCTGGAGCAGATCGGGGATGAGCTTAATGCGCTTACAATTTATACAGACCGGCCTGCATATTTTCATGAGTTTGCAGAGACAATGTATGAGAAGACCGGACTGGTTTCACTTATCGTATCGAAAAAGCGTCTTGGATTAGCAAAGAATAAGGAAAAAAACAGCAGTATTTTTCTGCTTGATTTTGAATGGAACAGTGCTTTGTATGAAAAACAGATCGCGTTGGGAAAACATTATATTCCAATCCATAAAAAAACCTGGCGAACAGCCGAAAATCTTGACATAGCAGTACCTATCGGTTATAATACTGTGATTGTTAAGAGACCAAAAAAGAAAACGGGGGCGCCGTGGCAGGACAGATTTGAGAAGGCTTTTTATCGTTCATAGCGTCTGGCGCAAGGCTTTGTGCCGCCGTATACATGAACCGAACAATAATTATTATAAAGAAGGGTAAATGCAATGGACAAGAAAAACATTCTGACTTACGAGGGACTCAAGAAACTGGAAGACGAATTAGAGAACTTAAAGGTTGTAAGAAGAAAAGAAGTTTCACAGAAGATCAAAGAGGCAAGAGAGCAGGGAGACTTATCTGAGAACGCTGAGTACGACGCTGCAAAGGACGAGCAGAGAGACATCGAAGCACGTATTGAAGAACTTGAGAAAATCTTAAAGAATGCAGAAGTAGTTGTCGAGGAAGAGGCTGATCTTGATAAAGTAAGCATCGGATGCAGCGTAAAGATCCTTGACTGCGAATTTGATGAGGAATTAGAGTATAAGATTGTTGGTTCTACCGAGGCTAACAGCTTAAAAGGCAAGATTTCCAACGAATCACCGGTTGGTAAGGCACTGCTTGGCAAACAGGTAGGTGATACCGTTACTGTTGAGACACCGGCAGGAGAGTTTTCATACAAAGTGCTTTCAATTCACAGAGCAAACTAAGAGATATGATAGTCGGGCAGAAAGACTGTCCGGGGAATAAAACAAGTGGAGGATAAACATGGCAGAGCAGAACAATAACCAGCAGGATTTAAACCAGCTGCTTCAGGTACGTTATGACAAGCTGCATGAACTGCAGGAGAACGGAAAAGATCCGTTTGTCATCACAAAATATGATGTGACAAATCACTCAACCGATATCATCGACAATTTTGAGACAATGGAAGGCAAACCGGTATCGATCGCCGGCCGTATGATGTTTAAACGTGTGATGGGAAAAGCATCATTCTGCAATATTCAGGACTTAAAGGGACGTATTCAGGTATATGTTGCAAGAGACAATATCGGAGAGGAAATCTACAAAGATTTCAAGAAATCTGATATCGGCGATATCTGGGGCGTAAAGGGATATGCTTTCCGTACCAAAACAGGTGAGATTTCTATCCATGCTGAGGAGATGACACTGCTGTCAAAATCATTACAGATCCTTCCAGAGAAGTTCCACGGACTGACTGATACAGACATGCGTTACCGTCAGAGATATATCGACCTGATCATGAATCAGGAGAGCAAGGAAGTATTCATCAAACGTTCCAAGATCTTAAAAGAGATCCGTAACTTCTTAGCTGACCGTGATTTCATGGAAGTTGAGACTCCGATGCTTGTATCTAATGCAGGTGGAGCAGCAGCAAGACCGTTTGAGACACATTATAATGCCTTAAATGAGGATGTAAAACTGCGTATCTCTCTGGAGTTATACTTAAAGAGACTGATCGTCGGCGGACTTGAACGTGTATACGAGATCGGCCGTGTATTCCGTAATGAGGGTGTTGATACCCGTCATAACCCGGAATTCACGCTGATGGAACTGTATCAGGCATACACAGACTATGAGGGAATGATGGAACTGACAGAGTCCATGTTCCGTTATCTTGCAGAGAAAGTCTGCGGAAGTACAAAGATCAGTTACAATGGCATCGAGATCGATCTTGGCAAGCCATTTACACGCATGACCATGAACGATGCGATTAAGAAATATACCGGAATTGATTTCGATACTGTAGAAGATGATGCTGCAGCGAAAAAACTTGCAGATGAGCATCATATTGCATATGAGGAGCGTCATAAGAAGGGTGATATCATCAACCTTTTCTTCGAGGAGTTCTGCGAGAAAGAGCTGATCCAGCCGACCTTCATCATGGATCATCCGATCGAGATCTCTCCGCTTACAAAGAAGAAACCGAGCGATCCTACCAAGGTAGAGCGCTTCGAGCTTTTCATCAATACATGGGAAATGTGTAATGCATATTCTGAGCTTAACGATCCGGTCGACCAGCGTGAGCGTTTTGCAGCACAGGATGCAAATGCTGCAGCCGGTGATGATGAGGCAGAGCATACAGACGAAGATTTCTTAAATGCATTAGAGATCGGTATGCCGCCAACAGGTGGTATCGGATACGGAATCGACCGTCTTGTGATGCTGCTTACAGACAGCGCAGCAATCCGTGACGTTTTACTGTTCCCGACAATGAAGAGCTTGGATAAATAAACCTAGTGTTTATGCGGGGTTG
>ERZ831634.3995-NODE-3995-length-10250-cov-2.631486_pt1 | contig 10250 bp, 5 predicted proteins | sample MGYA00519953_ERZ831634 | MGnify/ENA primary metagenome ERZ831634 (study PRJEB31850, sample SAMEA3708718) | human gut metagenome | biome: human gut; feature: human-associated habitat; material: faeces | place: China | collected 2014 ...
GCGATTCCGTTTCTGTGGAGCGCCGACGACCGGATATGGGTCAACGGCGTGCAGAGCTCCGAAGCGGGAACCGCAGGCGCTGCGGCGAGCTTCGGATTTTCCGAACTGACGGGCGAAGCTCCCTACGAAGTCTACTACAATATGACGGGCGAGGGGGCGCGGGCCGTCGTCCCTTCCCGCCAGAATCAGGCGGCGGCCGGTGAATTGCAGCTGGGCGCCAACGGCGATTTCGGTTATGCGACTACCGATGCGGGCGGACATTTCACGCTGTCGCACGCTACCTCCTACATCTGGTTCGATCCGTGGTCGCAGGAGGTGGACGCACGGCTGGTTTCGGTTTCGCTGGCGACCGCCGACCGGACGATCGCGCTCTGCGGCACGCGCACGTTCGACGGCGGCGGATTCGGTGCCGCGACCGGCGGGGAATATGCCGTTACGCTGTCGTTCGGCGCGGAGGGCGTCGCGCTGCCTGCGTCCGGCGGCGATACGCGGGTGTTCGCCGCGGCGGTGGTCTATCCGGTGGATTGCAGCGCGACGGAGGTGCATGTGACCTATACGTTCGCGGACGGCAGCGTCTACACCGAAACCCGCCCCGGCCGGAAGTTGGAGGCAGGCGCGACCTACCGCCTGACCTCCGAGATCACGAAACGTGCCGGCGGCGCGTTGGAGATCGAGGCGGGAGAGGCGGACGGCGAACCCGTGTGTCTGAAATACGGCGGGTCGGAGGTACGCTCCCTGACGGCCGAAGGGTGGATTCCTCAGGTGCGGACGACCGCTCCGGCGCGGTGGACGGCCGATCTGAATATCGCCCGCCGCACGCTGCGTGTCGCACCGCCCGCGGAGTATCTCGAAGGGCAGGACTTGGAGAACACGCTGCGCATCGAATCGGACGGCGAACCGCTCTTCTCGCAGGACTATTACGTGCTCGATTTCACCCATCCCGAAGGGACGTTCGTGCTCATGGAGGGCAACATGACGACCGAAAACGGTTCGATCGTCTACTTCGACCAGCACATGCGCTACCACGAACGGGTCTACGAGGAGGTCAACGACAACGAGATCGGCAACGTGTTGCAGGACATGTACATGATCGGCGGCCGCATCTATTTCATCACGCAGAACGGCCGGACGAGCAGCACGGGAACGACCTTCAACGGCGACGGCCGCTTCGTAATCTGCGACGCGCACACGATGAAGCGGATCCTTGCGCGCGACATGCCGTTCTATGCGCAGGTCGCTTCATCGTCGGGTACCAGATCGACGCTCTGCTGGCCGCAGCACATCGTTGCGGTAAGTCCCGAAAAGGGGTATATCCAGTATTCGACGTCGGACATGGAGTCGCATTCGGGCATCCGTACCGTCAATCTGGTTTCGGGCGTGATCGCCACGACCGATATTCCGGATACCTACGGTGTCTTCACCAAGACCGGCGCCACGAAGGCGCGCATGACCGTTTCGCGCGGGAAGGTCTTCGCCGGACGGGGCAATTCGGTGATCGTCATCGACTCTGCGACCGATCGGGTCGTTAGGGAGCACACCTATCCCGACCGGCAGGTCAAGGATCTGGCCAAGGGAGCCGACGGGAAGATCTACGCCGTCTTCACCGGCGAGTTCGAGATCGACGGCGACTTGGGATACTACGGCAACGTCGTCTGGAAATCGCCCGCGATGATCGCGGCGTTCGACGCCGAAGGAGAGGTCGTCTCGGAGCAAACGCTGCCCGAGACGGTGAAGCTGCGCACCGGCACGGCTTCGCCGAGCGTCCAGCTCTGCGCCAGCTTCCGGCAGCCGTGGCTCTACTTCATCGGCAAGACCGATTTCAGTGCGACCGAGGCGATGCGTTACAATTACGAAACGGGACAGGTCGACTGGGACTACATCACGGCCGACATCGACGGCAGCCACGAGGGCGGTTCGCTCATCTACGGCTACATGGGCGTGCACCCCACGACCGAGCAGTTGTGGGTGGGGAAATCCTCCTATACGAACAGCCGGATCCATGTCTACGATGTTTCGCGCAGCGATGCGGTGGAGTACGGCAGCTATTATCAGAAGAAGGCGAGTCCGGCGGGCGGCGATTTCGCCTACCGCTTCACGGAGGAGGGGATCAACCGATAGGATATGAGTTTTACGAAGTTCAAGCGATGGTTCGCAATCCTCGCATGTGCGGCGCTCGGCGGCGCATGTATGGATTACGGGCCTTACGAGGTGGAGGATTTCGGGATTACCGGATCGGGGTTGTTCATCACCAACGAGGGCAACTTCATGTACGGCAACGCGTCGCTCTCCTACTACGATCCGGAGAAGAAACAGGTCGAGAACGAGATCTTCTTCCGCGCCAACGGCTTCAAACTGGGCGATGTGGCGCAATCGATGGTCATCCGCGACGGCATCGGCTGGATCGTGGTCAATAATTCGGGTGTGATCTACGCGATCGACATCTACACCTTCAAGGAGGTGGGGCGTATCGAGGGCTTCACTTCGCCGCGCTACATCCACTTCCTGAACGACGAAAAGGCCTATGTCACCCAGATCTGGGATCCGCGCATCTATATCGTCAACCCCCGGACTTACGAGATCACGGGGTATATCCAGACGGACATGGATTTCGAAACGGGTTCGACCGAGCAGATGGTGCAGTACGACAAGTATGTCTTCACCAACTGCTGGTCGTACCAGAACCGGATTCTGGTGATCGACACCGAGACCGACACCGTTTGCGACGAGATCACGGTGGGCATCCAGCCCACGTCGCTGGTCATGGACAAGTACAACAAGATCTGGACGGTGACCGACGGCGGTTACGAGGGGTCGCCCTACGGCCACGAGGCGCCGTCGCTCTACTGCATCGACGCTGCGACGCGGAAGGTCGAGAAGCAGTTCAAGTTCAAGTTCGGCGACTGGCCCTCGGAGGTGCAGCTCAACGGTACGCGCGACACGCTCTACTTCATCAACAAGGCGATCTGGCGGCTGCCCGTCACGGCGACGAACTTTCCGGTGAAACCCTTCGTGCCCTATCAGAATACGCTCTATTACGGCTTGACGGTCAATCCGTTCAATTCGGAGGTCTACGTGGCCGATGCGATCGACTACGTGCAGGACGGGGTCATCCTGCGCTATTCGCCCGAAGGCGAACTGCTCGACGAATTTTATGTGGGGATTATCCCCGGCGCCTTCTGTTGGCGTTGAAAACCGATAAACCATGAACAGAATACGTTTCAGTTGTTTTGCGTTCCTTACCGCGGCGGCCGTCGCCTGCAACAAGGACGACGTCATCACGCGCGAGGAGGCGCAGGCTCCGGTCATCGCCTTCGATGTCAATACCGGCGTCTACACCGCCAAGGTGGGGCGGGAGTTTACCATCGCCCCGACTTATGAGTACGTCGACCGTGCGGTCTATGCGTGGAAATTGGAGAAGACGGGCCGGATCATCTCGACCGAGCCCGTGCTGACCTACGTCATCGACGAGGTGGAGGGCGAGGAGAAAGAGGATTATTACATCGAGTTGGAGGTGACCACTCCCCAAGGGACGACGCGCGAACAGACGCGCGTGGAGGTTTACCGAATCCTGCCGCCCGTGATCGTCCTCTCCGAAGGGGCGGAGGTCGTGCGGGGGCATGTCTACGAGATCTCGCCGGACGTGCGGTGGGGCGAGAAGGCGACCTACCGCTGGACGATGCGTCGTCCGGGGGCTGCCGAGGCGGAGGAGGTCGGGCGCGAGCCGACTTACGAGTTCTGCGAACAGGCGTTGGGCGAATACGAACTCCGCCTGCGGGCCGAGAACGAGGACGGTGCCGACGAGAAGAGCATCCGCGTGGAGGTGACCGAGGCGCTTCCGGTCTCGGTGACGGTGCCGCCGATCGGACGGCTTTACGACGGGCTGACACGTACCGTGCCGCTCGGGCGGTCGATCACGCTGCGTCCCTTGATTTGGAACGGCCGGAATCCCCGTTACAGCTGGACGGTCGACGGCGAGGAGATCTCGACGGAACTCGTCTGCACCTATACGCCCTCCGGCAAAGGAGTGAAGAAACTGCTTTTCACGGTGACGGACAGCTCGGACGAACCTGCGGCGGCGGTGGCGAAAGGGGTGAGGTCGACCGGCGAGGTGCGTGCGACGGTGGAGTACAGCGTCGAATGCTGCGACGAAGAGGGGGCTTTCCGGCGTCTGGCCACGCCGTCCAGCGAAGTGACGTGGACGAAGGTCTACGAATATACGCCGGCGCCCGGCCAGTTCATCAATGAACTCGTTTCGGGTGGGTTCACCGGTGCGGAGACCACGCCCGAAGCGGCCGTCGCCTATGCCGAAGAACGGCTGCGCAAGGGGACGTGGGTGTCGCTCGGCGGCTGGGGCGGCTACATCGTCGTCGGGTTCGACCACAGCATCGACAATTCGTCGGAGGGTTATCGCGGCGGCTACAATTTCTCGATTACGGGCAACGCCTTCGAAGGATCGTCCGAACCGGGCATCGTCTGGGTGATGCAGGATATCAACGGCAATACGCTGCCCGACGACGAGTGGTACGAACTCAAAGGTTCGGAGTTCGGCAAGGAGGAGACTCTTCGGGACTATGCGGTCACTTACTACCGCCCGACCTATTCGGGCGCTTCGGTGCAGTGGCGCGACAATCGCGGCGTCAGCGGCAAGATCGACTATCTGAAAGCGTACCACGACCAGCCCAGCTATTACCCCAACTGGATCGATGCCGAGAGTTACGTCCTCTACGGAACCTGCCTCGAAAGCCGCACCTACGACCAGTCGGGCAACGGCTCCTACTGGGTCAACGACTCCTACGATTGGGGGTATGCCGACAACTTCGGCGAAGACCGGCTTTCGGACGACGAAAATGCGGGGGCGGGGGCCATGAAGACCTATTTCAAGATCGAGAACGCCGTCGACGGGAACGGCGAGCCGGCGAACCTCGCCTACATCGACTTCGTCAAGGTGCAGACCGGCGTCAACGCCAAGGCCGGCTGGCTGGGCGAGAACTCCACGGAGGTATTCGGTTTCACGGACGAGAATCTCAATCAGGGCAAATAACGGACGATTATGAAGAGATTATGGATATGCGGCTGCTTCGCCTTGCTGTGCGGGGCCTGCGACGACAAGACGGCGGACGAGCCGGTGTGGAACGGCGACAACTACGTCACGGCCTTTTCGCTGACGGTGGGGGAGGCGACCTACGAGGCGGTCGTCCACGACGGGCGAATCACTGTCGACGTTCCCTACGACGCATCGCTCGACGGGGCGGAGGTGCATTACGAATTGTGCGAACATGCGTCGATCCATCCCGATCCGGCGACGATTAGGGACTGGTCGCAGGAGTGGCAGTTTCTGGTCAGCTCCTACGGCCAGAGCGACCGCACGTATATTTATACGGTCAATCGTACCGACGTTGCGACCGGGGGAAGCCTGACGCTGCGCACGCAGGCCGAGGTGGATGCCTTCGCCGCGAGCCGGATCAATGTGGTCGAAGGCAACCTCACGATCGGCGTCGAGGGCGGCGAGGCGATCGTGAATCTGGACGGACTGGCCGGTCTGGTCTCGGTGCGCTGCGACCTGACGGTCACGAACGCCTATCGGGGCGAGGATCTGGCGGGACTGGCCGGATTGCGCCGGTGCGAGTCGCTGCGCATCGGCAGTGCGGGGGCGCCGAATGAGACATTGAAGCGGATCGAACTGCCTGCCCTGCGCGAGGTGGCGGGCGATCTGCAACTCTGCGGTACGGCGGTGCGGTCGGTCGTTTTCTCGGCGTTGCAGCGCGTCGACGGGGCCTTCGCGGTCGGTTCGGACGCGCTCGTCGAGATCGTGGCCGACGAATTGGAATCGGTCGGCGGCGACATGCGGCTCGCGGGGTCGACGGGCAACGCGGCCAAGGCGCCGTGCGAGCAGATGTATTTTCCCGAATTGCAGCGTGTCGGCGGGGAGCTGTCCGTGGCACGCTTCGGCAAGCTGGGACAGCTCGCGACGACCTTCGGTGCGCTGGCTTCGGTCGGTTCGATCGCCTACGAGGAGCTTGCGCTGACCGCTTCGTGCGAGTTTCCGCTGATCGAAACCGTCGGGGCGGTCGCGCTGACCGACTGTCCTGCGCTCCGGACGATCTCGCTGCCTCGGCTTGCCGCGGCCGGGTCGTTCTCCGTCGAGGGATGTCCGGCCGTCGAAACGGTCGACCTGCCGCTTGTCGAACGGTTCGAGGGCGACGTGCGGCTGGCTTCGCTGCCCGCCGTCACCGATTTCGGCGCCCTGCTGCCGCGTCTCACGGCCATCGGCGGCGACCTCACGCTCGACGATCTGCCGGGCCTCGCCGGGGTGTTCGATCTCTCGAAATACGCCTTTTCGGAGCACAGCGCCGTCACGCTGCGGTTCGTTTCGACACCGAAGCTGACGGAGCTGCGCGGCGGCGGATTCGCCGGATCGCTGTCGCTCGATGCGGCGGCGCTTGCACCGCAGCCGGAGACGATGCCCTTCGCGCTGTCGGGCTTCGAGCGGCTCGACGTCCTGCGTGTCGTCGGGTTCAAGGGGCTCTCCGCGCTTTCGCTCCCCGTGGCCGCCTGCACCGATCTGCTGATCGAAAACTGCGGGACGCAGCGGGCCTTCGCGCTCTCGCTGCCGGCGCTCGAAGAGGTGCGGGGTACGCTGCTCTGCAAGAACTGCGGCAAGACCGGAGCCGCCAACTCGGCGTCGTTTCCGCGACTGCGGAGCATCGGGCGGCAGTTGGCGTTCTATGTCAACGTGTCGTCGTTCGCTTCGCTCGCGTTTCCGGAATTGGAGCGTGTGGGCGATGGCCTCGGCGTTTCGGACGATGCGTCGAGCGATTACGCTTTCTATACGATGCCCAGCGGCTGTACGGGAGCGTTCGTGCTGCCGAAGCTGAAAGAGGTGCGGGGCAACATGCTGCTCTCGACGTGGAATGCCTCCACCGATCGGGTCGCCGCGTTCCGCTTCCCCGCGCTGGAAACGGTGACGGGCGAACTCTTCGTCGGACATGCCAGCTACAAGAACCGGACGGTGACTGCACTCGACTTCTCCGCCCTGCGACAGGTCGGATCGGTCTATGTCGGCAACCTTTCGTCGGCGACTGACTTTTCGACCTTCGCAGGAGCGCTGCCGTCGCTCTCGGACGCGACGTGGCGGGTGGAGAATTGCGGCGAGAATCCCACGTATGAACAGATGCTCGGCGGCCAGACCGGAAGACCATGAAGCATATCCTGACGATTATCCTCTGCGCTGCCTCCTGCCTCTGTTACGGGCAGGAGCGGCGGCAGACCGAATCCCGCGAGGGGTGGTGGAACGACAATCCCTCGTTCGTGGTGCCGATCCGCGAGATCGGTGTGACGGCACGCCGTCCGATGAAGGAGATCGGCGTGCAGAAAACCCGGCTCGACACGCTCGTGCTCCATGAGAACATCGCCCTGTCGATGGCCGACGTGCTGACTTTCAACACTTCGATCTTCGTCAAGCAGTACGGCCGGGCCACGCTCTCGACGGTGGCGTTCCGCGGTACGTCGCCGTCGCACACGCAGGTGACGTGGAACGGGATGCGCATCAATTCGCCGATGCTGGGCATGACCGACTTTTCGATGATTCCCTCCTACTTCATCGACGACGCCTCGCTGCTGCACGGCACCTCGTCGGTCAACGAGACGGGCGGCGGCCTGGGAGGTGCGGTCAAGCTCTCGACGCGGCCGGCCGACCGGCGGGGATTCGGATTGCAGTACGTCCAGGGCGTCGGGTCGTTCTCGACCTTCGACGAGTTCCTGCGCCTGACCTACGGCGGCGACCGCTGGCAGAGTTCGACGCGCGTGGTCTATTCCTCGTCGCCGAACGATTTCAGGTACAGAAACTACAACAAGAAACTGAACGTCTACGACGACGATCGCAATATCGTCGATTCCTACTATCCCGTCGAACGCAACAAGAGCGGCGCCTACCACGATCTGCACCTGTTGCAGGAACTTTACTACAATTCCGGCGACGGCAACCGTTTCGGATTGCAGGCGTGGTACGTCCATTCGTCGCGCGGCGTCCCGATGCTGTCGGTCGACCACAAGGAGGACGACGACTACTCCAACGTGCAGCGCGAGCAGACGCTGCGCGGCATCTTGCAATGGGATCATCTCCGCGAGAATTGGAAGGTAGGAGCCAAGGCGGGGTATATCCATACGTGGATGGCCTACGATTTCGAGAAGTCGCTCGGCAACGGCAACATGGCGCAGATGATCCGCTCGCGCAGCCGGATCGATACGTTTTTCGGCCAGGTCGAGGGCGAATATTCCGTCGGCGACAAGTGGCTCTTTACGGCCGACCTTTCGGTGCACCAGCATCTGGTCGAAAGCGTCGACAAGAACGTCCTGCCGATGAAAGATCCGCAGCAGCTCGGCGGCAACCGCAAGAAGGTGCAGGTCGGCTACGATCAGGGGCGCGTCGAGCTGTCGGGTTACGTCTCGGCCAAGTACCAGCCGACGGACCGGCTGGGGCTGTCGCTGGCGCTGCGCGAGGAGATGTTCGGCGACGACTGGACGCCGGTCATCCCCGCCTTCTTCGCCGATTACGTGCTTTCGCACCGCGGCAGGGTGGTGGCCAAAGCCTCCGTGTCGCGTAACTTCCGTTTCCCGACGCTCAACGACCTCTATTTCCTACCGGGCGGCAATCCCGACCTGAAAAAGGAGCACGGCGTCAGCTACGACGGCGGCGTTTCGTTCGCCGTGGGGCGCGGAGGCTCCTACTCGCTGCACGGCGAGGCGACATGGTTCGACTCCTACATCGACGACTGGATCGTCTGGCTGCCCACCTTCAAGGGATTCTGGACTCCGAAGAACATCAAGGAGGTGCACGCCTACGGCGTCGAGTTGAAGGCGGGGCTCGACTGGCAGCCGGCGTCCGACTGGCAGTTGAACGCCGACGGCAATTTCTCGTGGACGCCCTCGATCAACAACGGCGATCCGGTCGACTGGTACGACAAGGCGATCGGCAAGCAACTGGTCTATATCCCCGAATATTCGGCTTCGGTGACCGGACGGTTGACTTACAGGTCGTGGAGGTTCATTTACAAGTGGTGTTATTACAGCGAACGCTTCACCACGTCGGACAACAGCATGAAGACGAAGATCGGCCGCGTGAAACCCTATTTCATGAGTGACGTTTCGCTCGAAAAGGCCTTTTCGCTGCGATGGGCCGACTTCACGGTCAAGGGGGTGGTCAACAATCTCTTCAACGAGGAGTACGAATCGGTGCTTTCGCGTCCGATGCCGCGCCTGAATTACGAACTCTTCCTCGATATCCGGCCGCGCTGGGGCAGGAGAAGGTAGAAGGGGCGTCGTGGGAACGGCCGGTCTGTTTTCGGGATCGGGCGGGGGTGCGAATCCTGCGGGGTGGCTCCGTATGCTGCGGGCGGGCGCTCCGGCGCGGGTTTCGTCCGGATATGCCGGAAGTAGGGGGCGGTGCGGTCGCCGGACCGGATGGCGGCGGGTTGTTTTCACCGCGGCGGACGGCCTTCCCCGCGTCGAAACACGGGGTGCGGGGCGCGGCGGACAAAGAATTCTTTCAGAGCCCTTCGTGGGCGCAGACGCGTCCCAGCTGCGTTTCGATGATGCGCGCGAGTTCGTATTCGGGCGTCTGGTCGCTGACGGCGTTGTTGACGGCGCCACCGGTGGCGGTGCCGAGCGTGAAGAGCTTGTCGGTGCGCGTAGCGTAGAGTACCGCATTGAAATCCCCCATCGGCGTCTCGGTCGACGCCTCGGTCGGTGCGGCGACGACGGCCGCGATCTGTTCGTCGTGTTGCGCCATGCGTTCGATGAAGGCGAGCAACTCCTCCTCGTTCTCCAATCGGGGTTGCAGCCAGAACCGGTTTTCTTCTTCCGTTCCGGTCTCGAACGGGCGGCACAAGGCGAAGCCGTAGTGCATGGCCGTGCGTTGTGCCAGTTCCTCTGAAATTCCGTACAAAACGATATTCATAACTCTACGTTTTAGAGGTTTATCTTCAAAAATTCACCGGTCGCTTCGATCCGCTGCGGCGCTCGGCCTGCCGGCGCAGTTCGCGGGAGCGGATTCGCCGTACCGGAGTACGACGGTATTCGCAGTCTGTTTCCCCGAATCCGTCCCGTCCGGAAACGGGGCGGACGATGTGTCCGGACGGCGCATCGTATCGCTGCAAAGAGACGAAGAATGCAATTCGACCTTTTCGTTAAGCCGAGCGCAGAGCCGAACTTGTTCGGGCTTTGCCGAGGCGGGAAAAGGAGCATGAAAATGA
>ERZ831634.3999-NODE-3999-length-10243-cov-2.549470_pt1 | contig 10243 bp, 9 predicted proteins | sample MGYA00519953_ERZ831634 | MGnify/ENA primary metagenome ERZ831634 (study PRJEB31850, sample SAMEA3708718) | human gut metagenome | biome: human gut; feature: human-associated habitat; material: faeces | place: China | collected 2014 ...
AGTCCCTTATTCTGCTCCTTCTGTTCCATCACTTTGCGGATACTGTTACCATATCCATCATAGCGCTCTGCAATATTTTTCAGAGATTCTAATTTGGACTGCTGCTTGTTATATCTTGCAAGTGTCTCCTCTAATGTATGCGTTGTCTCAATGGATTTTTTCTTCCAGTCGCGGCTTTTCTCCTCCATGGAAAGTCCGGCCTGTTTCAGCTCTTTTATTTTCTGATTGACGGAATCTAAATCTTTCTGATACTCTGCTAAAACAGAATCTAAATCTGCTTCCTCTGTTTTTCTTGCTAGCAGTCTCTGGTTTAACTGGGCTTTTCGGATGTTGACCTGTTCTTCCATCGTGTCAAACCGCTGTTGTCTTGCCTTAATGGAAGCCTTGCTGTTCAACAGTTCAATCAATTCACTTTTGCCTTTTTCCATGCCTTCCGTACATCTCGCGATCTCTGTCTGCAATGTCTGAAGTGCTTCTTCCGCTGCTTTTTTCTTTTCCTCAATCTCAGAGATCTGTGCGTCCAGAGTAACCTTTTCTTCCTCATAAGTCTTTCCGGAAGAAATACGTTCTTCTTTCTCATGGTCGATGACATCCAGACGGCTCTGCATATGTTCATCCGTATGCTCTGCCGAACGGATCTGCTCGTTTAAGATTTCAATCTGGCTCTCCAGCCTGTTCTTTGTCACAGCGGACTGACTCATCTCGTCACGGATTGCATTAATCTTTTCGTCCTCTGCCGCCATATCCTGTTCAAGCTTTTCATATTCTGTTTTTATCTGCTCATAACTTTCTTTTGCTTCCTGATAATCACGATCCGCAATCGAATAGTTTTCTTTGACTTCCTGTAACTGTCTGTCAATACGCTCCATTTCCAATAAGAACATATTGACATCAAACGTTTTTAACTCTTCTTTTTTCTTTAAATAAATACGGGCTTTTTCCGCCTGGCGCTCCAACGGACCGACCTGACGCTCTAACTCTGCCAGAATATCATTGACACGCACCAGATTTTCCCGCTCGTTCTCTAACTTTTTCTGGGCAGCTGCTTTTCGCTTTTTATACTTTACGATTCCTGCCGCCTCGTCAAAAAGTTCTCTTCGCTCTTCCGGTTTACCATTTAAGATACGCTCGATCTGTCCCTGACCGATAATAGAATATCCCTCTTTACCGATACCGGTATCATAGAAAAGTTCTGTGACATCTTTCAGACGACACGGACTTCCATTAATCAGATACTCACTCTCGCCGGAACGGTAAACACGTCTTGACACCGTAACTTCCTCGAAATCAATGGCAAGCTGATGATCTGAGTTGTCCATAGTGATTGCAACATATGCATAACTTAAAGGTTTTCTGTTTTCTGTACCGGCAAAAATAACATCCTGCATGCTTGCACCACGAAGCTGTTTTGCACTCTGTTCTCCCAATACCCAGCGCACTGCATCTGCGACATTACTCTTACCACTACCATTTGGTCCAACGATCCCGGTGATCCCATTGTGAAAATCGAATACGATCTTATTTGCAAATGACTTGAATCCCTGAACTTCTATACTTTTCAGATACATTTCATAACTCCGTTTCCTGCATTATTTTTTCTGGACCGGTTTTAAAAGCAGCAGTGCCTGATAGGCAGCTTCCTGCTCGGCAGCCTTCTTTGTATGACCGATTCCTGTTCCGATCACCCGCTCGCCAATCCTTGCCTCTACTGAGAAGCGTTTGTCATGGTCTGGTCCTTCCTCTGAAATTAATCTGTAATTCAGTTCTTCCTCATAATGTCCCTGCACGACTTCCTGTAAACTTGTCTTGCAGTCATAGAAAAGCTTTTTATGTTCAATATCTGTTAAAATAAATTTATGGATAAACGTTTTTGCATGTTCAAATCCACCATCCAGATAAATTGCTCCGATCACTGCCTCTAATGCATCCGAGAGAATCGAATTGCGGTTTCTTCCACCTGTCAGATTTTCGCCCTTTCCAAGGAACAGATATTTGCCAAGTTCCATCTCTCTGGTACAGATTGCCAGCGTCGGTTCGCAGACCAGACTCGCACGCAGCTTTGTCAGATCTCCTTCCGACTTGTCCGGATATGCCTTATACAAAAAGTCACTGGAAACGATTTCCAACACCGCATCTCCCAAAAACTCCAGTCTTTCATTATCAGAATGTTTTCTCAAATGTTTCTCGTTCGCAAAAGAGCTGTGTGTCAATGCCTGACGCAGCAGTTTCTCCTGTTTGAATTCATATCCAATTTTATCCTGTAATTCTAAAAAATTTGCCATATTTTCTCCTCTCACAGAGGATTTTTCGTAATACCTCAGCCACCTGAGCCATTACCAAAAAACCTCTCCTCTTTTCTTATCAGTAACGTAAAGAGGCTGTCGCACATAGAAAAGATTTCGTTGCGACAGCCTGTATGCTTAAAAGTTATATTTATGAGTTTAAAGCATTTTTGATTTGTTCCACTGCGTCTCCAACTGTTACGATTTTCTCAGCTTCTTCATTTGGAATCTCAATATCAAATTCTTCCTCTAAGCCCATAATAATCTGGAAAACATCCAATGAATCTGCTCCAAGATCATCCACAAAAGTGGTTTCCATTGTGATTTCCCCTTCATCCACATTTAATACTTCAGCGATAATTTTTTTCAGTTTTTCGAATTCCATAATTACATTCCTTCCTGTTCTGCAGAACCTAAAATATTTTTCTTGATCTTACCATTAATATCCTGTTCTTTAAAAGTAACACACTGATAAATTGAATTGGTAACTTCCTTTGCCTTGGCACTTCCATGCGTCTTCACCACAAGACCATTCAATCCTAAAAGCGGTGCACCACCATACTGGGAGGCGTCAAATGTTTTCAGTGTAGATTTTAAAGCCGGCAATGCAAGCGCAGCGCCAATTTTGCTTCGCAGAGTACTCATCATACCCTTCTTGATTGCGCCAACCAGTGTACCCGCCAGTCCTTCGTACAGTTTTAAAATGACATTTCCCACAAACGCTTCACAGACAATGACATCTGCCTCGCCATGTGGAATCTCCCTTGCCTCAATACTGCCTACAAAATTAATGTCTGTACACTCTTTTAATAATGGAAATGTCTCTTTTACAAGCGCATTCCCCTTTTCCTCTTCTGCTCCAATATTTACAATTGCAACTCTTGGATTCTTAATTCCAAGAACATTTTCCATATAAATGGATCCCATCCTTGCAAACTGAACCAGATGTGATGCCCTCGCATCTACGTTCGCACCACAGTCGATCAATAAAGAGACTCCCTTTTCCGTAGGAATCAATGGTGCCAAAGGCGGTCTCTCAATTCCGCGGATTCTTCCAACGATAACCTGTCCTCCGACAAGGATAGCGCCTGAACTTCCGGCGGAAACAAAAGCATCTGCTTCTTTCTGCTTTACCATATTCATTCCAACAACAATTGATGACTGTTTCTTTTTTCGAATTGCATTCACTGGCGGTTCTGCTGTCTCGATCACTTCCTCAGCATGTACCACTTCAATCTGTTCTTTTGGGTAAGAATACTGTTTCAGTTCTTTCTCAACCACATCCTGCTGTCCTACCAACAGCACCTTGATGTCCGATCTGCCATTCACAGCATCGACTGCACCCTTGACTAACTCTCCCGGTGCATTATCTCCACCCATTGCATCCAGTGCAACTCTCGTGATTTCCTGTTGCATACACTTCTCCATTTCCTGCGTGTCAACTGCCTTACGAAAAGTGCTCCTTACACGTCTATAAGAAAATATACTATAACTTTTTCTATAAATCAATATATAATCACATTTGTGTGATCACAGTTCTCAGTTGAAATATTCCATGTTCCGTTCCTTCTCTGCTTCTAAGTCTTCCGGAGACATATATTTCTGAAAAATCTTTTCCAGAATGAAATTAGCAAGCAGCATATATACACATGGAATTATAAATACTGCCGGTGGGAATATATAAACTGCAAATGCTGCTGCAAGGAGCAGGGCAAAGAGAAGCAGTGTCTTCCACAGATTTCCCAGTGCGATCAGCGCTGCATTTTTTAAGATCATCTTTATATGATTCTCAAAACGCGCAATATAAGGAAACAGGTAAATTGCCCACATCGTTGCAAACATCATCAGCACTGCAAATACAATATATATTTTTCCTAACGCAACACCTGCTTTTGCATACTGATACATCACATAGCAGTCAAATCCCATGATTGCATATAATAAGAGGAGGATCAGCCATACGATCGTTGACTGCCTGAAATTCGTCTTAAATGCATGCCAGAACTCCCTGCCTATGTAACTGCGGTTGTTCCGGATCACTTTATTCACCGTATAATACAATGCTGTGGTTGCCGCCCCGGCTGTCACGATCGGGATACATAAAAAAAACCAGAACGCACTCAGACAGATCACATCAATGATCTTCCCCAATCCTTGAAAAAACTTGTTGTCAACATTAAAAAAATCGCCCATATTTACTTCCTTCTTTGATTCGTGATAGAGCAATACTGCCCATTGGTAACACTCATTATAGCATAGCCCGAGACAGTCTACAATGACTGTAATTGTTAAAAATCGGTAAAGAAAAAGGACTTTCAATCTCTTGAAAGTCCTCTGATCTTCTTAAAAATTAGTCCTGAGGAATAATCTCTTTTTTGTTATATGAGCCACAGTTCTTGCATACTCTATGAGGCATCATTAATTCACCACATTTGCTGCATTTTACTAATGCAGGAGCAGTCATTTTCCAGTTTGCTCTTCTTTTATCTCTTCTTCCTTTGGAAGATTTATTCTTTGGACAAATTGACATATTCTCACACCTCCTTAAATTTGTTAAAGACATCTTGGATTGCTGCCATTCTTGGATCCAGTTCTGTTCTCTGGCAATTGCAGTCACCCTTATTCAGGTTCATTCCGCACACTTTGCAAATTCCTTTGCAATCCTCTTTGCACAGAACTTTCATCGGCCAGTTCACCAAAATCTCTCCATAGATAAGTTTATCTACATCCAGATCAAATCCAATCAGGTAGTCTATATCCTCCATCTCTTCATCATTGATCGCAGAATTTTCCAGACGGAACTCCTTGTCAATGTCGAAATGGATTCTTGTCGGAACTTCTTCCAGACAACGGCTACACGGTATTGATGCTGCCAGATCCACAGTGCCACTGATACGCAGCTTGCCGCCATCAATGTTTGCGATCTGTAAATCAATCGGTGCCTTTTCAATGATCGGGAACTCGCCTAATCTCGATACAAAGGATTCTAACTCGATCTGAACTTTTTCTGTTAAGGACTTGTTCTCACAAGTTACAATACTTGAAATATCTATAATCACAGCGCTCTCCCCAAAACTCGCTTAAGCCCAAACTCCTAAGCTGAGGTTTTTCACACCTAAATGATTATACATAGGTGTCTTTCTTTTGTCAACCACTTTTTTCACATATTGTCAAGTTTTTTCCCTTGACAGTGTTTTTATGACCGGATCTGCCATTCATTTTCCATCTTTTGCGCAGCAGATCCTGTCTGGTCTCTCATTATTTTACAAGCGCAACTGTCTCTCTTGCAATTGCAAGCTCCTCGTTTGTAGGGATCACGCAGACCTTCACTTTGGAATCCGGTGTGGAGATCACTGCCTCATCACCGTGAGTTGCATCATTGACTTCGTTATCAATAGTGATTCCAAGGTAGCCAAGGTAAGCAACGATCTTTCTGCGGACCAGATTGGTATTCTCACCAATTCCTGCGGTAAATGCGATTGCATCTACTCCGTTCATGGCTGCCACATAGGAACCGATGTATTTTGCAACACGGTAGCAGAATACTTCGATCGCATTGATCGCATATTCATTTCCCTCGTTATAGGCTGCCTCAAGGTCACGGAAATCAGAAGAAATGCCTGTCATTCCCTGTACACCGGACTTCTTATTTAAAACATTCATAACACCTTCAATATCAAGGTTCTCTTTCTTTGCAATGAACTCCATGATTGCAGGATCGATATCACCGGAACGGGTTCCCATGACAAGACCCTCTAATGGAGTAAGTCCCATGGAAGTATCAACACATTTTCCATTGACAACTGCGCTGACAGAAGCTCCGTTTCCAAGATGTGCTACGATCACTTTGGAGTTATTTAAATCCATTCCAAGGTACTCTACCAGACGTTTGGATACAAAGCTGTGGCTTGTTCCGTGGAAACCGTATCTTCTCACTTTGTATTTCTCATAATATTCATGAGGCAGACCGTAAAGGTATGCTTTCTTAGGCATTGTCTGATGGAAAGCAGTATCAAATACACCAACCATAGGCACGTTTGGCATTAATTCCTGGCAGGCACGGATTCCGATCAGGTTTGCAGGATTGTGAAGTGGTGCAAGATCGTTACACTCTTCGATCTGAGCCAGAACTTCCTCTGTCAGAACAACAGAACTTGCAAATTTCTCTCCGCCATGTACGACACGGTGTCCGACAGCATCTACCTCTGCAAGGCTCTTTAAAGCACCTGTCTTAGGATTTACGATAGCATCCAGTACCATCTGGATCGCCTGTTTGTGTGTTGGCATAGCTGCTTCTGTAATCTCTTTGTCGAGACCTGTTTTCTGGTAAACTAATCTTCCGTCGATTCCGATTCTCTCGCAGAGACCTTTTGCCAATACTGCTTCTGTTTCTGAATCAATGAGCTGGTATTTCAGTGATGAACTACCACAGTTAATTACTAATACGTTCATGATTTTTCTCCTCTATCAACTATATTGTGCCTTATGGCATTTTCTACTTTTTCGGGTCTTCTCAGACAGACCACATATGGTTTTAGTATACGCCTTTCTTTTCTGTGCGACAAGCCACTTTTTGCCATATTTCGTGTATTTAATACGAAACATCTTGTCAATTTTTTAACGATTCTACTTACCGTTTCATAATAGAAAACTACGCTGTCACGGCCAATTTCTTATCATCCGCATTACAATCACGAAACACGGTTCAACAGTCACTTGATTTTTCTTATAAAAATGGTTATGTTACTACTAAGTCATTTTGAGACAGCCAGGAAAGGATCATCCCATGAAAATTACAGGCATTATTGCAGAATACAATCCATTTCACAATGGACATGCTTATCAGATAGCAAAAATAAAAGAGGAAACAGACAGCGATTATGTCATTGTCGCCATGAGCGGAGATTTTGTGCAGCGGGGAGAACCTGCCATCACAGACAAATACGAACGCGCCAGAATGGCACTCTCCTGCGGTGCGGATCTTGTGCTGGAACTCCCTGCTCTTTTTGCCTGCGCTTCTGCAGAATATTTTGCCAGAGCAGGTGTCGCGCTCTTTACACGGATGGGCTGTGTCGACTACCTGTGTTTTGGAGCTGAAAATGCAGACCTTTCCCAGTTAAATAAAATCGCAGGCATTCTTGTCGATGAGCCGCGTTCCTATCAGGATGCCCTGAATATTTATTTAAAAGAAGGGAAAAATTTTCCTGCCGCCAGGATTCTGGCATTAAAATCTTATCTCAGTGCTGAATCTTCCGACGCTGCCTTGCAGACAGAGCAGCTTACCAGCCTCTTATCCACACCAAATAATATTCTTGGCATCGAATACCTGAAAGCATTAAAAACATGCGGATCAGAGATTACACCTTATCCGATTCTGCGGGAAGGTGCCGGATATCATGACACCGATATTCTCTTAAAAAATGCCTCTGCTTCTGCCATCCGGCAGACTTTAAAACAGGCTGGCTCTTCCGGCAGTTCTTCCGGCTCTGCCCCGGATTTTGCATCTTTTTCTGCTGCCATGCCACAGGAAGCTTTCCGGATTTTTTCAGAATATCTCGCCTCCTCCACTTATCTGGAAGCGGATGATTTTTCCGGTATTTTAAATTATCTGTTGCTTTTTTATCCGGCAGAAGCACTTGCCTGCTTTGCCGACTGTAATATTGAAATTGCGAACCGTCTGAAAAAGAACCGCAGTGCATTTTCCTCTTTCACGCAGTTTGCTGCCTTAAATCAGAGCCGCGACATTACTTACGCACGCATGAGCCGTATTTTTACGCATATTCTGCTGCATATGACAGCCGAAGATTATAAGCAGGCAAAACAGCTTGGTTATGTCCCTTACCTGCGCCCGCTTGGATTCAAAAAATCGTCTTCTGACGTACTTGGCGAGATCAAAAAACACACGGATATTCCACTGATAGGGAAGCTTGCAAATGCCAGACAGACGCTTTCTGACGATGCCTTCTGGCTTCTTGAAAAAGATATTTTTGCGGCTGATCTCTATGAACAGGTACTTGCACAAAAAAACAGAACAATCCCACGAAATGAATACACCCGTGAAATTGTTCTACTGTAATGATTCAGATTGTTTTTATCACTTCTGTGACCAGTTGTTTGAATTGTCTGGATACTCGGTCTGCTGTCTCCTGCACTTCTTTGTGATCCAGCTTTTGTTTTGACATGCCGGCGGCAAGGTTGGTAATACAGGAAATACCACAGACTTTCATTCCCATATGATTGGCTGCCACCGCCTCACATGCGGTGCTCATTCCTGCTGCATCGCCTCCCCATGTCCTGCACATGCGGATCTCTGCCGGTGTCTCATAGCTTGGTCCGGTAAACTGCATGTAAACGCCCTCCTGCAGTGGTATCTGAAGTTTTTCTGCCGCCTTTCTCACTTTTTCCTGTAATTCCGGTGCATACACCTCACTCATATCCGGAAATCTGGTTCCCAGCTCATCCATGTTCGATCCTATCAGAGGGCTTGGAACTCCCGTTGTAATGTGATCTGTGATCATCATGAAATCTCCCGGTTTATAGGAAGGATTAGCTCCTCCTGCTGCGTTGGTCAGAATGATCTTTTTTGCTCCGAGAAGTCCCATAAGACGTGTTGGAAGCACTACATCCGACATCGGATATCCCTCATAATAGTGCACACGTCCCTGCATGATCACCATGGGCACACCCTCTACATGTGCGAACACAAATCTTCCCTTATGTCCTTTCACTGTGGATACCGGAAAACCTTCGATATCCGCATAGTTGACCGATGCCTCGATTTTCAGATCATCTGCGTAATCACCAAGACCGGAACCTAAAATAAGTGCCGCCTCCGGGACGAAATCCGTTTTCTCCCGGACACTTTTATAGCATTTCATTAATTTTTCATATACTTCGCTCATGGAATGTTCCCCCTTTTGCAATCATAGTGGCGAAACTCTCACTAAAGTTTTTCTATCAATTATATGATCTTATTAATGATGGAATAAGCGAATTCCGGTGAATGCCATGGCAATGCCGTATTTGTTACAGGTTGCAATGACATGATCATCACGGATAGAACCACCTGGCTGGGCGATGTATTTCACTCCACTCTTATGAGCACGTTCCACATTATCTCCAAATGGGAAGAATGCATCGGAACCAAGCGCAACGTCGGTGTTTTTATCTAACCATGCGCGTTTTTCCTCCCTTGTAAACACTTCCGGTTTTACTTTAAAAATATTCTCCCATGCGCCATCTGCAAGCACATCCATATAGTCCTCACCGATGTAGAGATCGATCGCATTATCTCTGTCTGCACGTCCGATCTTATCTAAGAACTGAAGTCCGAGCACCTGTGGAGACTGGCGTAACCACCAGTTATCTGCCTTAGAGCCGGCCAGTCTGGTACAGTGAATTCTGGACTGCTGTCCGGCACCGATACCGATTGCCTGTCCGTCTTTTACATAGCATACGGAATTGGACTGGGTGTATTTCAGAATGATCAGGGAAACTTTCATATCACGCTTTGCTTCCTCAGATAATTCTTTATTCTCAGTTACGATGTTAGAAATCAGCTCATCATCAATTGCAAGCTCCTGTCTTCCCTGCTCAAAAGTAACGCCGAACACCTGCTTATGCTCTAATGGAGCCGGTACATATTCCGGATCGATCTGAATTACATTGTAGTTGCCTTTTTTCTTCTGTTTCAGAACCTCAAGTGCCTCCTCTGTATAACCAGGAGCGATCACACCGTCGGAAACTTCTCTCTTGATCAATTTTGCGGTATCCACATCACACACATCAGACAACGAAATAAAATCTCCGAACGAAGACATTCTGTCTGCGCCTCTTGCACGGGCATATGCACAGGCAAGTGGCGAAAAATTCTGCCAGTCCATATCCTCTACCCAGTAAATTTTTGCAAGCGTCTCTGTGAGCGGAAGACCAATGGAAGCACCTGCCGGGGAAACATGTTT
>ERZ831634.4000-NODE-4000-length-10241-cov-16.887100_pt1 | contig 10241 bp, 9 predicted proteins | sample MGYA00519953_ERZ831634 | MGnify/ENA primary metagenome ERZ831634 (study PRJEB31850, sample SAMEA3708718) | human gut metagenome | biome: human gut; feature: human-associated habitat; material: faeces | place: China | collected 2014 ...
TGGTGTCCTGCGCACTGTTCCAGTTCATGTGGAGCTGCAACGACTTCATGGGCCCCCTGCTTTACGTGCAGACCCCTGCAAAGTACCCCATGTCCCTGTTCGTCAAGCTGTCCATGGACGGTGATACCGGCTTTGCCTGGAACCGTATCCTGGCCCTGTCCCTGATCTCCATCCTGCCGCAGCTGATCGTTTTCTTCTGTGCACAGGATCAGTTCGTCGAAGGTATCTCCGCCGGTGCTGTCAAGGGCTAAGCACCCCCTCTGCGGACAGAACCATTGACTTTCGATGAATAAGCAACGCCCCCTGTGCACAGCACAGGGGGCGTTGTTCTTATCCGCGGTGGCTCTTGCGGTATTGCAGCGGCCCCGTTCCCATCGTCTCGCGGAACACGCGGCGGAAATGGGCGGCGGAGGCAAAGCCAGTCTGCTCGGCCACAGCGCTGATGTTCAGGTCGGTGCTCTCCAGCAGGCGCTGGGCAGCCTCGATGCGGCGGCCATTGATGTAATCCACAATGGACTGGCCCGTGACCCGCCGGAACAGCCGGCTCAGGTAATAGGGCGACAGGTAGAACCGCGCAGCCACATCTGTCAGGGAGAATTTCTGCTGGTAGTTGGCTGCAAGGTAAGCGCAGATCTGCTCCACCGTCTCGTTGCGGGGGCGGATGTCCTGCTTTTCACTGCGGCACTCCTGCTCCACATAGTGCAGGATGAGGGCCAGATAGATCATGCCGGGGCTTTCCGGCTCACTCTCGGCGCTCTGCATCATGCCCAGCAGGGTGCGCAGGCGGCCTGACCACTGCACCGGGCCGTACAGGGCCGTTTGTTCTCCCGGCTCAAACAGCGCCATGAAATCCCGCTGCATCAGGTTCTTGAGCGCCGGGAGAACGCCCGCAGGGAACCGGCAGCCGAGGAGCTCAGGGGCAATGTGGCCCGCCTGCTGCAGCAGGCCCCCGCCGGGGCCCAGCAGCAGCACACAGCCCGGGTTCACCAGCAGGCTCTCGCCGCCCCGCACCAGCGTAAAGCTGCCGCCGGACACCAGAATGATCCGGCAGATCTCCTCCTCCTCAGCCAGCTCATACTGGCCGGTCTGGAACCGCAGCGCCTTTGCCGTTACCTGGCCGCTCCATTTTTCCCGTTCCGCTTTCATCCGCACACCCCATTCAACAGTTTCTTTTCCTCAGTGTACCATGCCCGCCACCTGCGGGCAACCCATAATTCTTTCAACATCCAAGGAGGCATCCTGTTTATGAAGCTTTCCCTGATCCGTTCCATGACCCGCAGTGCCGTGTTCGAGCTGGAAAACGGCCTGTGCTACCGTCCGGCGCATCCCTTCACCGTTCAGCTGAACGGCGAGACTGTTTACACCGCCTGCGAGACCAATGTGTTCTCCCTGTTCAGCCTGCTGCCCGGCACTTCCTACACGGTTGCCGTGCAGGCTGAGGGCGAGACTCTGACCCTCGATTTCACCACTGAGGCTGAGACCTTCTTTGTGGACGCATCCCGCTACGGCCTGGTGGCCGACGGCACCACCGACAACACCGGCAAGCTGCAGGCTGCCCTTTCCACCTGCCCCAAGGGCGGCACAGTGTATGTGCCCGCCGGGCGCTACCGCACCTCCAGCCTGTTTATGAAGAGCTGCACCACCCTCTACCTGGAAAAGGGCGCTGTGCTGCTGGGCGACAATGACCGCACCCACTACCCCATCCTGCCCGGTGTCATCCCCAGTGAGAACGAGGTGGATGAATACTACCTGACCGGCTGGGAGGGCAACCCGCTGGACAGCTTTGCCGGTCTGCTGAACATCACGCAGGTGCACGACGTGGTGGTGACCGGCGAGGGCACGCTGGACTGCGATGCCCAGAACGGCGACTGGTGGATCAACCAGAAGGTCAAGCGGATCGCATGGCGGCCCCGCGCGGTGGCCGCGGTGGACAGTGAGAATGTCTGCCTGCACGGCATCACGGTGCAGAACAGCTACTCCTGGACCATCCACCCCATCTTCGTCAAGCATCTGGATCTGCTGAACTTCAACATCAACAACCCCTACAACGCCCCCAACACCGACGGCATCGACCCCGAAAGCTGCGAGTACACCCGCATCATCGGCGTGAACATCCATGTGGGTGACGACTGCATTGCCATGAAGGCCAGCAAGGTGTTCCTGGGCATGAAACTCAAGAAAAGCTGCGAGCACACCATCATCCGCAACTGCCTGCTGGACAAGGGCCACGGCGGCATCGTCATCGGCAGCGAGATGAGCGGCGGCGTCAAGGACATGGTGGTCACCCAGTGCCTCATGGACCACACCGACCGCGGCCTCCGCGTCAAGACCCGCCGCGGCCGCGGCAACACCGCCGTCATCGACGGTCTGGTGTTCCGCAACGTGGAGATGCGGGGCGTCAAGGCTCCCTTCGTCATCAATATGTTCTACTTCTGCGACCCGGACGGCCACGGCCCCTATGTCCAGTGCCGCGAGGCTCTGCCCGTGGACGAGTACACCCCGAAGCTCGGCACCCTGACCATGGAAGACATCGTGGCCACCGACGCACAGTTTGCGGGCTGCTACTTTGACGGCCTGCCCGAGCAGCCCATCGAGGGCGTCTCCATGAAGAACGTCACCATCACCTTCGACCCCGACGCAAAGGAGGGTCAGGCTGCCATGGCCGACAACCGCCCGCTGGTCAAGAAGCTGGCCATCTACGCCGAGAACGTCAAGAACATCGAGCTGCACAACGTCAAGATCGAGGGCTACGAGGGCGAGCGCCTGCGCTTTGCCAACGTCGGCCATTTTGAGGAGGACTAAGCCATGACTCATGAAGAGATTTTGTCCATGCTGGGCGATTATGTGGACTACCTCATCGCCAATTCCAGCGCCGAGGCACCCATGTGGAACATCGAGAAGGTCCGCAGCGGCAAGCCCAACAAGTGGAACTACATCGACGGCTGCATGATCACCGCCTGCCTGAGCCTGTACAAGACCACCGGCGACGAGAAGTATCTGGAGTTTTCCAGGGAGTTCATCGACTACTTTGTGCAGCCGGACGGCTCCATCAAGACCTACGACCCCAAGGAGTACAATCTGGACAACGTGAATCAGGGCAAGAACCTGTTCATCCTGTACGACATCTACGGGGACGAGAAGTACCGCAAGGCCATCGACACCATCCGCAGCCAGCTGCTCACCCAGCCCCGCACCAAGGAGGGCAACTTCTGGCACAAGGATATCTACCCGTGGCAGGTGTGGCTGGACGGCACCTATATGGCACAGCCCTTCTACATGGAGTACGAGACCCGCTTCAACAAGATGCAGGGCTGCATCGACAGCTACAAGCAGTTCATGAATATCAAAAAGCACATGCGGGACGAAAAGACCGGCCTGTACTACCACGGCTATGATGAGAGCCGCCAGATGTACTGGGCAGACCCCGAGACCGGTTGCAGCCCCAACTTCTGGCTGCGCGCCATGGGCTGGTTCCTTGTGGCAATGGTGGATGTGCTGGAGCGCATGGACGAGCAGCTGTACAACGAGTATCGCGGCATTATGGCCATGCTCAAACAGGCTGTGGAGGACATGCACAAGTTCCAGGACGAGCAGAGCGGGATGTTCTGGCAGGTCATCGACCACCCGGAGGCCGAGGGCAACTATCTGGAGACCAGTGGCACCGCCCTGTTTGCCTATGCCGTGCTCAAGGGCGTGCGTCTGGGCTATCTGCCCAAACGCATGGCTGCATGGGCGGAGAAGGCTTTCTACGGCACCTGCGACCGGTATCTGTCCAAGAACCCGGACGGCAGCTTGCAGCTGGACGGCATCTGCCTTGTGGCGGGTCTGGGCGGCAAGGATCACCGTGACGGTTCTCTGGCCTACTACTTCAGCGAGCCGGTGGTCTGCAACGATGCCAAGGGCGTAGGCCCGCTGGTGCTGGCCTATACCGAAATGATCGCGCGCAAGTAACCAAAAACGGGATACAGCAGGGCTGAGCAGCTGCAAAAAAGCGGTTGCTCAGCCTTTTTGCGTGTCTTTTTTGCCCCCTTGCATAAACTGCCCGCCGCTGTCCCACACTAAGCCCAGAAAAGTTCCCGTACACAAAACGAACAGATGGGAGTAACAAGCATGGAGCAGATCAAAAAATTTCTGCACGGCAAGGGCTTTGCTCTGCTGCTGACCGCAAGCCTGCTGGCTGCGGCTGCGGCGGGCGTGTGGGCGGTGCGTGCCCTGCGGGCAGAACTGCAAAAAAGTCTGGATGGACTAAACGCCCCCGGCACCACCCAACAGACCACCCCGGAAACAGAACCGGACTGGGACGCACAGGAGGACACCACATGGCAGCAGCCCGTGACCGACGTTGCAAACAGCAAGGCAGATGTACCGCAGCAGACGCCCTCTGGGGCGTCCTCTGGTGCGCAGTCTGGCTCTGGTTCGCTGCGCGAACCCTCGGCACTGCAAGGCGCATCCTCGCCTGCCAGCAGTTCGGCACAGCCTGCCGCCGCGCCCTCTATGCCGGGGCGCGTGCTCAACGCCTTCAGTGGTGAGGAGCTGGTGTATAACAAGACCCTTGGAGACTGGCGCACCCACAACGGCGTGGACTATGCCTGCACGCAAGGGGCAGCGGTAGCAGCACCCGTGGCGGGCAAGGTGGTGTCTGCCGGGGCAGAGGGCAACTGGGGCACCGTGGTGGTGCTGGAAGATGCCGCTGGCCGCCTTTGGCGGCTGTGCGGCGTGGCGGACCCTGCCGTAAAAGCCGGGGATACCGTAGCCGCCGGGCAGAAGCTGGGCACGGTGGGCACTGTCGGCTGCGAGTGCGCCGAGGAAAGCCACATCCATGTGGAGGTAAAGCAGGGCGAAAGCTACCTCGACCCGGCAAAGCTGCCGGAGTAAGCAAACCATAAAAGGGGCTGCAATAGCGGCTCCTTTTTTGCTGCGTCAGGCGGTACGGCGCGTTTGCAGCAGCCAGAGAACCAGCGCCGAAAGCACCCCGGCTGCCAGCAGTACATCTGCCGGGTGCGCAGCCCAGTGCTGGAAGGCACTGCCATAGGCTGCCTGTCCGATGGGCTGGGTCAGGCAGGCCAGCACAGAGAGGCAGGCTGTCGTCTTGCCCAGCTGTGCCTGCGGCACCAGCACTTGCAGCTGCGCAAAGAACCATACATTGAACAGCGCTGCCACGGCCATAAACACGGCCCCCAGCACCAGAATGCTGCCGAACTGCAGCACTGACACCCGGAGGGCAAGACCCAGCGCGGCGCACACGCCGCTGAGCGCCAGCAAAAGAGGTGTGCCGCTGCGGATTGGATGACGGACAAAGACGGTTCCGGCCAGCACGCCGCCTAAAATGCCGCCTGCGCTCAGCACCGCCTGCACAAGGCCGAGGGAGGCATCACTTTTCTGCAGGGTCTGTACCACCAGCACCGGAACACCTACGGTGAGGGCGGGGACTTCCAGCAGGTTTACAGCCGCCATGGCGGCAGCTAACCGCAGCACCGCAGCCTGCCCGGTGAAGAACTGCGCACTTTCCCGCAGGTCGGCCCACAGAGAACGGACGGAGAGCTTTGTGTCATATGGGACATCCTGTGGGATGCACAGGCAGAGCTCCATCCCGGCAGAAAGTGCAAAGCAGCAGCCGCAGAGCACCAGCAGACCCCGGATGCCGAGGTGCTCCAGCAGAACAGCACCCAGCAGGGGACCGAGAAGCTCGTCCACGGTATCCACCAGTTGGATGACTGCGTTGCCGCGCAGCAGCTGGGTGCCGTTCAGCAGCAGGGGCAGGCAGGCGCGTACCACGGGCTGGTAAAGCCCCTGAATGGCGTACAGACTGCCCAGCACTGTCAGAACCAGCGGAAGCAGGGGCAGATGCGGCAGTCCGGCAGCGGCTGCAGCCGCAATACCGGCGGTCACCAGATCCAGCAGTGCCATCAGGCGGGCTTTACGGCAGCGGTTTGCCAGCGCGCCGCCGGTCAACATTCCAGCAAGGGCGGGCAGCATGGCCAGAGCGGTGATGCCGCCGTACAGCGCGGCAGAACCAGTCTGCCGCAGCAGATACAGCGGCAGCGCAAACCGCAGGGCGGCATTGCCGAACAGGGAGACGATCTGTCCAAGGACGATAAGGATAAAAGTGTTCATGGAAACCTCCTGCTTTTTATTTACAGACTGCTGGTCTGTATTTACATACAAAAAAAGACGGAGCGTTCCGCCCGGGAAATTCAGTCTTTGACCGGTGTGCACAGCTGCACCAGCTGTTCGGCCTGTGCATCCGTCAAAAGATCCAGCCCAAGTGCATGGGTCATTTGCTGAAACACGAGGTTCCGCGCCCGCTGCTCGGTCGGTGTGGTGGGGCGCGTCTGGGGAGAAAGCCAGATGTCTGCCAGCACGAACAGCGCTTCGGCCAGCGCATTGGCATCGGTGGTGTGGATGGAGCCGTCCGCTATGCCCTGCCGGATCATGGGTGCAATGCACTCCGGGGCCAGATGCGCTTCAATGTTGGTCAGCTCCATGGCAAGGAACTGCGGGTTGCTGCACAGGTGCGGCAAAGTCTGCGCGATCTGCTGCTGCCGCTGCCCGGCAAAGGATGCTGCAAACACCGCCTGCAGCTTCTGCAGCCCGGTCAGGGCCGGGTCGTCCCGGATATGGCGCAGCGGCTCCCACATCTGGTCGCCCAAACGGTCACCGACGCGCTGCGCGATCTCCTCCTTGGAGCGGAAGTGATGGTACACCGCCCCTTTGGAAAGCTTTGTGGCATCAATGATGTCCTGCAGGGTGGTATTCTGGTAGCCCTTCTGGAGGAAGAGCAGGGCGGCGGCGTCCAGGATCTTTTCAACGGTCTGTTCCGGGTATTTGTTGCGCGGCATGGCGGATGCTCCTTTTTTACAAACTAACGGTCTGTAAAAAGAATACAGCAGCCCGGCGGCTTTGTCAAGAGGGGGAGAACCGAAAATCCATTCATTTCCTGCGGCGCTGCATTGCTTTTGCGCGGGGTTTCTGGTATGATACAATAGAGTTAAAAGGCGATTTTGGGAGGATGGACAGATGGCAAGGGTTTTGATCGTGGGAGCCGGGGCAGCCGGACTGATGGCGGCGGGCGCCGCCGTGCGGCAGGGACATCAGGTGACGGTGCTGGAACATACCGAGAAGCCCGGGCAGAAGATCCTTGTCACCGGCAAGGGACGCTGCAACGTGACCAACGACTGCCCGGCAGAAGAGTTTTTGCGCCATGTGCGCACGAACCCGTGCTTTTTGTACTCCTCGCTGGGGGCGTTCCCCCCGGCAAAGACCATGGAGCTGTTCGAAGGCCTTGGCGTGGAGCTGAAGGTGGAGCGCGGCCGCCGGGTGTTCCCGGTATCGGATAAGGCCGAGGAGATCCGGCAGGCATTGCTGCGCTATGCGCAGGACGCCGACATCGTCTATGATGGCGCAAAAAAGCTGCTGCTGGAGGACATCGTGCCGGAGGCAGAGCCCGCCCCGGCGGTGCCGGAAAACCCGCGTCACCCCAAAAAGAAAAAGGCGGGCCCGGCACTGCGCTGCGTGGGCGTGCGGGGCACCTCCGGCAGGGAATACCGGGCAGACGCTGTACTGGTGGCTACCGGCGGCGTGAGCTACCCCACCACCGGTTCTACCGGCGATGGCTACAAGCTGGCGCAACAGGCGGGACACACCCTTGTGGAGCCGGTGCCCAGTCTGGTCAGCCTTGTCAGCCGCGACCCGGACTGCAAAAAGATGATGGGTCTGGCGCTGAAAAACGTCACCCTGACCCTGCTGGAGGACGGCAAGGCCATCTTTGACGAGCAGGGCGAGATGCTGTTCACCCACTTTGGCATCAGCGGGCCGCTGACCCTGAGCGCGTCCAGCCATCTGGGGGATATGAAAAAGCACAGGTACATCGCGGAGATCGACCTGAAGCCCGCCCTGAGCGAGGAGCAGCTGTACGACCGCATCACCCGGGACTTTGCCCTGCTGGCAAACCACGCGGCGCAGGGTGCGCTGGTCAAGCTGCTGCCTTCCAGTATGCAGCCGGTCATGGTGGCGCGCTGGGGCATTGACCCCGCCACCAAGGCAAACCAGATCACCCGGGAGCAGAAGCGGGAGCTGGTGCGGCTGGTCAAGCACTGGCAGGTGTCCATTGACGCCCGGGGCGACCTTGCCCACGCAGTCATCACCAGCGGCGGCGTATCGGTGCGGGAGGTAGACCCCAAGACCATGCAGAGCAAAAAGGCGCTGGGACTGTACTTTGCGGGCGAGGTGCTGGACGTGGACGCCTACACCGGCGGCTACAATCTGCAGATCGCTTTCTGCACCGCACAAAGCTTTGCGAATAACCTGTAAAAACAGCGCAGCCAATTTCCTGTGTACTATATATAAATAAGGAGAACATATCATGGTATCTGTTGCAATTGATGGGCCTGCGGGTGCAGGCAAATCCACTCTGGCACGCCGTCTGGCGGCAGAGCTGGGCTATATCTATGTGGACACCGGTGCAATGTACCGCGCCATCGGCCTGTACGCCCTGCGCGCGGGCAAGGACCCCAAGGACAACGCAGCGGTGGATGCTCTGCTGCCCCAGATCGAGCTGCGGCTGGCCTCCATTGCGGGCGAGCAGCACATTTACTTAAAGGACGAGGATGTGAGTGCCGCCATCCGCACCGAAGCCGCGGGCATGGCGGCCTCTGCCGTGGGCGCAAACCCCGCGGTGCGGGCATTTCTGCTGGACTTGCAGCGCAGCATGGCAAAAAAGCAGGATGTGCTGATGGACGGCCGGGATATCGGCACGGTGGTGCTGCCGGACGCTACGGTGAAGATCTTCCTGACCGCCAGCCCGGAGGCACGCGCCACCCGCCGCTGGAAGGAGTATCAGGCCAAGGGCATCGACACCCCCTACGAGGAAGTGCTGGCAGATGTGAAGCAGCGGGACTATCAGGATACCCACCGCGCCGCCGCTCCGCTGAAACAGGCAGAGGACGCCGTGCTGCTGGATACCTCGGCGCTGGATTTTGAGCAGAGCCTTGACGCTATGAAGCAGATTATTGCCAAAAAGATCGGCGGATAAAACAAACAGGACAGGAATAGAAAATGGTACTATATTATATTCTGGTGCCCCTTGCGTGGCTTGTGTGGCACATCGGTTTCCGCATCCGGGTGGAGGGGCGTGAAAACCTGAAAAAGGTGCAGACGAAGGGTTATATCCTTGCGCCCACCCATGTGTCTGCCATCGACCCGGTGTTCATCGTTGTCACCCGGTGGGGCAGGCGGATGGTGGTGTTCGCCAAAAAGGAGTTGTTCGAGATCAACGCCTTCCTGACGTGGTTCTTCCGCTGCTGCGGCGGCGTGTGCGTCCGCGGCACCAAGGACGAGATGGCGGTCATCTCTCAGACGGTGGAGGCCTGCAAACAGGGCAAGACCCTGCTCATCTTCCCGGAGGGCACCCGCGAAAAGGAGGGCAAGCTTCTGCCCCCCAAGAGCGGCCTGTTCGTCATTGCCGCCGAGGCAGGGGTGGACGTTGTGCCCTGCCGCATCCTGTACGACACCCCGGACGGAAGAATGCACCTGTTCTGCAAAGTGCGGGTGATCTACGGCGAGCCGATGCCCGCAGCGCAGTTTGCCATGGAGGGCCGCCGGGACACCAAAAAGCTCCGTGCCAACAAGCAGGCGCTGCTGGAAGCATGGGAAAAGATGGGGGCGTAAGAGATGGAGATCCGTTTGGCAAAAACGGCGGGGTTCTGCTTTGGTGTGAACCGTGCCGTGGAACTGACCTACGGTCTGCTGGCCGAGGGGCATAAGGTGGCAACACTGGGCCCGCTGATCCACAACCCGCAGGCGGTGGAGGATATGCGGCGCAAGGGCGCACAGGTGGTAGACACCGTGCAGGATGTGCCTGCCGGGTGCGAGGTGGTCATCCGCAGCCACGGGGTGCCCCGCAGCGTTTACGACGAACTGGAAGCGCGCGGCATCCCGTACCATGACGCCACCTGCCCCTTTGTGCAGAAGATCCAGCGCATTGCCGCCGAGGCCGAAAAAGAGGGTGCGGTGTTGCTGGTGGCGGGGGATAAGACCCACCCGGAGGTGCAGGGCATTGTGGGACACACCCGGGGCGAGGTGTTCGTTTTTGCCGATTTAGCCGAGTTAAAGGCGTGGAACGGCCCGTCTGACCCCCAAAAACCCCTTTTTGCAGTTGCACAGACCACATTTCAGGTTACAAAATGGAAAGAAAGTTCGGAGTTTCTCAAAAAAGCCTATACAAACGCCCGAATTTTTGATAC
>ERZ831634.4001-NODE-4001-length-10238-cov-2.861927_pt1 | contig 10238 bp, 8 predicted proteins | sample MGYA00519953_ERZ831634 | MGnify/ENA primary metagenome ERZ831634 (study PRJEB31850, sample SAMEA3708718) | human gut metagenome | biome: human gut; feature: human-associated habitat; material: faeces | place: China | collected 2014 ...
GCAAGGGCCCCGGCTCCTATACGGGGCTGCGGATCGGCGTTTCGTTCGCCAAGGGGCTGTGCTACGGGGTGCGTAAGCCGCTGGTGGCCGTCGGGTCGCTCGATGCGCTGGCCGAAGTGGCGCTCGAAGACTACGAAGCCGGAATTCTTTCCGTCCCCGACTGGGAACATGCCTGCCTTTGCCCGATGGTCGATGCCCGCCGCATGGAGGTCTATGCGCAGGTATTCGATACAACTGGCAAGCCCCTGAACGAAGTTTCGGCCGAGGTCGTCGACGGGGAGAGCTTTGCGCACTTCCGTTCGCAGGGGAGGCCGTTCGTGATCTTCGGCAGCGGGGCCCGCAAATGCGCCGGGATACTGCCCGACGCCGTGCTTGTCGAGGTAGCCCCTTCCGCACGCGGGCTTGCGCGGCTGGCCCAGCGTGCGCTCGATGCGGGATGCACGGAAGATATCGCCTATTTCGAACCTTTCTACCTGAAGGATTTTGTCGTTACGACGTCGAAGAAAAAGTTGTTCTGACGGCGTTCTTCATGCTGTGGCGTCCGGCATGGCCGTAAGGCCCCGGGCTTTTCGGGGTTGCTGTATGGCGAACCTTCAGAATCGGGGGTTCGGCGGGAGTATACCGGTATGACGGAAGCGGAGTTGATAAAATACCTGTCGGAGCGGTTTTATTCCGATTTTGCCGACACGGTGGCCCGGCGCGTGCGCGATGCGGGTGCCGTGGGGCTGCTGTATGAGGTGGTGACCTCCCGCTACGAGGGGTTGCCGCGTGCCGTGAGGCACAAGGTGGCTTTCCGGGGTGCGTATGTACTCGAGAAAATCTATTTCGACGCCCCGGATTCGTTCTTGCCCTATGCCGGTAAGTTTTGCGGGACGGATTTCCCGGCCTGCGCCGATCCCAGTGCCCGGCGTCACTTCGCAAAGGTCATGGCCGACCTGCTGGGGCGTTACTCGCCCGGGAGGCGGGATATGGAGCGGATTGCGGAGGCCGCCGCCCGATGGGCGGTCGAGCCGGGGGCGAAGGTCGCCGTGAAGATTTGGGCGGTCGAGGTGCTGAAGCATTGCCGGCGACGTGTCGGCTGGGTTCAGGAGGTGTGGGACGACATCGTGGAGACGATGGCGCACGACGCGACGCCCGGGATCGAAGTGCGGATGCGCAAAAACTGGAGGGAACCCCGCAGGCCGTGAGCCGGATTTTGTGCACGACATGGGAAATATCATCCTGCCGGAATAAGTAAAAGTCCGCCGAATATCGGCGGGCTTTTGCATGTCATAGGGGGCTTTGCCTCCTCCCGTGTTCCTCTGTACCCGGGTATCCGGGCTGGCGCGCCGGGCATTTCGGTTATTCTTCGCCTCCGGCTCCGGGAACCGGATTCCCGCCCCCGGTTTCGGCGGCGGGGATGCCCGGGAAGTCGTCCTCCCCGGCGGCTTCGAGCGTGCGCGCGGAGTGCTGTTTCTTGGTTTGCAGGCGCGCCGTCCTGCGCAGCCGTTCCCCGACGCGGATGATGTTGTCGTTGCCCGTGCAGAGCCGTTTGTAGGCGTCGTCATAGGCGTCGCGTGCCTTGTCCAGCGCCGTGCCGACCCCTTCGAGCGAACCGGTGAAGGCCACCAGTTGTTCATAGAGTTTCAGCCCGCATGCGGCGATGTCCCTGGTGTTCTTGTCCTGGTCGTTGTATTTCCACAGGTCGGCGACCAGTTTGAGCAGGGCGAAAAGGTTCGTCGGCGACGAGATGATGACCTTCTTGTCGTAGGCGTCCGACCAGATGGCCGCGTCGTTCTGCAATGCGGCGAGGAAGGCCGGCTCGTTGGGGATGAACATGATGACGAAGTCGGGCGAGTTGAGCAGGCGCTGGTACTCCTTGCGTCCCAGTTCGTTGACGTGCTGGCGGACGGAGGCCGTGTGGGCAGCGAGGTAGCGGCGGCGCTCCTCTTCGGTCTCGGCCGAGGTGTAGCCTACGAAAGCCGTGAGCGAAACCTTCGAGTCGATGACGATGTCTTTCTTCTCGGGCAGGTGCAGCACGACGTCGGGGCGCAGGTTGTGTCCCTCGGCGTCCTTGATGTTGTATTGCGTTTCGTAGTGGATGCCCTTGATGAGCGCCGAACTGTCCAGGATCGTTTCCAGCAGCATTTCTCCCCAGTCGCCCTGCACTTTCGAATTGCCTTTCAGTGCGTTCGTCAGGTTCGTGGTCTCGGTCGTGATGCGCCGGTTGAGCTCCATCAGGTTTTTCAGTTCGGCCTTCAGTTCGCCGCGCTGTGCCGTCTGCGTGGTGTAGATGTCCTCGACGCGCTTGCGGAATTCGACGATGTTGTCGCGGAAGGGTTTGAGCAGCACGTCGAGCGACTCCTTGTTGGTCTCCTTGAAATGTTTGGACTGCTCGCCCAGTATCTCGGTCGCAAGGTTGCGGAACTGGGCCCGGAAGGTCTCCTCCAGTTTTTCGCGCTCGGCTTTTTCGGCCGCGCGATCCTCGGCGTTTTTCGCGCGCAGCGATGCGATCTCGGCCTCGGACGAGGCGCGGAGTGCCGCCAGTTCCGCTTCGGTACGCGTCCGCTGCTCGGTCAGCGCCTGCACCTGTCCTTCGTAGCGTTGCCGCAGCTCTTTTTCCGCGGACAAGGCTTGTTCCGCGGCGGCCAGCCGGGCTTCGGCCGCCGCCAGCCGCGACGTGGCATCGCGCTCGCGGGCTTCGGAGGCTTGGTTGTCAGCGGCAAGCCGCCGGGTGTCCCTGCGCCAGAGTACGAGGAACAGGGCGACGGGCACTGCCAGGCTGCACGTAGCGGCCAATATGAAAAGGGTGGTAGGAGTCATCGCGTGTTTTTGTGTCTGTTTCCATGCAAAAATAGCAATTTATTCCCGGAAAAACATCCCGTCCCGGGACATGCGCGATAATTTAGCCCCGCAACGCAATTTTTACCCCCTATGTCGCAGGTTGTTCCGCAATTTTTTATAGCTTTGCTTGTTCCAAATACGGACTCAAATAATTCGAATATGAAAAAAACGCTACGATCCTTGAAGCTGGCCTGCCTTGCAGCGGTGTCCATGCTGGTTGTTTCCTGCGGCGGAGGTGCCGATTACCGCAACCTCCTGCCTGCCGATTCCTTTATGACGATGTCGGTCAATCCCGCTTCGCTTCTGCAGAAGAGCGATGCCGGCGACATCGGGCAGCATCCGCTCTTCATCCGGCTCAAGGCCGAGCTCGACAAAGCCGAGGGCATCACCGCCGAGGAGAAGGAATACCTGCTCGCCCTGCTGAAGAACCCCTGCGAATCGGGTGTCGACCTGAAAAAAGACCTGTTCTTCTTCATGTCGATGGATGGCGCGATGCAGTCCCCGAATGTCCGGGGCGGTATGCTGCTGCCCGTCGGCGACAAGGCGAAACTGGACGCCCTGCTTGCACGCATCGGCGAGAAAAGCGGCATTGCACCCCGGCACGAGGGCGGCATCTCGGTCATCGCATTGGGCGAGGACAGCTCCGTGAGCGGTTTGTGCGCCTACAACGATGTGGCTGTCATGCTCTATTTCGCGCAGGGGTCGCCGGAAAGCGCAATCGATGCCGTTAAGAAACTCTTTGCCCAGAAGTGCGGCGAGAGCCTGATGGGTGACAAGGTCGTTGCCGACCAGCTCTCCGAGAAGAACGACATCAACATGGTGATGGCCTATTCGGCGCTGGCGTCGATGCTGGACAGCAACCCGATGCTCAGCTCGATGCCCATGATGGATGCGCTGAAGGGGGCGACGATGGTCGGTTCGGTCAATTTCGAGAAGGGCCGGATCGTTTGCGATGCCGCCATGTCGTACAAGGACAAGGAGAGCGAGCAGAAAATGATGGATTTTTACGCCTATGTGAAACCCCAGACGGGAGCCCTGTTGCGCTACGTGCCCCGGAATACGATCGGTGCGATGGCCTACGGCCTCGACGGCGAGAAGATGTATTCGGTGTTCTCCGCAATGCCCGGTTACGGTATGCTGATGGCCAATCCGATGGTCAAGCAGGTGATGGATGCCTTCAGCGGCGACTGCGTGATCTCGTTCTCGGGAATTACTCCCGACCGGTATCCCGTGGCATCGCTGCTGGCCCAGGTGAAGGATCCCGCCGTGTTGCAGACGATTGTCTCCAACCTCTCCGGTATGCCCATCCAGAAGGCGGGCGAAGGCGAGTATACGATCAGCATGGGCGGCGTCACGGTGATGTTCGGCGTGAAGGGCGACGTGCTCTACTGTACGACCGATGCGGTTGTGAAATCGGCGCTCGACGGTGCGGATATCGAATCGCTGGCTTCGATGAGCAAGATATTCAAGGGCCAGTCGGGAAGCTTCTACGTCGATTTCGAGGGTGTGAACGCGCTGACCGCACAGCTTGTCGGCGGGAATGTCGACCCGCAGGTCGAGGCCGCGCTCTCCGTGCTGGCCATGTTCGAAGACTTGGAAGCCTATGGTACGATGAAGGGCGGAACTACCGTAGTCAATATGACGGACAAGGAGCAGAACTCCTTTAAGACCATCTGCGACAAAATCGGCGAGCTGATCCGCCTGTACGTGCCGGAGGCAAATCTGTAATAACCTCCGGGGTTTATGGGAAACGGCCGTCCGGGATTCGAACGGCCGTTTCCCTTGAAATAAAGAACGTATGGAATCGATAACTTTGCAACGGGTGCTGCCCTGCGTGTTCGCGGGGGAGGCTGCCCCGCGGGATTCGGGGGTCTGGTCGCAGGAGGTAACCTTCCGCAAGGGGGAGTACTGCCTGCTCGAGGCGGCTTCGGGGACGGGAAAAACTTCGCTGTGCCACTTCCTCTACGGCATCCGGGAGGATTACACGGGGAAGATACTCTTCGACGGGGCGGATTGCCGCGGCTTTTCCGCCGCGGCGTGGAGCGGCCTGCGCCGCAGGTCGCTGAGTATGCTTTTCCAGGATCTGCTTCTTTTCGGCGAATTGACCGTCGCGGAGAATATCGGCCTGAAAAACGAGCTCACGCATTTCAAGACGCAGGAGCAGATCGGGCGAATGCTCGAGGCTGCGGGTATCGCCGATAAACGGGATGCCCCGGTCGAAAAGCTCTCCTTCGGACAGCAGCAGCGCGTGGCCTTCATTCGCTGCATGTGCCAGCCGTTCGATTTCATCCTGCTCGACGAGCCCGTCAGCCACCTCGATGCCGCTAACGGGAAGTTGCTCTCCGGGATGTTGCTGGAAGAGGCGCAGGCGCAGGGGGCGGGCATCGTCGTCACCTCGGTGGGCAGCCGGCTCGGGCTTCCCTACCATAAAACCCTTACGCTATGACGCTGCTTTGGAAATTGCTGCGCAGCCATCTGAGCGTCGCGCAGACCGTAGGTTTCGCCCTCGCCGGGGTCGTGGGCATGACCATCGTGCTCACCTCGGTGCAGGCTTACCGCGATGTCATGCCGGTCTTCGATGCCCCCGATTCGTTCATGCGGGGCGATTACCTGGTGCTTTCGAAACGGGTCGGCGCGCTCCAGACGATCGGGCTTGGGAGCAGCGACTTTACCCCCGGGGAGCTGGAGGAGCTGGGCGGACAGCCTTTCGTCCGGGATGTCGGGGCTTTCACGCCGGCGGACTACCGGGTGAAGGGTACGGTGGGCATGGGCGGCGTGCAGCTCTCGACCTACCTGTTTTTCGAGGCGGTGCCCGACCGCTTCCTCGATGTCGCTTCCGGGAAGTGGAAATACGAACCCGGCGACGGGGACATCCCCATCATCATCCCGCGCAATTACCTGAACCTCTACAATTACGGGTTTGCCAAGTCGCAGGGGCTGCCGCAGATTTCGGAGGGGATATTTCAGCGGGTTTCGCTCGGCATCGAGGTCGCCGGCAACGGGCGGACTGAACAGTTCCGGGGCCGTATCGTCGGGTTGTCGAACCGCCTCAATACGATCCTCGTTCCGGAGTCTTTCATCCGTTGGTCGAACGGGCGGTTCGGCCAGGGCGGGGAGAAACAGGCATCGCGGGTCATCGTCGAGACCGACCGCCCTGTGGATGCCGCGATTTCGGCTTACCTCGACGGCAAGGGCTATGAGGCCGAAGGCGACCGCCGTGACGACGGGAAGGCTGCCTATTTCCTGCAGCTTGCGGCCGGAGGACTCGGAGGGGTGGGGCTGGTGTTCAGCGTGATGTCTTTCTACATTCTGATGCTGAGCATTTTCCTGCTTTTGCAGAAGAACAGCGCGAAACTGGAGACCCTGCTTCTGCTGGGTTATGCACCGGGGCGTGTGGCACGGCCGTATTGGTTGCTGACCCTGTGGCTCAATCTGGGTGTCCTCGTCGTGGCCGTGGTGCTGTCGTGGCTGGTGCGTATGTGGTACCTGCCCGAACTGGCGGCATTGCAGGAGGGGTATGCCCCCTCCGGGGTCGGCGTTACATGGGCATGCGGCATAGGGCTTGCATTGCTGCTTTCACTGTCCAACGGCATTGCGATACGCCGGAGGATCGACACCCTGAACCGGAAAAGATCCTGACCGGCAGTTCTTTCGGGACGGAATCCCCGGGAAGACCGTGCGACAGGGAACCGGCATTCGGAATCCCGAACTGCAACCCCGAACCCCAAAACCCGGGTTTGCGGGGACGGAATCCCGCTCCGAAGCGTGGGAAACTGCCGGGAAATGACTATATTTGTCGTAAGTAATATTCGAACCATGAACAGAATCGTAGCACCTTCGATGCTTTCGGCCGATTTCGGCCACCTGGAACGCGACACGCAGATGGTCGACCGCAGTGCGGCCGAGTGGGTACATATCGACGTGATGGACGGCGTGTTCGTCCCCAATATCTCCTTCGGGTTTCCGGTGCTGAAGGCCATCCGCAAGGTGACCGCAAAGTGCCTCGACGTGCACCTGATGATCGTCGAGCCGGAGCGTTACGTAGCGCGTTTCGCCGAGGCGGGCGCCGACATCGTGACCTTCCACTACGAAGCCACGTACGATCCCAGGGGGTGCATCGAAATGATCCGCAAGGCCGGTGCGAAGGCCGGGGGGTCGATCAAGCCGGCGACTTCGGTCGAGGTGCTGCGCGATATCCTCCCGCTGGTCGACCTGGTGCTGGTGATGAGCGTCGAACCCGGTTTCGGCGGGCAGTCGTTCATCCCGGCTTCGATCGGGAAGATCGAAGCCCTGCGGGCGATGGCCCGGGAGCTGGGCTTGCAGACCGTCATCGAGGTCGACGGCGGCATCTCGTCGCACAACTCCCGCGAGGTCTACGAGGCGGGGGCCGACGTGCTGGTTGCCGGGAATGCCGTTTTCGGCGCCGAAGACCCGCAGGCCGAGATCGTGCGGATGCTCAACGCCTGACCATTCGGCGCGCCGGATATTTCGGGGCGGAGCGGCCAGGGTTTTCAGGGGTTCCGGACGTCTCGTGTTCCGGGTTTTGCCGGGGTGTCGCGCCCGTATTGCATTCCGCAGCGGCTTAGGGGACGATGTGCCGTCGGGTCTCGTCGTCCAGCAGGCGGCGCAGGTCGCGCAGCAGGTCGTCGTCGCGGAAATAGCCGGAGCCGTAGGTCAGGTTGAACGCGTAATCGAAATCGGCGGGATTGGCACCCTGGTTATGCTGGATGATGGTCTCGGCCTTGTCGAGGGCTTTCACCCACCGCGCCTCGGGCGTCTGGCATGCTTCGTATTCCTCCCATATCTTCCGGATCGCCGTCCCGGCCGCGGGCGGGAGCATGCGCGTCAGTTTGTCGATTGCGACCAGCTCCGAAGCTTCCTTGGTACCGTCGGCCATCTGTGCCACGGCCGGGATATCTCCGTCGTACGCTTCGCCGAGGTCGTGGACGAGGCACATCAACAATACCCGTTGCATGTCCAGCCGGGGGCGTTCGCCGGTGAGGACGGCGGCCAGCAGGGCCAGCCGCCAAGAGTGTTCGGCCGTGCTTTCGTGCCTCCCGGTCGAGGTGTGTGCCGTGCGCAGGACGTCTTTCAGCCGTTCGGCCTCGCGGATGAACCGTAGGTAGCGTTCCAACTTCTCCATACTATAACAATGTTCGTTTCGGAGTCCAAAGATACGATATGTCGGATTAAATCACTAACTTTGCCGTGATTTTAGACAGACCATGATATCTCTTGACAATCTTACTGTAAGTTACGGGGGCTGGACGCTCTTCGACAACATATCGTTCCTGATAAACCCCAAAGACCGCATCGGCCTCGTCGGCCGGAACGGGGCGGGCAAAACCACGCTGCTGCGCATCATTACGGGCGAGCAGCAACCGACCTCGGGCAGCGTGACCCTGAACGGCGACTGTACGATCGGCTACCTGCCGCAGACCATGCGTGTGGCCGATACGACGACGCTCGCCGAGGAGACTGCCAAAGCGTTCGAGGAGGTGTTGCGCCTCGAGGCCGAGATAGAGCACCTGACGCGCGAGATCGCGGAGCGTACCGACTACGAAAGCGACGGTTATGCGCAGCTGTTGCACCGCCTGAACGATGCGCAGGATCACTACCATATCCTCGGCGGCGAGACCCGCGAAGCGGATATCGAAAAGACGCTGCTGGGGCTCGGGTTCAAACGCGGGGATTTCGGACGCCCGACGAGCGAATTCTCGGGCGGCTGGCGCATGCGTATCGAGCTGGCTAAGTTGCTGTTGCGCCGTCCCTCGATCTTCCTGCTCGACGAGCCGACGAACCACCTCGACATCGAGTCGATCCAGTGGCTCGAGGATTACCTGAAGAATTACAGCGGCGCCGTGCTGCTGATCTCGCATGACCGCGCTTTCCTCGACAACGTCACCAACCGCACGGTCGAGCTTTCGCTGGGCAAAGCGACCGATTACAAGGTTTCCTATTCGAAATATGTCGTGCTGCGCGCCGAACGCCGGGCACAGCAGATGGCTGCCTATGAAAACCAGCAGCGCATGATCGAAAAGACCGAGGAATTCATCGAGAAGTTCCGCTACAAACCCACCAAGTCGAACCAGGTGCAGTCGCGCATCAAGCAACTCGAACGCCTCGAACGGCTCGAGGTCGAGGAGGAAGACTTGGCGACGCTCAACATCAAGTTTCCGCCCGCACCCCGCTCGGGACAGGTCGTGGCCGAGATCAACGAAGCCGGGATGTCGTTCGGGGCGAAGCATGTCTTCAGCGGCGCGAATTTCATCATCGGAAAGGGCGACAAGATCGCCCTCGTCGGCCGTAACGGCGAAGGTAAGACCACGCTGGCGCGTATGCTCGTCGGGCAGCTGACGCCGACCGAAGGTTCGGTGCGGCTCGGTGCCAACGTCAATATCGGCTACTACGCCCAGAACCAGGACGACCTGATGGACGGCGAATTCACCGTCTACGATACGCTCGACCGCGTGGCCGTGGGGGACATCCGTACCCGCCTGCGCGATATCCTCGGGGCGTTCCTGTTCCGCGGCGAGGATATCGACAAAAAGGTCAAGGTGCTTTCGGGCGGCGAGCGGGCACGTCTGGCCATGGCCCGCATGATGCTCGAACCGCGCAACCTGCTGGTACTGGACGAGCCGACCAACCACATGGACATGCGTTCGAAGGACATCCTCAAGAATGCCATCATGAAGTACGACGGCACGGTCGTCATCGTGTCGCACGACCGCGAATTCCTCGACGGCATGGTCGAGAAGGTCTACGAATTCCGCGACGGCGGGGTGAAGGAGTACCTGGGCGGCATCTACTATTTCCTCGAAAAGCGGAAGCTGGAATCGCTTCAGGAGGTCGAACGCAGGGACACCCCGCAGAAACCCGCCCTGCAGGCAACTCCGAAACCCGAGGCCGCCGTTTCCGGCAAACTCACTTACGAGCAGCGCAAGGAGCAGGAGAAACAGCTGCGCAAGCTGCGCCGGACGGTCGAGGGGATAGAGTCGGAACTTGCCGCAATCGAAAAACAGATCGCCGCCTACGATGCGAAATTCGCTGCGGCGACCGCCTACGACGAAGCCGACTACAAGGCCTACAACGACCTGAAAGCCCGTTACGACCATCAGATGCACGAGTGGGAGAAGGCCTCGTACGAACTCGAATTAACCGAAGAACAGTGATTTCCGGGAAATCCGGCTGAACCTTGTGCCGCCCGCCCCGGGGCAAATGAAAAATAAGCTGCTATGGACAACATTATTTTCGGGATACGTCCCGTGGCCGAAGCCATCGAGGCTGGACGCCAGATCGAGAAACTCTACATCCGCAAAGGTGCCGAAGGGCAGCTGATGACGGAGCTGAAAGACCTCTGCATCCGTCACCGCGTGCGGATGCAGGAGGTGCCTGTCGAAAAGCTCAACCGCCTC
>ERZ831634.4003-NODE-4003-length-10236-cov-3.265495_pt1 | contig 10236 bp, 8 predicted proteins | sample MGYA00519953_ERZ831634 | MGnify/ENA primary metagenome ERZ831634 (study PRJEB31850, sample SAMEA3708718) | human gut metagenome | biome: human gut; feature: human-associated habitat; material: faeces | place: China | collected 2014 ...
TCGCGGCGCAGCCGCATCTGAGTCCGCGGAAAGGCCTTAAATTTTAGAAATGGAAGTCCATCTGAGTACGGACGAGGGTCCGTTTATTATCTGAATTGGAAATCTGTTCCTGCTTCGAGTAGAGCGTTTCCCATTCGATGTTCTTCCAAGGAACGTATTTATACCCCAAAATCCAGCCTTTACTGCCGGCACTGCCATTGTAGAACAAGGAGCTCCATTCATCGTCACCGGCGATGGTGCCATTGGTTCCATAACGATACCAGCGGGCATAGGCCTGCCACGTTCCCGGTTTCTGAAGGTCTGTATTGCGATAGTTTAAGCGCAAGAACGTACTGTTGTTTTGGTAATCAGCGTTGGTCTGGACATAGTCAGCCAAAAGACGGGTATTCTTGAACAGGTCCAGCCAGCCACTGAGGACGTAGGCTTTATCGTAATCGACGGTTTCTTCACCCCACGATTCCAGATGACTCGTGCTCTTTTCGTAAACATCGCCTTTATGCTTGGAATTCAAGGCATAGGCTACGTTGATACCGGCCCGCGGTCCGATATTCCCCCACGTGCCGAGGCCGTACCAGCTTTCATGATTCCCGCCATTCGTCGAGGCAAACCAGAAGCCGCTGGCGGTCAGGCTGGTCCCTTTGATGGGAACGCCGAGCTGGAAACCATCTGATTCTGTGCCGAATAGGACGTTCTGCTGGCCTAAGCCGCGCCAGGCACGGCCGATATTGATCCAGGCTCCCGTTTTCGGGTCTGTCCCTTCGACCCAGATGCGCTGGATATCGCCATCATGGCCAGACCAGCGTTTCGCCCGACCTTTATCCCTGCCATCGGTCGCCCACGAACCCGATTCGTTTTCATGGTCATGGCCGCCGTTGTAGAATGAATTCTTTTCTAACTGGAATTTAGCTTTCCAGTTATCGTTGACTTTATAGGACCCATTCAAGCTCATATAGAAGCGGTCATTATCTTTGTATAAATCACTGTTGTTCTGGACGTTATTGCTATACTTGTCGTGGTCATACTGGACGCGGATAAAGCCGCTCAGTTCCATCTTGCCGGCAATACCGTTTTTCAGCGAATCGATGTCCTTGGTATTCTGCTCGATCTGCTTGGTGTTCTTGGCGACTTGCTGCTGCAAGACGTTGATTTCGTCGGCATATTCGGCGTGCAGTTTTTCCAGGACCGTCTTGTCACCGAAATTGCCGCCGCCTTTTTGCATGGCTTTAGCGACGATACTGGCGACTTCGTAGCGAGTCATGGTGCGGCCGCCTTCAAAGGTGCTGTTGCCCATGCCTTCGATGACGCCTTCTTTTGCCAGGTAATCCAGGGCTTCATAGGACCAGTGGTCTTTGGGGACATCGGAGAAGCTGTCAGCCGATGCGGCCAGGGCCGTGCCGGCAGTGCCGAGAGTCACGGCAGCCAGGACAACCAGGGCTTTTTTATTCAAATCCATGGTAAGGACCTCTTTTCTTATAAATTATTTTCCAGCATGGCCCCTACACTGTCATAGACTTTACGAGCCTGTTCCTGGATAGCCGGACGGGCCGTGGCGACGGTATAGCCGTTATAGCCCAGGATCATGGGCAGGTCGTTGATTTCATCGCCAATAGCCAGGATGTCCGCACCGTCCCAGCCAAAGAGGGAGAGCGTGTGGGCAATTGCCTGTTGTTTACTGATATAGGAGGGAATGATGTCGACGGCGCAGCGGTTGGGATAGGCATGGACGGTATCGCCGAAATGGGCGTTGACCTGTTCGCTCGCTGCCAGGGCATCGTCGGGATCGGTGAAGCCCAGGGAATACTGGTGAATCGTCTGGGGCAGATGGTCGATGTCGTCTTCCGTTATCGACACGATGGGGTAGTCCCATTCTTTCGCTTCCCGCCAGACCCAGGTGCCCGGCAAATCATGGCAGAGATAGGTCCGGTCCTGCGAAGAGAAGGAGAAATGGAAGGACTTGCGGACCAGCTCCAGCTTGCTGACGGCCTTGAGGACGGCCGGTTCGATGCGGGCTTCCCAGAGGACGCGGTCCTGGTCATCGCTGATGAGGCCGCCGTTATTGCAGGCCAGGTAATCATATTCGACGCCATAGTGTTTGAGCTGGGGCATGAGCATGCCGTGGTCCCGTCCGGACACGACGCCGAATTTATGGCCTGCAGCCCGCCATCTGCGGATAGCTTCGGCATCGCGGGCCGTAATGATATCGTCGCGGAACAGGGTTCCGTCATAATCGCTGGCAGCAATTTTTAACATAATAATCCTCCTCATACACGATAGATGACGGCTTCGGCCGGACGCAATCTTCCGGCTTCCTGGGCGTCGTAGTTGCCCAGAAGGACCGTTGCGCCTTCCGTCAGCGATGCGTCATAATCGATGGTTTCGTTGGTAAAATTGACCAGCGTCAATGTCGCCTGGTCGTCTAAGATACGCTTGAAAGCGTAAATGCGTTCATCATCAGCCAGCAGCTCTTCGTAGCGCCCTCGCTGCAGGATGGCTGCCGCTTCCCCCTGGAAGCGTTCGGCCTGGATGCGGCGGTAGTACCAGAGGACCGAATCAGCATCGTGTTCTTCACTCTCAGCACAGCACTGCGGGTAATCGTCATGGACGGGCAGCCACGGCGTCCCCGTCGTAAAGCCGGCCTGGGCTGCCGTCGTCCACTGCATGGGCGTCCGGGCATTATCTCGGCTGTGGGCCTGGACGAGGTGCAGGGCCTCTGCCGGTGCAAAGCCTTCATCCAGGGCCAGCTGATACTGGCCGTGCGTCGAAATGTCATTGTAGTCTTCGATACGGGCAAAGGCCGTATTGGCCATGCCTAACTCCTGGCCTTCGTAAATGAAGGGCGTCCCGCGCAGGCTGAACAAGATGGTCGCCATGGCTTTGGCCGCCTTCTTCTTATCCGTCCCTTCCGGGAAATAACGGTTGACACAGCGTATCTGGTCGTGGTTCTCGAAGAAGATGGGATACCAGCCATTAGCTGCCGTCGCCTGCTGGCTGTCGGACAGGGCCTTCTTGAGCTTGGTCAGGGGCCATGTTTCGACGCGGCACCAGACTTCATCGTCAGGAAATTCCAGGTTCACATGGCTGAACTCGAAGAGCATGCTGAAAGCTCCGTCCTTTCCGACCCACTGGGGCAGGTCGGCCGGCGTGACGCCGTTAGCTTCGGCGACGGTAAAGATATCGTGGCCGTCGAAGACCTTCCGGCGGAATTCGTGGAGAAAGTCGAGGATGCCCGGCGTATTGGCGATCATCTTGTGGATGGACGACAGGCCATCGGCTCCGTCGACGGGGCCGTCTGTGAAGACGGCCGGTTTCTTGATGTAGACGATGGCATCGATGCGGAAGCCGCCGACGCCTTTGGCTATCCAGAAATTGGCCGCATCATAGAGGGCTTGGCGGACGGCCGGATTTTCCCAGTTCAAATCGGGCTGTTCGACGGCGAAGGTGTGCAGGTAATACTGCTGCCGTTCTTCGCACCACGTCCAGGCCGGGCCGCCGAAGATGGAGCGCCAGTTCGTCGGCGCCGAGCCGTCTTCTTTGGCATCGCGCCAGATGTACCAGTCCGCTTTGTCGTTCGTGCGACTGCGCTTCGATTCCTGGAACCAGGCGTGCTGGTCCGACGTGTGGTTGTACACCAGGTCCATGACGACGCGGATATTCCGCTTTTTCCCTTCGGCAATGAGGGTATCCATATCTTCTATCGTGCCGTAGCGCCCGTCGATGGCCGTATAATCGCTGATATCATAGCCGTTGTCGACCATGGGCGACGGGTAGACCGGCGTCAGCCAGATGGCCCCGACACCGAGGTTCTTGAGATAATCCAAGTGGCGCGTAACGCCTGCAATATCGCCTTCGCCGCTGCCCGTCGTGTCCTGGAAGCTGCGGGGATAAATCTGATAGACAGCCGTCTGCTGCCACCATTTCAAAGTATCCATAAAACCCTCCTAGAAAATGACAATCGGTGTTTCACCAGCGACGACAGGCTGGTCCGGTTCCTTCTTCATCTGCGGGTATTCCGTCGAGTTGGTGACGGCCATGATGACGATGTCGTTATAGCCGGCTTTGGCGATGGCATCGCGGTCGAAGCGAATCAAGGGGTCACCGGCTTTGACCTGGGCGTCCTGCTGGGTCAGCAGCGTGAACCCTTCGCCATTCATATTTACTGTATCCAAGCCGATGTGGATGAGCACTTCGGCACCGTTGCTCAGTTCCAGGCCAATCGCATGGAGCGAGCTTTCCATGATCATGGAAACGGTCGCGTCTGCCGGGGCGACGATGGTATCGCCCGACGGTTTGATGGCGACGCCGTCGCCCATCATCTTCTGCGAGAAGGCATCATCCGGTACTTCGCTGATATCGACGAGGTCGCCGGAGACAAAGGCTTTCAGCTTCATGGAACGGTCGTCTTCATCGACGGAAGCGACGGATTCAGCAGCCGGAGCTGCCGGCGTTTTTGCCGAGGCTTCTTTCGTTTCCGGGACCGTGCTTTCTACGGCTGCCGGCATTTCCCCTTTCATGAGGGCGTCGAAGTGGCCGCGGACATTGGGCACGGACAAGCCGACGATGACCTGGATGGCGTGGCCGTTTTTGACCAGGCCGAAGGCACCGGCATTGGTGAACTTGCTGGTCGCAGCGACCTTATCCGGGTCGTTGACCGTGACGCGCAGGCGGGTTGCGCAGTTGGTGACTTCGCGGATGTTATCCGGACCGCCGAGGCAATCGAGGAAGACCTGGGCTTTCAGGGCATCGGCACCGCCGGCAATGCCTTTCTTTTCCATTTCTTTCTTGGCTTTGTATTCCGCTTTGGTGAACAATTTGTCTTCGCCGCCATCATCGGTACGGCCCGGCGTGGGCAAATCGAAGTGAAGGATGAGGAAGCGGAAGACGACGAAGTAAATGGCCGTAAAGCCGAGGCCAATGGCAATCTGTAAAATGTAGGTCCAGGCATGATAGCGGAACAAGGGGATCCAGTTCTGGACGAAGCAGTCGATGAGGCCGCCGCCGAAGTTGCCCGACAGGCCGATGAAATAGAGCGTCGCCGACAAGGTAGCCGCTAAGACGGCATGGACGACGTACAAGAGCGGAGCGACGAACAAGAAGGTAAATTCAATCGGTTCGGTAATGCCGCAGAGGACGGCTGTAATCGTAGCCGGAATGAGCAGGGTTGCGACTTTCTTGCGTTTTTCCGGTTTGGCACAATAGTACATGGCCAGGGCTGCGCCGGGCAGGCCGAAGACTTTGGCACTGCCGTGGAGGGCAAAGCCGCCTTGAGGGAACATGTCCCGCAGGGAATGAGCACTGGTGGCGAAATCATTGAGGTGCTGCAGCCAGTAAGCCTGGATGCCACCGTCGCAGACAGCCGGACCGTAAATGAAGGGCAGGTAAATAAAATGATGCAGGCCTGCCGGCAAGAGAATGCGTTCCGAGAAGGTGTAAGCCCAGACGCCGAAGATGCCGCTGGTCTTGAGGAAGAACTGGAACTGTTCGATACCGTGCTGGATAGGCGGCCAGATGTAACAGAAGAGGAGCGCCATGGGCAGCATGACCAGGAAGCCGACGGCGACGACGAAGGCCGGTCCCTTGAAGATGCCGAGCCAGTCCGGGATTTCCGTATCATAGAAATGGTTGTGCAAGTAGGCCGAGATGCAGGCAATGAAGATAGCGCCGAGCATGCCCATATCCAGGGTCTTGATGTTGGCAATCATAGCCAGGCCCGTGCCGGCACCGGCGTTCTGACTATAATCGACGCCGAAGTAGCTGCCGTGAAGGGTCAGGATACCGGCGATGAAATAGTTGAATACCATGTAGATGACGAAACCTTCCATGGCACAGCGGGCCTGTTCTTTCTTGGCAAAGCCAATGGGAACGGCGATGGCAAAGAGGATCGGCATCTGATTGAAGACGGTCCAGGCGCCCTGCTGGACGATGTACCAGAAATCATACCAGAGGGTCCCTTTTTCTGCCAGGCTGCCGAAGAGGCCCGTATTGCTGAAGATGATCGACAAGGCGACAGTCAGCCCGAAGAAGGCGAATAAGATGACCGGTGTGTACATAGCGCCGCCAAAACGCTGCAGTTCCTGCATCACGCGGTCCTTGTTGAATGACATAGACAATTCCTCCCGTTTGTGAAACAAAGTACATAAGCTTTCTTTAGTAACAGGATATAAAAAAAACGCCGCGAATACAACAGATTCGCGGCGTTCTGGCACACGGCCCCCGGCCTGTAACCTGGTACATTTCCTGTACTTTGGTACAGCCTATCGGGAAGCCTCTTGTTCTTGTTTCAAATGGTGCAGATACATACAATATTTCACATACCATATCTCAGCCAGGACAAAATAAGGCATCATGGACTGAAAGGCGACGTGGTCGTCTTCCTTGTCATAGAGCTGGAAGCGGGCCGGCGAGACGTAAAAATTGACCGTCGACAGCGACGCCAGGGTATTGTCGTGCAGGCGGTTAATGGAAATGAAGGGAATGTCCCGCAGTTTCAGGGCCTGGGCCAGTTCCTTGACGGCCGGCGATTCGCCGGAGAAGGAAACGATGATGAACAAGTCGTCTTTGGTCATGGTCCGGATAAGGTTGCGGAATTCTTCCCGTGCCGGTACGTCGTAGAGCATGACGTTGTCGTAGAAAAAAAGACGCTTCAGCTCCTGGACGACGTTATTCTGGACGTAGCCCGACGCATAGGTGAAAATCCGGTTGGCTTCATGGACGAGGGCGCTGGCGCTATCGAAGTTACGGCTGCAGAGCTTGTCCACGGTCTGTTCATAGAAGCGCTGGAGTTCGTCCATGACATTCGTATCATAGCAGGAAATTTCCGGTTCTTCCCGCTTGAGGAGCATCTTGAATTCACCGAAGCCGTCGAGGCCTAATTTCTGGGCGAAGCGGACAATCGTCGTCGTCGAGACGTGACAGGCCTTGGCCAGTTCATGGATCGAGCTGTGGCGGACAGCGGCGCGGTGCTGCAAGATGTACTTCCATATCCCCATATCCGTATTATTGAGCTGCTGACGATGGGCGTTGATGAGTTCGGCAAGTTGCATGGCTGGTTCCCCCTTCACGAAACAGGCCCCGGCGGAAAAATCCGCAGGGGCCGGGTCATAGTTTCATTATAAGGAATCCAGGGACGGACGTCAAGCTGGTCGTTCGTCGTTCATCGCGGTTGGGGCCTGACGGCCCCGCAGGCCGCCGTTCGCAGGTTGCCTCGGGCTCAAATGCCGCTGCGCGGCAACAGATTCAGCGTAACAACATCGCCTCGAGTGACCCTCGGCTCGTGGAAAAGGCAGTGGTTCGTGACTCGTGATTCGTGGTTCGTAAAAAGCCTGCCATTATACCCGGATGGGCTGTGATGAAATCTCTCTGGCGGGCTGCCCACTGGGACAGCCCCTACAAATGCGGCATACAGCCACATAAAATTTTATCGCCTGTATGCGATACCGTAGGGGACGTCCCGAAGGGCGTACCGCCGCGACTTGTGTGAATAGCCGATGCCATGACAGATGCTCGTGGCTCGTAAAAGCCTGCCATTATACTCGAATGGGATGTGATGAAATCTCGCAACGGGCCGCACAAGGCTCCCTTTATAGGGGAGCTGGCCGCCAAAGGCGGTCTGAGAGGTTAAAGGACGTCCCCTACGCACAAGGCCGCTGGCCGTGTATTTTTTTGCGGCCTGCTTCCTGCGAACGGCGGTCTGCACCTGAAAAAGGCCCGTCATCTGGCGACGGGCCTTTTTCAGTATCTATGAGGTAAATTTAGGTTGGAGCCTAGCGGATGGAGACGTCTTCGCCGGCGAGGATGCGTTTCATCGTACGGGCCGGGCACATCTTGCCACACATGGTGCAGGTGCCTTCACATTCCGGTTTACTCGATTCGTAATAGCTGCGGGCCTTTTCCGGGTCGATGGACAGGGAAATCATCTTGTCGAAGTCGACGTCGACGCGGGCTTTGCTCATGGCGTCATCCCATTCCTGAGCGCCCGGGATGCCTTTGACCAAGTCGGCAGCGTGGGCTGCGATGCGGGCAGCGATGATGCCTTCCTTGACGTCGTCGACGGTCGGCAGGCGCAGGTGTTCAGCTGGTGTGACATAGCAGAGGAAGTCGGCACCGCAGGAAGCGGCGATGGCACCGCCGATGGCGCTGGTGATGTGGTCATAGCCCGGTGCGATGTCCGTGACCAAGGGCCCGAGGACGTAGAACGGAGCGCCATGGCACAGGCGTTTTTCAATCTTCATGTTGGCTGCGATTTCGTTGAGGACCATGTGGCCCGGGCCTTCGATCATGACCTGGACGTTGTGGGCCCAGGCGCGTTTGGTCAATTCGCCCAAGGTGATGAGTTCTTCGATCTGAGCAGCGTCGGTAGCGTCATGGGTACAGCCAGGACGGCAGGCATCGCCGAGGCTGAGGGTGACGTCGTATTTTTCACAGATGTCGAGGAGACGGTCATAATATTCGTAGAACGGGTTTTCCTGGTTGTTCATTTCCATCCAGGCGAAGAGCAGCGAGCCGCCTCGGGAAACGACGTTAGTCAGGCGCGGGTTGTCTTTGATGCGCTGTGCCGTCTTGCGGTTCATGCCGCAATGGATGGTCATGAAGTCGACGCCGTCTTCTGCGTGCTGTTCGACGACGGAGAAGAATTCATCGACGGTAATGTCTTTCAGGTCTTTTTCCAGCATGCCGACCGCATCGTACATGGGGACCGTGCCGATCATGGCCGTAGACATCTTGACCAGTTTGCGGCGGAAGTCACGGGTCTTGCCGAAATTGGACAAGTCCATGATAGCTTCTGCTTTCATGTCGATGGCATTCTGGACTTTCTGCAGTTCTTCTTCGTGGTTGTTGTGTTCCGGAGAAACGCCGAGGTTGACATTGATTTTCGTGCGGCAGTCCTGGCCGACAGCTTCCGGCGACAGGCTGGTATGGACTTTGTTGGCCGGAATGGCGACTTTCCCGCTGGCGACGAGGGCCATGAGTTTTTCAACGGGCATGTGTTCCTTTTCAGCGACAATCTTCATCTGCGGCGTGACGATGCCTTTGCGGGCAGCGTCCATCTGTGTTGTGTAATCCATTACAAACATCCTTCCTATATAAAAATAATCCTTAATGCAATAAAAAAAGCTCGCCTGGCGGTCCTCCGCAGGTGAGCTTTATAATCCCGTAAAGCTTCCCTACGGCGGCATTACCCGCATCAGGTAAAGGGTCAAGTGTAATCCGTCACTTTTCTCAGCCCGAAGGCTCCCCTAGCTTTTTCTATGTATCTGTGGCTATTATAGTACGCCGCGAAAAAAAATGCAACACTTTCGTAACATTTATCATAGACAATTTCGCCATTTTGTCCCACATAGACGTACATCCCCCTGCCGTGGTATAATAGGGATATCTTAAAAAGGAGGTCTTAACTTATGAAATATAAACCCTTGAAAGGCCTTGTCGTCGCTGCTATGCTGGCATCGTCCCTGGTCCTGGCTGCGCCCCAGGCCCTGGCAGCTGGTCCGGAACCGTCTGTCGTTACCGTCACGGGCTATGCCCAGCAGGAAGTCGCCCCGGATACGGCTTATGTCACTATCGGCACAACCAGTACCGACGCCGATGCCCAGCAGGCCCGGACCAAGAATAATCTGGCCATGAACCAGGTCACGAATGCCTTGAAGGCCATGGGTATCCCAGCGGAAAACATGAAGACCACGGGCTTCTATATGTCGCCGAACTATGACATGAAGGGCCAGAAAGTCACGTCGTATACGGTGACCAACAGCCTGGAAGTCAAACTGACCGACCTAACTATGGTATCGCAGGTCATCAACAAGGCCGGCAGCCTCGGTGCCAACCAGATCAACAACGTCCGTTTTACCAATGAACACGCCGACCAGATCAAGGAAAACCTGATCAAAGAAGCCGTCCACAACGGTCAGCGCGCTGCCCAGGCCGCAGCTGAAGCCGCTGGCAGCCAGCTCGGTGCCGTCAAGGAAATCAACATTTCCGGTACGAGCCCGTCGTACAGCCGCGTCTACGGCGCTGCCATGAGCCTGCGGGCCGTCAACAAGATGGAAGCCGACTCGACACCGGTCGAAGCCGGTACCAACACCCTCAGCCAAAGCGTCAGCCTGACTTATTATCTGCAGTAAGCCGGACCGCGACCGTATCGTAAGCACGACCACGTGCCCTCACAAACCGCATTGTAGGGGCGACCACGTGGGGCGCCCGTCCAGAAGAGTTATTATATACACATCACACATGATTTGC
>ERZ831634.4010-NODE-4010-length-10222-cov-18.007180_pt1 | contig 10222 bp, 10 predicted proteins | sample MGYA00519953_ERZ831634 | MGnify/ENA primary metagenome ERZ831634 (study PRJEB31850, sample SAMEA3708718) | human gut metagenome | biome: human gut; feature: human-associated habitat; material: faeces | place: China | collected 2014 ...
GTATCAACGACCTTTGCCCGGTAGATTACTTGGCTTACATGCTGAAGTATGACACTATGCACGGCCAGTTCGACGGTACTATCGAAGCTGATGTTGAAAACAGCAAATTGATCGTTAACGGTCAGGCTATCCGCATCACTGCAGAAAGAAACCCGGCTGACTTGAAATGGAACGAAGTAGAGGCAGAATACGTCGTTGAATCTACTGGCTTGTTCTTGAGCAAAGACAAAGCTCAAGCTCACATCGAAGCCGGCGCAAAATATGTTGTAATGTCTGCTCCTTCTAAGGACGACACTCCGATGTTCGTTTGCGGTGTTAACGAAAAGACTTACGTTAAGGGTACTCAATTCGTATCTAACGCTTCTTGTACTACCAACTGCTTGGCTCCTATCGCTAAGGTATTGAACGACAAATGGGGTATCACTGACGGTTTGATGACTACTGTTCACTCTACAACTGCTACTCAGAAGACAGTTGACGGTCCTTCTATGAAAGACTGGAGAGGTGGTCGTGCTGCTTCCGGCAACATTATCCCGTCTTCTACCGGTGCTGCTAAGGCTGTAGGTAAAGTTATCCCGGCATTGAACGGCAAACTGACTGGTATGTCTATGCGTGTTCCGACTTTGGACGTATCTGTAGTTGACTTGACAGTTAACTTGGCTAAGCCCGCTACTTACGCTGAAATCTGCGCTGCCATGAAGGAAGCTTCTGAAGGCGAATTGAAGGGTGTTCTGGGTTACACTGAAGATGCAGTTGTTTCTTCTGACTTCTTGGGTGACACTCGCACTTCTATCTTCGACGCTAAGGCTGGTATCGCTTTGACTGATACTTTCGTTAAGGTTGTATCTTGGTATGATAACGAAATCGGTTATTCTAACAAGGTTCTTGACTTGATTGCTCACATGGCATCAGTTAACTGCTAATATACAGTTAGAAAATAATAAAAAATAGGTGACTTCTGCAGAAGTCGCCTATTTTTTTTGCAATTTTGCAGCTAGTTCGTTTTTTATCAGACCCTTTAAACATGATGAAGATTATACTAACTCTAATATTGCTTTGCTTTATGAACACTATATCGTCTCAAAATCCTTTTTTTGAAACATACTCCACGCTGCACGGCACTGTCCCGTTCGACAAGATTAAGACCGGAGATTACGTACCCGCCATCCGCGAAGGCATCCGCCGCCAAAATGCGGAAATAGAGGCCATCATCCGCAATCCGGAAGTCCCGACATTTGCCAACACAGTGTTGGCCTACGAGAAGTCCGGTGAGATGCTCCACCGTGTCAGCACTGTATTCGGCAATCTGCTCAGTGCCGAAACGGACGATGACCTACAGGAACTGGCCAAAGAAATCATGCCGATGATGAGCGAGCATGAAAACAACATCAGCCTGAACGAAGAGCTGTTTGCACGCATCAAAGCGGTTTACAAGCAGCAAGACAAAGAGACGCTGAACCCGGAACAGCACAAGCTGCTGGAAGATATTTACAATGGTTTTGTACGCAACGGTGCCAACCTCCAGGGAGAAGCCAAGGAGAAATACCGGGCTTTATGCAAAGAGCTCAGCCTGCTGACGCTGCAGTTCAGTGAAAACAACCTGAAAGAAACGAACGACTACAAGCTTGTCATCACCGACAAGTCACAACTGGCCGGGCTACCCGAGAGCGCGGTAGAAGCCGCTGCAGAGACAGCCGGGGAAAAAGGCGTCGAAGGCTGGGTATTCACCTTGCAGGCTCCCAGCTATGGCCCTTTCCTGACCTATGCAGACAGCCGTGACCTGCGTCGTGAGCTGTATATGGCCTACAATACGAAGTGTACGCATGACAACGCCAGCAATAATCTGGAAATCGTAAAGAAACTGGCCAATGTCCGTATGGAGATTGCCCAACTCCTAGGCTATGACAACTTCGCCGAATACAACCTCCAGGAGCGCATGGCACAAAACAGTGAGTCCGTGTATAAGCTGCTGGACCAACTGCTGGAGGCTTACACGCCCACCGCCAAACAAGAATATGCAGAAGTGCAAGCCCTGGCACGCCAAGCGGAAGGAGAAGACTTCGTCCTGATGCCGTGGGACTGGGCGTACTATTCCCATAAACTGAAGGACCGGAAGTTCAATATCGACGATGAGCTGCTCCGTCCTTACTTTGAGCTGAACAACGTGAAGCAAGGCGTATTCGGCCTGGCAACCAGGCTGTATGGCATCACCTTCAAGAAGAATCCGGATATTCCCGTTTATCATAAGGATGTGGATGCCTACGAAGTCTTCGACAAAGACGGGAAATTCCTTGCCGTGTTCTATACCGACTTCCACCCCAGAGCAGGCAAGCGCTCGGGAGCCTGGATGACCAGCTACAAGGAACAGTGGATTGACGAAAAGACCGGTGAGAACAGCCGTCCCCACATATCCATTGTGATGAACTTCACCAAACCGACACAGGACAAACCTGCTTTGTTGACCTTCGGCGAGGTAGAAACCTTCCTGCACGAATTCGGACACAGCCTGCATGGTATGTTTGCCAATTCCACCTACGGAAGCCTAAGCGGGACCAATGTGTATTGGGACTTTGTGGAACTCCCCTCCCAATTCATGGAGAACTTTGCCATCGAAAAGGAATTCCTGCATACGTTTGCCCGCCATTACCAAACCGGAGAACTGATACCGGACGAACTGGTACAGCGCATTGTGGATTCCTCCAACTTCAACGCGGCATACGCCTGCCTCCGCCAGGTTAGCTTCGGCCTGCTCGATATGGCTTGGTACACACGTAACACCCCGTTTGAAGGTGACGTGAAAGCCTATGAAAAGAAGGCTTGGGAAAAAGCACAGATTCTGCCTTCTGTGGCAGAAACCTGCATGAGCACACAATTCTCCCATATCTTTGCCGGAGGATATTCTGCCGGATACTATAGTTATAAATGGGCAGAGGTGCTGGATGCAGATGCTTTCTCGCTATTCAAGCAGACGGGCATCTTCAACCCGGAGACTGCCGCCTCCTTCCGAGAGAATATCCTTTCCAAAGGCGGAACGGAACATCCGATGACGCTCTATAAACGCTTCCGCGGACAAGAGCCTACAATCGACGCATTATTAATCAGAAATGGAATAAAGAAATGAAGAGACTTATAAGGAACATCTTTTGCATGTTGCTCATGTTTTCGCTGCTCCCCCTGCTAAGCGGTTGCGACAACGAGGACGATGTTATCGGAATATTCACCGGGAAGACATGGAAGCTCAGCCGACTCACCAATAAAGGCAGCAATGCCCAATTCTATCCAAACCTTTGGAACAACAATGAGGAAGAGATGAAGAAGAGTCTGGACAAGCTATATAATCAGAAAAGCACCTTCACCCTCAATTTTGAAGGTACTGAACTGGATGGAGAACTGATGGGCACCACCGTCAACGGACAAGGCATCAACTCAAGCGTCAACGGCACTTGGAAAGCCGACGGAGCTTCAGGCTCGCTCAGCATCAGTGTGAAGGTTACGGGGGCTGCAGAAAGCGATGCACTGGCCAAGGCATTCATCTCCGGATTGCAAAACGTGTACAAGTATGAAGGGGATGCCAATTCACTGACCCTCTATTTTAAAGACGGACCGACAACCAGAGTCATGGGATTCACCCCGCAACGATAAAGCATAAATATGATGGACGATTCTACAAAAGACAAACAAGAAGCATTGGATAGGCGTTATATACGTATGGCAAGCATTTGGGCCGAAAATTCGTATTGCCAACGCCGCCAGGTCGGTGCACTGATTGTAAAAGACAAGATGATTATCTCTGACGGCTACAACGGTACCCCTTCCGGTTTTGAGAATGTATGCGAAGATGAGAATAACGTCACCAAACCATACGTGCTCCATGCCGAAGCAAACGCCATTACCAAAATAGCCCGTTCAAACAACAGCAGTAACGGTGCCACCATGTACGTCACTGCCTCCCCCTGCATAGAATGCTCCAAACTGATTATCCAGGCAGGCATCAAACGGGTAGTCTACTCCGAGAAATACCGCCTGGAAGATGGTATCGAACTTTTGAAACGGGCAGGCATCGAGGTAGTGTTTATTTCAATGGATAATGAAAAGTTGATAATGGAAAGTTGAAAGTTGCATGCGCAGCCAAATAGTAAATTGTAAATAGTCTAATAGTAAATAAACATCATGAGTACAAAAAATACTTCCCGCTTTATGCCGCTCATCATCGCAATCAGCGTAGTCGCGGGAATCCTTATCGGAACGTTTTATGCCAGGCATTTTGCCGGTAATAAACTGGGAATCATCAATAGCTCGTCCAACAAGCTGAATGCCTTGCTGCGTGTTATTGATGACCAGTATGTGGATACCGTCAACATGACCGATTTGGTAGAGAAGGCCATGCCGCAGATATTGGCGGAACTCGACCCCCACTCCACCTACATCCCCGCACAGAAGCTGGAAGAGGTAAACTCCGAACTTGAAGGCAGCTTCAGCGGTATAGGTATCCAGTTCACCATTCAAGAAGACACGATACACGTAAACAGCGTGATTCCCGGCGGACCGTCCGAGAAAGTGGGCCTGATGGCAGGCGACCGCATTGTAATGGTCAACGACAGTCTGTTTGCAGGCAAAGGCCTGACAAACGAAAAGGCCATGCGCAACCTGAAAGGTCCGAAAGGAAGCCAAGTGAAGTTAGGCGTCAAGCGTGCCACGGAAAAGGAGTTGCTCGACTTCACCATCACACGCGGTGACATCCCACAAAACACCATTGATGCAGCCTATATGCTTGATGATGACTATGGCTATATACAAATCAGCAAATTCGGACGTACCACACACGTGGAGCTGCTGAATGCGATTGCCCAACTGAGCCACGAGAAGTGCAAAGGCCTGATTATCGACCTGCGCGACAATACCGGAGGATACATGGAAGCCGCCACACGCATGGTGAACGAATTCCTGCCGGAAGGGAAGTTGATTGTATATACCCACGGCCGCAAATATCCCCGCATGGAGGAATATGCCAACGGTACCGGCAGTTGCCAGAAGCTGCCGCTGGTAGTATTGGTGAACGAAGGTTCAGCTTCTGCCAGTGAAATCTTTGCAGGAGCCATTCAGGACAATGATCGCGGAACAATCGTAGGACGCCGTTCCTTCGGTAAGGGACTGGTACAGCAGCCTATCGATTTTAGTGACGGTTCTGCCATCCGCCTGACCATTGCCCGTTATTACACCCCATCGGGCCGTTGCATCCAGCGCCCCTACGAGAACGGCAAGGACAGCAAATACGAAATGGACTGGATTACCCGTTACGAACACGGCGAGTTCTTCTCCAAAGACAGCATCAAACTGGACGAAAACCTGCGTTACTCTACCGGTTTGGGCAGACCCGTATACGGCGGCGGTGGCATTATGCCGGACGTATTCGTTCCGCAAGACACAACCGGAGTATCTTCTTACCTGATAGAAGTAAGCAACAAGGGACTGATTCTGCAATTCAGCTTCCAGTATACCGACCGCAACCGTGCGAAATTGAGTGAATACGACAATGAAGAAGATTTGTTGAAGTACCTTCGCCACCAAGGTATCGTGGAGCAGTTTGTACGTTTTGCAGACTCCAAGGGAGTAAAGCGACGCAACCTGCTTATACACAAGTCTTACAAGCTACTGGAAAGAAGTCTTTACGGCAACATTATCTATAACATACTGGGAAGGGAGCAATACATCCGCTACATCAACCAGAGCGATGCTACCGTCAAGAAGGCATTGGATATTCTGGAACGTGGCGAGGCATTCCCCAAAGCTCCGGAAGCGACACCAATCATAGAGGATACAAAAGATGATGGAAAGGAAAAAAGAACTGCGCAGGCAGGTAGCTTTGTTGAAGACCCGACACAGCTCTTCCACTACGCGTCAGTCTGCTGAAATACTTGCCGCCCTCGAGGCACATCCTGCTTTCAGGGCGGCAACAACCGTACTGCTTTACCACTCTCTCAAAGACGAAGTGGACACACACGAATTTATCCGGAAGTGGAGTCGCGAAAAGCGGATACTGCTTCCGGTAGTTGTAGGTGACGACCTGGAACTGCGGCTGTATACCGGACCGGAGGACTTGAAACCTGGCGCATACGGCATCGAAGAACCAACCGGCGAGCTATTTACCGACTATGCAGACATAGACTTCATAGTGGTTCCCGGCGTGGCATTCGACCGTAACGGCAACCGCCTGGGGCGCGGTAAAGGTTACTATGACCGGCTTCTGCCCCGCATCCCATCAGCCTACAAAGCCGGCATCTGCTTCCCGTTTCAACTCGTAGAAGAAGTTCCTGCAGAACCGTTTGATATACGCATGGATGAAATCATAACGCAATGAAAACTAATTATCATACACACACCACACGCTGCATGCATGCCACCGGAGATGATGAAGACTATGTGCTCAGTGCCATCAAAGGCGGTTACCGGATACTCGGGTTTTCAGACCATACTCCCTGGAAATACCGTACCGACTACGTAGCCGACATGCGGATGCTCCCTGAAGAGCTTCCCGGCTACGTGGAGAGTCTCAAGACGCTCCGTGAGAAATACCACGACCGGATAGACATCAGAATAGGACTTGAATGTGAATACTTCCCCCAATATATCCATTGGCTGAAAGAGCAAACCAAGAAGTACCAACTGGACTATATCATCCTCGGAAACCATCACTACCACACCGATGAAAAGTTCCCCTACTTCGGCCATCATACAGACAGCCGCGACATGCTCGAACTTTACGAAGAGAGCGCCATCGAAGGTATGGAAAGCGGATTATTCTCCTGCCTTGCCCATCCGGACTTGTTCATGCGCTCCTATCCGAAGTTCGACCACCATTGCACTACCATCAGCCGGCACATCTGCCGTACTGCTGCACGCCTGAATGTCCCGTTGGAATACAATATAGGCTATGTAGCCTACAATGAAGCGCACGGCTTATCCACCTACCCGTGCCCGGAGTTCTGGCGAATCGCTGCCAATGAAGGCTGTACAGCTATCATCGGACTGGATGCGCATGACAACAAGGATTTGGAAACTCCGATGTATTATGACCGGGCAGTCCGGGAATTGAAGGAACTGAAGATTGAAAGAATAGATGAGCTGAGGATGCTCATCTGAATATGATATTCGTTATGACCTGGGCCCCCACATGACGATTCAAGTTGCGCACCAGCAACTCGCGCCCCATCATCAGTTCCTGGCGCAAAGCAGCAGAAGTGAGGTGCACATAAAGCACCTGGTTCTTTATATAAAGTTCACGGGTGTAGGAGGCAATGGTAGGCCCCAGCACTTCGGGCCACGCACTGATAAGCCGCCGTTCATTCAGCGGAGACTCCAGACTTTCCTGCCTGAGGTAATGACGGATAAGTTCACCTATCTGTTCGGCATTATTGCGCTTCATGCCTCTTCCTCCTTCATTTCGGCAACCGTTCCCTGCTCCACACGGAACATCTTATAATCACTGCCCACTTTATGCAGAATACGGTCCAGGTGTTCGCGGTTGGTATCGGTTATAAAAATCTGTCCAAAACTGTCGCCTGCCACCAACTTGATGATTTGCTCCACACGCGAGACATCCAGCTTGTCAAAGATATCGTCCAACAACAACAAGGGAACAGTGGTCCCGGTACGTTTCAGGAAATCAAACTGTGCCAGCTTCAACGCTACCAGATAAGTCTTGTTCTGCCCCTGCGACCCTTCACGCTTGATGGGGAAATCTCCCAAAAGCATATTCAGCTCGTCCTTGTGCACACCGCGCAACGAATAGCCCATAATCTGGTCGCGAGCACGGCTTTCCTTCAGCACTTCCAGCAAAGAGGCATCGCGGGCATGGGAATCATAGCTTAATCCCACCTTCTCCCTATCTTGCGAAATGAATGAATAGAAAGACTGGAAAATAGGAATAAACTCACGGATAAAGGCCTCACGTTTGCGGAACACCACTTCACCGGCTTGTGCCATCATCTCCTCCCAGACCAGAAAGAGCTCTTCCTCCACCGGCTGTTCACTCTTCAGTAAGGTATTCCGCTGCACCAAAGCTTTATTGTATCGTATCAAAGCATCCAGATACTCTTTGTCGTACTGCGAGATAACCACATCCATAAAACGTCGGCGTTCATCACTGCCTCCTGCTATCAACTCCGAATCGGCAGGCGAGACCATGACCAAAGGCAGGAAGCCGATATGGTCCGACAAACGCGTATACTCCTTCTTGTTTCGCTTGAACTGTTTCTTCTGGCGCCTCTTCATACCACAGTAGATTTCCTCAGGAGTCCCATCGGCAGCCTCATAAAACCCTTGAATAACAAAGAAGTCGGCATCATGGCGGATATTCTGGGAATCAATGGGATTACCGGCACTTTTACAGAAAGACAAGAAATACACCGCATCCAGCAGGTTCGTTTTCCCCATGCCGTTCTGTCCGAAAAAGCAGTTCAACTTGGGCGAGAATGAAAGCTCCACCTGCTCCAAGTTCTTATAATTGAGTATAGATATACGTTTCAGTATCATTATAGTAACGATGAGTTCGGTTACAAAGATAATGCAAAACCGAAAGCAGTACAAAATAAGCCTGCTTATTTTTAATATAGAGGTGAAGCCCGGCTTATTAAAAAGTAGAAATAATTTCGGTGTTTTCTGATACAAAACAAAAAAAGATGCCGCTAAATTTCGTTGATAGCTATAAAAAACTTACTTTTGCGGGTCGAAATAGATAAATAAGAATAATAACAAAAAGATTATATAAAAATGGCAGAACAAAAAAAGACGAATGAAGCCTTAAACGTGGAGGATGCACTGACACAATCGGAGGCCTTTTTCATTAAGAACAAAAAAGCAATCATCGGCGCTGTAGTAGCAGTAATCATCATCATTGCCGGTGTAGTGATGTACAAGAACCTTTATGCAGACCCCCGTGAAGAAAAAGCACAAGCTGCCTTATTCAAAGGGCAAGAATACTTCGAAGCAGACGCTTATGCACAAGCACTGAACGGTGATAGCATCGGTTTTGCCGGATTTGTAAAAGTGGCAGACGAATACAGCGGCACAAAAGCAGCCAATCTTGCAAAAGCTTATATGGGTCTCTGCTATGCACACCTCGGTAAATATGACGAAGCAGTGAAAGCATTGGACAGCTTTGACGGAGACGACCAAATGGTAGCTCCTGCCATGAAAGGTGCTATGGGTAACTGCTATGCGCAGCTCGGCCAACTGGACAAAGCCGCTTCCATGCTGCTGAAAGCCGCCAACGCAGCCGACAACAACTCCCTCAGCCCCATCTACCTGCTGCAAGCCGGAGAAATCCTGGTAAAGCAAGGTAAGTATGACGATGCAATCCAGGCGTATACCACTATCAAGGATAAATACTTCCGTTCATACCAGGCAATGGATATCGACAAGTATATCGAACAAGCCAAACTATTGAAGAAGTAATATACCTTATTATAAAGACATCTCAGGCACGGATTACACGGAAAACACGGAAAGACACAATAGCCGTGAATCCGTGTAGTCCGTGCCTCTTTTATCTCCCCTCTCCCTTTAATTTTCAATTATTAATTTTTAATTCTTAATTCCTTATTTATGGCAACAGCTTATCACAATCTTTCAGACTACGATTTCAGTTCTGTACCCAGCGCGGAAAAAATGAAATTCGGCATCGTTGTATCTGAGTGGAATTATAATATTACCGGTGCTCTCCTAAAAGGCGCCATAGACACCTTAAAAAAACATGGAGCCAAAGATGAAAATATTCTGGTAAAAACAGTACCCGGCAGTTTTGAACTGACTTTCGGCGCCAACCAACTTATCGAATACAGCGAAGTCGATGCAGTTATTGCAATTGGTTGTGTAGTCAGAGGAGATACTCCACATTTTGACTATGTTTGCATGGGTGCTACCCAAGGAATTACCCAATTAAACGCAAGTGGCGATGTACCAGTAATTTACGGATTAATTACTACCAATACTATGGAGCAAGCAGAAGACCGCGCCGGTGGCAAGCTGGGTAATAAAGGAGACGAATGTGCAATTACTGCAATAAAAATGATAGATTTTGCTTGGAGTTTACAAAAATAGTCGTATCTTTGCACCGCAATTGAGAAACAAAGCTACTTAAAAAGAGATTTAAAGTAGTTCTCGATAGCAAAAGGGCAAATACCAGAGTGGCCAAATGGGGCAGACTGTAAATCTGCTGGCTTAC
>ERZ831634.4023-NODE-4023-length-10189-cov-3.360174_pt1 | contig 10189 bp, 8 predicted proteins | sample MGYA00519953_ERZ831634 | MGnify/ENA primary metagenome ERZ831634 (study PRJEB31850, sample SAMEA3708718) | human gut metagenome | biome: human gut; feature: human-associated habitat; material: faeces | place: China | collected 2014 ...
CGGCTACCTTAACCCACCGTCTAAAGCTAGTGGGATTGCGGTAGCCCTATTTCAATGCACTTTTTATCTATCTCATAAATGCTTTTGTCATCCTCTACCGATATATAATCATCATATTCTCCATATTGTATACTGCCACTTTCATATATCACGTCATTCTTCAATCTGCATTCTTCGTTATATTCTGATTTTCCGGTAACCATGCTAATGTTTTTATTTTTTTCATACATCATTATTCCCCTATATTATACTATTTCATTTTTTATTAACACCTTTTTCGATTTTCATTTATGAAACTAATATTTTATGTTGTGCTATTTTTACATTTTCAGGCATATATATTATATGTCAGGATTATAGTGTGAAAAATCACACGGATGTGCTGATTTTGTCACACGGCTATTTGTGCCGCAGGCGCCACAAATCAGCCCTTGTCGCAGAGCCAAATCTGACATTTAGCTCGCGATTCCGCAGGCATTAGATATTGCCTGCGGAACGAGGATTAGTGTGAAAAATTTTGCAGGAAATGGAGATAAATAATGGATAAAAAAACGCCTATAACATTTTTTGACATATTAACAGTAAACCAGTCTATTCAGATGTTAAAGGCTCTCATTCCGTTTCTGGACTTTGATTTGCAAAAAAATCTTGCAATAATAATCAGAATTAATGAATTATTACAGACTATTGATTTTTACAAAAGCACAAAGAATTTTTGTCAAATCCGAAGCTGCATAAAAAGTCCAATCCTCACACCTTTTAGTTCTCTTGATAATATTCTATGCAATGATGAAATTATTAACACTATAATTCCATATTGTCCGGATGAATACATTTCTCTTCTTAAAAATTATAAACAGTTTTCCAAAATGTCAGATATTATGAATATTTTCAGTAAGATGGATAGCAGCTCTGATACCATGAATCCTTCCGCTCCTTTTTCTGATATTGACAATATATCTGATATAATTAAAGTCTTAGGCAGTTCGATAACCCCTGATATGCTTAACAATATAAATAATGTGCTATCTCAGATGAATGTTCAAAAAGATGATCAAAAAGATGTTCACAGCAGCAACGATTATAATAATTCACAAAACAATACTAATATGCCGCCGGTTACAGACACTCCTGTTTCATCATATTTAAAAAATATGATGTCACCAAAACAGCAGGAAATATATAATGATTTTCTTAACAGACTCGATGAAATTGACTTTAATAATACAAATAATGAATAATCATAATATTTTGTTAATAAAATAGATAAAAACATGAAGGAATTAATAACCCTATGTCCGAACTTGATTTTAGAAAGCAGCTTATAATTAATGAATTCAAAACAATGTCAACAGGTAAATCCTTTGATGAAATGCTCCCATTAATACTTGCCATAAGCCAGAAAGCTAAACAGAATGGAATTGTCTTTACAAAAGAAGACTCTGCTCTTATTATCGAACAGATTAAAGATAATCTTACTCCGAAAGAACAGCAGCTTCTTCCACAGATAATGTCTTTACTGGGTAAATAGATATCAGCTGACTAACACAAAAAGCAGAAAATATGCATTATCCTACAAAAACTCTATATATGTGTCCATCTTTTACATATTCTTATGACACATAATAAATAAAATTTTTAAATAATACATATTTTCTGCCTATCAGTTAAACACGTTTAATTATTATAGATTTCTTAAATCATTTGATAAAATAATCTTAGCCCTTATATGCTTCTTCTAATCTCTTTACAACATCATCAGGTGCCTTACCATACCTTGAAAACTCATATTCAATTCTTCCGATGCCACCGCTTATTGAACGTAATCTTGCAAGGTATCCGTCAAGCAGCTCCATTGGAATATCTGCCTGTATATATGAATCCCCATCATCCTGTGGAACCATGCCTATAACTCTTGCACGTCTGCTCTTTAAATCACTTATAACATCACCTGTATACTTAGACGGTACATATATCTTAACTGCTGCTATCGGCTCTAATATAATGGGTTCAGCCTTAAAATATGCCTCCTTAAATGCCATCATAGCCGCCATCTTAAATGCATTATCGCTTGAATCCACCGGATGATATGAACCATCTGTAAGAACAGCCTTTACCCCTACTACAGGATATCCTGCCAGTAATCCACATCTTATACTTTCCTGTACTCCTTTTTCAACAGCCGAAAAATAATTCTTTGGAACAGCACCACCTACTATATTTTCCTCAAAAACATATGACTGTTCTCTATCCCCCGATGGACCAAATGTCATCACGACATCTCCAAACTGACCATGTCCGCCTGACTGCTTCTTATATCTGCCTCTTACAGTCACTTCTGAACATATAGTCTCTTTATATGCAATCTTTGGAGCTTCAAGATGTATCTTTAGATTATATTTTTCCTTAAGCTTATCCTCAAATACTGATAACTGCTGTTCTCCAATACCTGCAATAAGGAGCTGTGAATTATCTTTATCATTAATTGTCTTTAAGGTTACGTCTTCATCTATTAGTTTCATTACAGCCGGTGTAATCTTATCTTCATCAGCTTTGTTATCCGAAACTATTCTCTTATATGTATAAGGTGTCTCGTATTCCGTTGCAGTAAACTTAATCGGTACCTCTTTAGTTGACAGCGTATCATTAGTAAATATATTATTCAGCTTAGGCACAGCCCCTATGTCACCTGCTATTATCCTGTCTGTGCTTTCTGCCTCTGATCCACTTATATAATAGATTCGTCCTATTCTCTGCTCTATATCACATACCGCATTAAATATATTCATATCAGGCTTTAATTCACCTGAATATACTTTAACAAGTGAATATCTTCCAATATAAGGGTCTGATATAGTCTTAAATACTCTGGCAACCAAGAATGAATTCTTATTATAATAACAGTCAAATAAATCATTAGTCTTAACATTAATACCCGTCTTTATAACATATGGAGCCGGCATATATCTTGTTATACAATCCATCAGCATACATACTCCGTGTACATGAAGTCCTGAACCCATAGTAACAGGAACTATGCTTCCATCTACACAGTCAGTTCTAAGTCCGGCATCCATCTCTGTCTGTGTAAATTCTTCACCATTAAAAAACTTATTCATGCTGTCTTCATCGACAGAGGCAACAGCCTCATCAAGTATGTCTTTATATTTCCTAAGATAGTCCATACAGTAATCAGGTATATCTATATCCTCAAACTTACCTATACCATCAAACTTTCTGCCTTTCATTCTCGTTATATCTGCATATCCAATAAGTCTTTGTTCCTTTCTTATCGGCATATGGAATGGTGCAATTATATTGCCATAATTCTGTGTCAGATCTTCAACAATCTGTCTGTAACTTGCATTATCATCATCCATGGCTGTAACAAAAATAATTCTTGGAAGCTTATACTTATCACACAGCTTCCATGCCGTAAGTGTTCCATTATCAATGCCACGCTTACCATTAATAACAATAACTGCCGCATCTGCTGTCTCAGCTGCTGCTTCACGCTCTCCGGAAAAATCAATTCCACCCGGAGTATCAAGAAAATTAATCTTATAACCATTCCACATAACAGGAACAACTGATAATCCTATTGAAAATCCCCTCTTCTTCTCCTGTTTGTCATAATCACTTATCGTATTACCATCAAGTACACTTCCAAGCCTGTTAATCTTTCCTGATGCAAAAGCAGCCGCCTCAGTTAAAGTTGTCTTGCCGCTTCCACTTCCACCTAAAATTACAACATTTCTGATATCTGTAGTATTCAATTCTTTCATATGCACTCCGTTCCTGCCCACATATGTTATGCACGAAAATAATGTTTTGGTATTCTTATCCGCCATATATTCCTATACGAATATATACGTGCATCTTATGTCGCATAATTATTGTTGTTAATAATACCTTACACACTTACTTATTGAATATATTTTACATCCTTTAATGTATTTTTTCAAGTACAATTACATTTTTCATTTATTTTTTTACTTTAAAGTGTTAAAGTAATGTATAAAGCTCAACATAACTATAATAAATTGAGTATATTTATAAAAGCTTAACAGGAATGGAGAATAGAGATTATTATGAAAATAGGATTTGTTGGATTCGGATTAATTGGCGGTTCTATTGCTAAAGCAATTAAATCTGCACACCCTGACTGCTATATAATTGTCACAAGCCGCACATTAAGTTCAATAGAACCTGCAAGACAGGATGGAATTGCAGATGAAATCACTCCTTCTGCAGATTCACATTTTAAAGATTGTGACTACATATTCTTATGTACACCGGTAATTACCATTTCACAATATCTAATGCAGTTACAACCCATTATTAAATCAACATGTATAATTACAGATGTTGGAAGTGTTAAAGGATCTATTCATCAGACTGTTACAAAACTGGGCATGGAAGATAATTTCATCGGTGGCCATCCTATGGCAGGCTCAGAACTTACGGGCTATGCCAACTCTTCCGCTTCATTAATGACCAATGCCAAATATGTTATTACACCTACCAAAAAAACTACAAAAGAGCAGCTTGATGCATATATAAGCCTGGTAAATGACATGAACGCAGTTCCTGTGGTTATGGATTATAATCTTCACGACTATACCGTTGCCGGAATAAGTCATGTTCCACATATTATATCTGCTTCTCTTGCAAGACTTGTTATGGATAATGATGATAACAGCCACTACATGCATCTTCTTGCTGCAGGCGGCTTTAAAGACACTACACGTATTGCAGCATCTTCACCTGAGATGTGGGATCAGATTTGTGCTGCTAATTCTGATTATATATGCGAACTTCTTTCAAAATATATTGCCCTGCTGACAGATGTACGCAATAATATCAGTAACAAAACAGATGGATATGTATCTGATTTATTTGATACATCAAGAAATTACCGCAATACATTCTAAGTTTTAAAGCTTAGAATATTGCATCTTTTATAAACTTTATATTAATATAACATAATAAAAAATGCCGTATATAGATATCGTGTTAATCTATATACGGTATTTTTTAATGTCATTCCTTGTATTGTACTTAAATCTTAAAACAGCCTCCACCTATAAATTCTCTTAATACTGAATCAATAGGCACAAATTCTGCTCCACTTGCAAGGAAGTATTTTAAAAACTTGAGCAGTCTTTTTGCTTCATAATATTCAGGGTCATCTTCTGTAACTGAAAATAACAAGGGCTCAACATATGGCTTTAATACTGATAATTCGTATGCCATTGCTGAATTGACAACCACGTCTGCACATTCCTGATAAGGAAAGATATTCTTCTCCTCTCCTTTTCTTACAGAATCCCACATATCCAGTGTTCTTGTCGGTGAGGCACCTCTTGTTCTTGAATCTCTTACCATTCTTCTTATAAGCCTGACATCTGTTGAAGTAACTCTGTTATGCTCATCAATATTAAGCTGTGTAAGTGCACTTATATATATTTTAAATTTACTTTCAACCGGAAGTGAATATGACAATTTATCATTAAGGCAATGTATACCCTCGATGACAAGAATATCATCAGGTCCCATCTTAATCTTGTTACCGAGATATTCCTTACAGCCCTTCTTAAAGTTGAAAGTAGGCATATCGACCTCTTCACCATTTAAAAGCGCTGTCATATGTCTGTTAAAAAGCTCTATATCTATAGCTTCTATATCCTCAAAATTGTAATTGCCATTCTCATCCTTCGGAGTCTGTGTTCTTTCAACAAAATAGTCATCAACGCCTATCGTATGCGGCTTAAATCCGCTTGCTCTTAACTGTATTGATAACTTATGTGAAAATGTAGTCTTACCTGATGAAGACGGACCTGCAATCATAATAAACTTAACACCGTTACGGCTCTTAATCTGATTAACTATATTAATTATATCCTGCTGCTTCTTAGCTTCAAGCACAAGCATCATGGAATTCATATCACCGTCAATTATGTGCTGGTTGATATCTCCTACTGTATGCATATCCATCATCTCTGCCCAGTGTGTAGAATTGCTTAACACATCGCTCACTTTATTCTGCGGCACAAATTCCGGTACATCATATGGTGCTTCCTTTACCGGAAGCTGTAATACAAAACCATCTTTATATCTGAACAGATCAAATATTCCAAGTTCACCTGTAGACGGCATCATATATCCATAAAAATAATCATTATAACCATCCAGCTCATACATACTTATATATGAATCTGTTCTGTATTTAAAAAGCTTTGCTTTATCATCCATCCCATATTCTTCAAAAAGCCCCATAGCCTCACTTGTCTTTAAAGTTCTCTTATTGATAGGAAGATCTTTTTTAACATATTCCATCATCTTTTCTTTAAGATTTATAAGAAATTCATCCGTAACCTTAAAATCACTCTTTATGTCGCAAAAAAGACCCTTGCTTACAGAAAATTCAACTGATACTTTTATTTTTTTATCAGATGGAAACATATTATGTACCGCACTAAGCATAAGCATTAATACACTTCTTCTATACGTTTCTATTCCTATCTTAGTATCTGTGGTAACCATTTCTATCTGTCCATTATCCGGTATGCTGTCCGTCAATTCCTCAAGCTTACCATTAATCTTGGCAGCAGCAACTATTTTATTATTTCTTAAATGTTCTTCCTGTGCTAACTGTATCAATGTCTTAGTCATATAATCACGCCTTTCTTACCCGCTCTATTCTATACGGAACCAAACTTATTGATAAAATGATAACGCATATTCAATACATTTTTTATCCTCTTCAAGCTGCAATAATCTTTGTCTTACTCCTTCATTAGCTTCAAGACTATTTACAGTATCATATACATTTTTATTAATCTTTTGTTCTCTTTTTAGATACTCATACAGACATCTATCCTGTGCATTTAGTAATTCTTTTCCAAATCTGTAATATGTCTTTTTCTTAATTATATCAGTCTCATCACATAAATTATTATTTTTTTGTAATACGGCATTATCTGACAAATTACCAGCTATATGACATTCTATAATAAGATAGTACTGACCTTCCTCCATAAGCATATATTCAGCATCTGTTATATATCCTTCATTGTCAAGAAACTGCCTGAATTCCTCAAGTTCAGACTGCGGAGAAACAATTATCTGTGTATCAGAGTCAAACTTATCTCTTCCATTGATTAATATCCTTTGTATAAGCTTACCACCCATTCCACATATAGTTATCGTATCTGCTTCATGTGGTTTTAACTTATCCAAACCATCTGAAAGTCTTAATTCAACATAATCTTCCCCTGTATTACCACCTGCATTATACAGCTTAATATTCTGTCTTGCTTTGTCCAGCGGTCCTTTTCGTAAATCCATCCCTATTACATGTCCTGAAATATGCTGCTTTATGATATATATTGGCAGATATCCGTGGTCTGTTCCAATATCAGCGACTGTATTTCCTTTATGAATAAGTCCTGCAACCTTCTTAAGTCTTTCTGACAATCTGAAATTATCCATCTCACACTCCCGATTAATCAAGATAATCCTTAAGCTTACGGCTTCTGCTAGGATGTCTTAACTTTCTTAACGCCTTTGCCTCAATCTGTCTTATACGCTCTCTTGTTACATTAAATTCCTTACCAACCTCTTCAAGTGTTCTGGCTCTTCCATCATCCATGCCAAAACGCAGTCTTAATACCTTCTGCTCTCTTTCTGTAAGTGTTCCAAGTACTTCAACAAGCTGCTCTTTTAATAAGGTTGAAGCTGCAGCCTCTGCCGGTACAGGTACATTATCATCCTGAATAAAATCCCCAAGATGACTGTCTTCTTCTTCACCGATTGGTGTTTCAAGTGATACAGGTTCCTGTGAAATCTTCTGAATCTCTCTTACTCTTTCAACCGGTATATCCATAGCTGCTGCAATCTCTTCCGGTGATGGTTCTCTTCCTAATTCCTGAAGGAGCTGTCTTGATACTCTTACAAGCTTATTAATGGTTTCAACCATATGAACCGGTATTCTTATAGTTCTTGCCTGATCAGCAATAGCTCTTGTAATAGCCTGTCTTATCCACCATGTAGCATAAGTACTGAATTTATATCCCTTTCTGTAATCAAACTTTTCAACAGCCTTAATAAGACCGAGATTACCTTCCTGTATAAGGTCTAAGAATAACATTCCTCTTCCTACATATCTTTTTGCAATACTTACAACAAGACGTAAGTTAGCCTCAGCTAATCTTTTTTTAGCCATCTCTCCCTGATCGATTGCTTTTTTATATTCTTTTTGTTCTTGTGGACTTAATGCTCTGAAAGCTTCGATATTTTCCTCCATCTGCTTCTTCATGGCAGCACCAAGCTCCATTTTTTTGGCAAATGTAATCTCTTCATCAGCACTAAGAAGAGGCACTTTACCAATCTCCTTAAGATACATTCTTACAGGATCTTCAAGACCGACACCATCCGGTACGGAAAGATCAATCTTTTCAATATCAATATCATCTTCATCATCAAGAATTATCTCATCATCATCTTCATCTTCATCCGGCATCTTAACATCTACATTATTATTTTCAAGAAATTCAAATACCTTTTCCATCTTATCTGCTTCAAAATCAGTATCTGCAAATGCCTTCATAATCTCTTCGTAATCGAGAACATTTTTCTTCTTCTTTGCTATCTGCAATAATGACTTACATTTTTCATCGAACTTAGCTGCAATTAACTCAGCCTTTGCTTCTTCTGTAAGTTCCTGTGTCTCAGCTTCTGCTTTGCCCTTCTTAGTCTGTCTCTTTGCTGTCTTTGCTTCCTGATTAATTACATCTTCTTCAAAATCTTCGACTCTCTTTGCCATTATCTGGTCCATCCTTCCATCTTCATTCTTCATATAAGTGTCTTTTGAGCTTCAGCCCAATTGTCTATAAGTAATGCATTACAAATTATTATGCAATTACATCATTAAAAATTATATTTCTATATTTATCTTTTTAAGGTTAATCTGCTCCATGAGAAGCTCCTGAACCCTCTTTGAATCTTTTGACTGCGTAGCACAATCCATCTGATATTCTATACTGTTATTCTTAATCTTCATAACAGTATCATTAAGTGCCTTCTGTCTTTCATTATGGCTCAGCCCGGCATCCAGTTCAGCACTAAATAATGCCGCCACCTCACTATGCTCTTCTTCCGTTGCGTATGTATTAATAATCGCTGCCGGATTAACATTGCCTTCATCAAACTGTGCATAAAGCTTGTCAGCAACATCCCTTAACAGTGGGTCAAGAAAATCCGAAGGAGTTATATACATCTTAACCTTACTGAATATATCAATATCATCAATCATCCATGTAAGCAATATCTTTTCTGCCTGTCTGATTCCACTCTCACGCTTTTTTATCTGTTTTTTAGGTGCTGCCTGTGGCTTTCTTGTGATTATTCCACTGTGGTTTCCTATAGATGCTACCAGTTCTCTCATTCCATCATATGGTATTGAAAATTCCGTACATACAGCTTTCATATAATTTTCACGCTCGAGTCTTTGTGAAAATGTTATCAGTTTCATTGCAACTTCTTTTTCAAATGCTGTCTGCTGCTCCGGGTCTGTCTTATCATATTTTTTCTCAATTGTGCTGATTTCATACATAAAACTGTTCTGTGCTTTATCAATTCTTTCCTGAAATGCTTCTGCCCCGAGAGCTTTTATAAATTCATCCGGATCCTTATATGGCTTCATATTGATAACCTTTGTTGACAGACCTGCCTCTTTAAGTATTGGAATAGCTCTTAATGCTGCCTTAGTTCCCGCCTCATCACTATCATAAGTTATAAGAACATTATCTGTATATCTTTTCATTATGGAAGCCTGTCCCGGTGTAAGTGCAGTACCAAGACTTGCAACCGCCTGGTTAAATCCTGCTCTGTGTAGTGATATAACATCCATATACCCTTCACAAATAATCATATTGGGTTTTCTTGAAGTTCTTGCAATATTAAGCCCATAAAGATTCCTGCTCTTATCAAACAGTCTTGTCTCTGGTGAGTTAAGATACTTAGGCTTTGCATCTCCCATGACTCTTCCGCCAAAACCGATAACTTTGTTATTAATATCCATAATAGGAAACATGACCCTGTTCCAGAACTTATCATGTATACCACGCTCATATGTAAACAATCCCGATTCCTTTAACAGCTCATCATCATATCCTTTTTCTTTAAG
>ERZ831634.4039-NODE-4039-length-10149-cov-2.879631_pt1 | contig 10149 bp, 6 predicted proteins | sample MGYA00519953_ERZ831634 | MGnify/ENA primary metagenome ERZ831634 (study PRJEB31850, sample SAMEA3708718) | human gut metagenome | biome: human gut; feature: human-associated habitat; material: faeces | place: China | collected 2014 ...
TTTTCTGATGATATAAAGATGGGAAAAACTATTCTTAATGATTATAAGCTTTCATTTGATAAAAAGGACAATGGTAATCATAGCATGACTTATACACTTAAAAGTGTAACTTCACCGGATGGAGATGTAACATATGCCGGAGATAATTTCTTTCCGCTTAATAATGCAAAAAGTAATACCTTAGATAAAGGCTATGCTTCAGCAGATGGTAAAAATTCAACCAATTATTACTTTGGCATGCGTTATGATTTGTCATTTACATTAAATGGATATACAGGGGATTTACTGTATAAGTTTACAGGAGATGATGATTTGTGGGTCTTTCTTGATGGAGAACTTGTATTAGACCTTGGTGGAATCCATGCGGAATGTGGCGGTGATGTAGATTTGTGGAGGGTCGGTCCGTTAGCAGATGAACTTTATACCACAGGTAATAAGGAGCTTGTAAATGCTGATACTAAACACACTTTAACAGTTCTTTATATGGAGCGTGGCGGTAATGAATCTAACTGTAATATGCAGTTTACAGTACCGGATACAGTAACAATAGATCCGCCACATGAAGATTATGAATGGAATGTAGAAAAAAATGTAATTCTTACAGACTGGGATAACAGAACATATGATATTACACTTGATGTTACATCTGATAAAGTATATAAAGAAGTTATTTCAGGTGCGTTAATAAGAGATTATATAGATAACCGGTTTAATATATTAGATGATAATGGAAGAGCTATAACTAAGGATATAATTGATAATTCTAACGAAGATATATATGTTAATTCAGGAAGAATAGGATATGATTATGAATATAATCTTATATATATAGAATGGAATAATCAGGAGCTTGATTTTAGATGTAATAATGATGCATCAGAGGTTATCACAGGCTGGGAAAAGGTTATAAAGATTAAAGCAAAAGAAGCATTTTTAGGTGGTAATAATGTTGCGGCTAACGTAGAGAATTCATATGTAACAGTAAAGGATACAACGAAAAACTTTAATGTTCCACATGTCAATGTCAAAGTTATTCCAGTATTAAAGGATGTAAATGAGGTCGTATTTTATGGTGATTATACTACAGGCCTGACACAAAAATTAAAAGATATTTTTAATTATGAAGATTATATAGGAGAAGATGGAAAAGTAACTGATGAGAATGATTATACAATACAATGGTCAAAGGTATCAAAGGAGGGCAATGAAACTTTAATTGATAAGGATTTATCTGATATGCAGGAAATCAGTACTGATAGAGCACAACATGATAGTGGATACAACTATTATGTAAGAGTATTTTATAATAATCTGTCAGATGTATGTGAAACTGATGAATGTAGTATCAATTCTCTTGGAAATATTGCCAATGGAACAATTTATAATAAAGATAAAGATTCAGATGGGAATATACGTGATTATGCAGTATATAACATAAGGATTGTACGTGGAAGGTTAGACATAACTAAGTACATTAATGAAAGATATACGGACAATGAAAAAATCAATGCCAATGAGACATTTGTATTTAAGATACAGCAGTATGAAGCTGTAAAGATGGATGGTGGATATACAAAGGGAAGACTTGTTAATACATTTTATGAGACAATTTCATTTGATGCCAATTCAGATGTATCAGATGATACAGCAATTATTACAGGTCTTAAAATGGGATTTTATACTATAACGGAACAGACAAAGCAGACACCGCTATACATGTGTAAGGATATAGACGATAATTATGCTTTTAATGAAAATGAAGGTGTGGATATGTTTATAGGGAAGAAATTAAATACAGACAATAATGGAAAAATTGAATTTTTCGGACTTGATAATAACAGATATAAAGAATTGGCTGATGGTGATAGTGCAAAGATAGAATTTAAAAATGTAAAGGATAATTCTAAACACTGGTTATGTGATTCATCATCAGTAAGAAATGGGTTTGTAAGATAATGGGGGATAAATAAATTGAAAAAAGCAGTAAAGCTCTTTACGGATGTTCTTCTTTTGTTAATGCTTCTTCTTGCATTATTATTATATGCACCGCATATAGCAGGGATTGGAACGTATAAGATATTGTCAGGAAGCATGGAACCTGAATATCCAGTGGGAAGTCTTGTCTATGTAAAGAAAACACCGGCAGAAGATATTAATACTGGTGATGTTATAACATTTCATATAAATGAGAATACGCTGGTTACGCACAGAGTAATAGAAAAAGATTCTATGAATAATATTTTTAATACAAAAGGTGATGCCAATGAGGTGAAGGACGGAGGGCAGGTTGCATATGAAAATATAGTAGGAAAGGTTATATTTAGTATTCCATATTTAGGAATTATAGCAGGATATTTTAATACCTTAAATGGACAGTATGTGATTACAGCTATGATTATTGTATTATTTGCCTCTGTTTTTTTACCGGACATAATAAAAATATTGAAAAAATCGGACATCAGAAACAATAATATGAAAGGAATCCTTGATAATGAAGAAAGTGATATCAGGTAATATTCATGGCAGATTATGCAGATATATAGTGGCAGCGGCTGTTATTTTTTTATTTTTAGCTACTACTGCCGGAGTATCTTATGCACTACTTAAGACAAAGACACAGACTGTAATTAATGATTTTGATTCTGCCGCTGTAAATATCGGAATAGTGGAAACTGATTATGATAATAATGAAGCAGTATATGAAGATATGGATGTTAAGGAAAGAGGACGGTATAATACAGGAGCAGATAATATTAATAATGAATATTTAAGAATTACTAAAAAACATAATACACAGCAAAAGAGTGTAAGCATAAAAAATATAACATCAGAGGATTATCCAACGACAGATACATGTGTAAGAGTAAGACTTATACCATCTGTTGTATATGATTACAGTGAGAAAAATATAGAGGAGGGTATTGCAGGTCAGACAGTCTGTATGGATATGAAGGAGAAGGTGGTTTTTGATTATAATGAAGAAAGTGATAATTGGGAATTTAGGGAGTTGACAGATGATAATAATGATGGTTACTATTATTACAAAGAATACTTAAAACCCGGAGAAGTGACGGATAAGCTTATAGAGGGGGTGACATATACAGGTGATATTCCTGATAATGCACATTTTGAGCTTATGGTACTTGCAGATGGTATTGCAGCGGCACAGGCAGATTTATTGGAAGAATAATGTGAAAAATAATGATTATGCTATTATTTTTCATAGATTTATAAATGAACCGGCTATTTGTTTCTGAACAGAACAAATAGCCAATGATGGAAGAAAAATTAATAAAATTAAAAAAAATTTAAAATTAAGTTAAATATGCTTGAAAGAAATGTTAAAAGAAATGTATAATAGAATTTACGATTAGATGAATTTATATATTACATATTCAGGAGTGAGTATATGGGAAACGTAAATAACAGATTTGATGTAAATGTATCAAGTGAGACAAAGTTAAAGGATAAGAATATTTTAACATTTGAATTTAAGCTTCTTGCAGATTCAAATTGCAGAATTAAGATAGAGGCATGTCAGGTATATGACTGTGACGGATATATGTATCAGGCAAGCGGAAGTAATATAAGCAGTGATGATTTTATTCTTGGGAAAAACAGCAGATTTTTTACTGAATTAAAAAGAGTTAATGTCACTATCAGTAAGGAATTTAAGTCAAGAATAGGCTGCAATATGGTATTTACGGTTATAGACGTTGATGATAAGAAAAAGATGAATCTCTGTTTTCAGAAGAGATCATCCACTAAATGGACATTTGTTGGCGTCTCTCCTTTGGAATATAAAGAATCAGATATTGAACAGGAAGAGAAAGCTACGGATGATATAACAGCTGCAGGTGTAAATGAAGCTACAGAAAGTATTAATACTGTAAAGGCAAAAGATATAGAAAAAGATGATAACGTATATACTGCAACAGTCAGCCAGCCAAAGAAAGATATAAAAAAAGAGATTATAAATAATGGGCAGGGACATGAAGATAAAGCGTCAGATACCGTAAAAAAAGAAGAGGCAAAGACCGGATATATTCCAAGCTTTGCAAAAAGATATTCAACTAATTATAGCGCAGGAAGCGTGGCAGGTGTAATTAAAAGACCACAGCCAAAGGCTGAAAAACCAGAAGTAACTGATAATGAAGGAACAGTTAATCAGACAGACATTAATAAAGAAGTTGTTAATAATGAAGCTTTTGGTAAGGGAATTATTAATAATGAGGTAATCAACAAAGAAGATTCATATAAGCAGCCGGAACAAAAGATAAATAAAGATACCGGTTATGACAGCGTACCGGGACAGACTGATATATCTTCTGATACACCAGTGAAAGAAAGTGAAAGACAAGAACCAAAAAAAACTTCAGGAGTTGATGCTTTCAGGGAGTTATTAGGTGCTATGGCTGATATATCAGCAGGTAAGGATATAGATCTTGACCTTGGAAGAGGAAGCTATGAGGATAGTGATGAAGAAGATACAAATATACCGGAAATAGATGAAGCGGTTGTAAATGATGATATACATATTACAGATGATAAAGAAGATGTTATATATTCATATAGCAATACTGATTCAGATGATGACATTCAGACAGTGACTCATGCAGATATGCATACAGAAGCTGCACCTGCACCAACTGTATATACAGAAAGTATACATACAGAAAATACACAGGCTGATATGTCTGACATTCCTGTGTATTACAGAAGAAAAGATTCCATAGATATGTTAAAGCAAAGAATTGCGGCAGATAAGAACAATACATATCTTGGAATGACTCTCGGTGCCATAATGGATAAGTATGACCTTGACAATCAGAGATTAGAAACATTTCTTAATGTATTTGCAGACAGATATAAAGTGGCTGACAGTTCTGTTAATGAACAGGAATTAAGAGATAAGATAGAACAGGATATAATTAATGATTATAAAGAAAAATACAGGGAAGAGCTTACAGAACAGATAAAGAAGGAGCTTGAAGAACAGGAAGCAGAAGCTGCTATAACAAGTGAGGAAGTACCTGATACCTTGGAATTTTATGATATAGAGCCTGAAAGAGTAGAGGCATATCTTAATGGTATTATAGAATATGATGCTGATGCCGCAGCACAGATTGGTCTGTCCTTAAGCCAGACAAGAGTATCGGTAGAAGAACAGAATGGCTCATATACAGCCACTCTTTATAGTGAAGCCTCTTATTCTAAGGAGACATATGTATTGGTAAGATGTCCTATTGTAAAGGTGATATTCTATGATAAGAAGGGGAATATTGCCAATATGGCTATGCACAGTGTATCAAGAATATATACGGGACATGATATTATACAGATGAAGTTAAAGACAGCACAGTTTAAGTATTGGCAGAATATTGGAAAATTAAAGATAATGATTACATTATAATTTCTATTTTGCAATTAATTAATACACAATATCAATCTACAACAATTATATGATGTTGGGGTCAAAAGTCCACAACTATGATACCTACAGATTGTTATGTGCTATGAACTCAAACAATCCTGCCCAATATTTGCATTATATATAATTATTATGAATTGCATGCAATAAATATTTTATTATTTATTGAAACATATTATGATATGTGCTAAACTGAATACAAATTATAAATTATAAGTGCGTAAGCTACCGAGGCTGGAATACTAATCAGAGTCTGAGTGAATGAATACTCGGACTCTGATTTTTTAATATATTTTCAGGAAAGGAGATGTATAAGAAGTGATAAAATATCTGAAAAAATACTGGCTTTTTATAATTCTTGCTCCACTTTTTATGATTGGAGAGGTTACAATGGATCTTATACAGCCGCAAATGATGAAAACTATAGTCGATGATGGTGTGTTAGGGATATCTAATGGTAATGTAGGTAATCTTTCTCTTGTGATTTCAACAGGAATTAAGATGATAGGACTTGTATTTACAGGGGGACTGTGTGGTGTCATGTCAGGAGTATTTGCAAGCACATGCAGTCAGAAGCTTGGTAATGATTTGAGAAAAGATTGTTTTAGCAATATTATGTCTTTATCATTTGAACAGACAGACAGATTTTCCACAGGATCGCTGATTACAAGGGTAACTAATGATATAACGCAGGTTCAGAATCTTGTTTCAATGTCTATAAGAGGTTTTGTGCGTACATTCTTGTTATTCGGTGGCGGAATTTTATGTATGCTGGGACTTGATATAAGCTTTGGTATTGTTATTGCATGTGCACTTCCTGTTGTTATAATTATGATTATATTTTTTTTGTATAAGATTAATCCCTGCTTTGGAATACTTCAAAAAAGGCTTGATACTGTTAATGGAATAATGCAGGAAAATGTATCAGGAGCCAGAGTTATTAAGGCATATGTAAAAGAAGATTATGAAAGAAAAAGATTTGGAAAGGCTAATAAAGAGCTTATAGACATGCAGCTTCATATACTTACAGTATTATCATATATGTCGCCACTGCTTAATATAATACTAGGCATTGCCATTGTATCGGTTATATATATAGGTTCAATACAGGTTAAGACAGGCAGTGTGACACCGGGAGTTGTAATGGCAGCAATTACATATATTTCACAGATTCTTAATGCTGTTATGAGAATGGTAATGATATTCCAGACAGCCTCAAGAGGCAATGCGTCAGCCAGGAGAGTTCTTGAGGTAATTAATTGTGAGCCTGCAATTTGTGATGGAGATAAGGAGTCGTATGAATGTGATGGAAGTGTGGAATTTAAAAATGTATCATTTTCTTATCCTGATGGAAATGGTGAGCAGATATTAAAAAATATTAATATTAATATTAATCCGGGAGAAACATTTGCAATACTTGGAGCTACAGGCTGCGGAAAGTCAACATTTATCAATCTGATACCAAGATTTTATGATGTGACAGAGGGCAGTGTTCTTGTTGATGGAATGGATGTAAGGGAGTATCCGCTTGATAAATTAAGAGATAAGATTGCAATTACACTGCAATACAGTGAGCTTTTTACAACAACAATAAAAGATAATATAAGATGGGGGAATATGTCTGCCACGGATTCTGAAATAAAAAAAGCAGCTGATATTGCACAGGCACAGGAATTTATAAGCGGTAAAGAAGATGGATTTGATACGGTTGTTGCAGAGCGTGGAATGAGCCTTTCAGGTGGGCAGAAGCAGAGGTTATCAATTGCAAGGGCAGTTGTTAAAAAGGCAGAGATTCTCATAATGGATGATGCTACAAGTGCTTTGGATTTAAAGACAGAGGCACAGCTATATGAAAGTCTTAATAAAGAATACAAAAAGCTTACAAAGATTATAGTTGCACAAAGAGTTGCATCAGTAAGACATGCTGACCGTATTGCCATTATTGAAAATGGAAGAATAGTGGCATGTGATACACATGATAATCTTTTGAAAAACAGCCCTGTATATAAGGACATTTATAATTCCCAGTTAAAGACGGGAGGTGACATTTCATATGCAGAGTAACAATAAAGACAATCAGGTAAAGATAAATGTAAAGATGCCGGGAATGAGAGGACCACGTTCACGTCAGGCAGTTGAAAAGCCGAAGAACGGAAAAAAGACATTCAAAAGATTATGCAGGTATTTTGGCAAAGAAAAGCTTATGCTTACAGGACTTATTGTGGCTGTAATTATTGTTGTGGCATGTTCAGTATTCACACCTGCACTCCAAAGCAAGGCGATAGATGTAATAACGGACAGACATTTTAACAGGCTTTCTGTAATCCTTATTATCATGCTCATATTATATGGAATTAACAGTATAGGGAATCTTTGCCAGTCAATTTTGAGTGCAAAGCTAAGCCAGAGAATAGTAAAAAGAATGAGAGAGGATTTATTTGATAAAATAGCAGATCTTCCAATAAAGTATATAGATAACCATTCGCATGGTGATATAATGAGCCGTATGACAAATGATGTAGAAAATATATCAAATACAATATCACAGTCGTTAAGTTCATTGGTATCCGGTGTGCTTACAGTTACAGGCACAGTTATAATTATGCTGTGGTACTGCTGGCAGCTTGCAATTCTTTCATGTATGACTGTTATTCTTACAATCATTGCAACTAAATATCTGTCAGGTGCCATGAGAAGATTCTATACCAGAAGACAGATAATACTGGGAAATCTTAATGGAACAGTAGAGGAGATGGTTACAGGCTATAAGACAGTTGTGGCATATAACCATCAGGCAGAGGTGAAAGCTGATTTTAATAAAACAAGTGATGAGCTTACAAAAACAGGTATTGTTGCAGAAATTCTTGGCGGAAGCATGGGACCTGTGATGAATGTTATTAATAATATAGGTTTTGTTATAATTGCGGCTTTTGGAGGATATTTTGCTATTAATAAAATGATATCCATTGGTGTCATATCAGCATTTATAGTTTATGCAAAGCAGTTTGGAAGACCAATTGATGAGATTGCACAGGTATATGGACAGATTCAGACAGCCATGGCAAGTGCAGAGAGAGTATTTGATATTATGGATGAGAGACCGGAAGATAAGAGCGGAAGTAATGTAATTGATAATTCTGATGGTATTATATCATTTGAACATGTTAATTTTTCTTATGTTGAAGGAAAGAAAGTGTTATCCGATTTTAATCTTGAAGTAAAGGCAGGTCAGAAGGTAGCACTGGTAGGAGCAACAGGAAGCGGAAAGACAACAGTTGTTAATCTTTTAATGAGATTTTATGATATTGACAGTGGTAGTATTAAAATAGATGGAGTAGATATTAAAGATATAGACTGTAATAACTTAAGAAAAAATACGGCGATAGTTTTACAGGATACAGTACTTTTTTCTGATACGATTAAGAATAATTTAAAATATTCAAATGAGGATGCGACAGACAAAGAGATAATAGAGGCGGCCACGTTAAGTAACTGTCACAATATGATTATGCAGATGAAGGATGGATATGATACGAAGCTGTCAGAGGGAGGACACAATATATCACAGGGACAAAGGCAGTTACTTTCAATAGGACGGGCATTCCTTGCAAAGCCAAAGATATTAATACTTGATGAGGCGACATCAAGCGTAGATACAAGAACAGAAAAGCATATTCAGGATGCCATGACTAATCTTATGAAAAACAGAACCAGCTTAATAATAGCACACAGACTGTCAACAATTCAGGATGCAGACCTAATAGTAGTATTAGATCATGGGAAAATAGTAGAAAAAGGCAGTCATAGCAGACTTTTATCACAAAAAGGAAAATATTACGAACTATATATGACCCAGTTTGCAGGAAGTGCAACGTAGTATTAAATACTATATATGCTTGACATAAAAACCAAAATGTTTTATTATACAAATGTTTGATAATCAAACTATTATAAACAGGAAGTTATGAATAAATATTATATATACAGATTAATTTTCAAATTTGGCATTAATATAATTATAAATACCGGCTTTATATACATAATTTGAAAATTGAAATCATATACAGTATTTATTTGTAGATTGGAGATGTATATGAAGACGTTAAAAATTGGTGATACTGTAGTTAAAATTCCTATTATTCAGGGAGGAATGGGCGTTGGTATAAGCAGAAGCCGCCTTGCAGGAGCAGTTGCAAAGGAAGGAATTGCAAGGAATACCGGAGAGAAGAACAGTGCCAGGATAAACAGTAAGCCGGAAACAACAGAGGTCAGACCTGTTCTGCCGCCTTCTGCAATACCGGAAGAAGACTCTACGAAAGTAGTGATGGTAGAGGTACCCAGGCATGCACCAACGGTTGTACCTACAGCGTCAGCCATCAGAGCGCCCTTGATGCCAGGCAGCTTGCCTTCTTTGTCCAGCATGTTTGCTTTTGTCGCACATCCGATCAGAGTTCCCAGTGTGTCAAAGATATCAACAAACAGGAATGCAAATACTACAACAACGAAGTTCAGAGATGCAATTGCAGAGAAATCCATCTTGAACAGGGTCGGTGCAACAGATGCAGGTGCGGAAATGATGCCGCTGGGGATCAGGCTGTAGAAACCAGCTTCTGCATTCGGAACATACAAGCCTGTCAGCTGACAGAGAATACCCAGTACCCATGTGATCAGGATACCCAGCAGGATGTTGCCCTTTACGTTCTTGATTACCAGGAAGG
>ERZ831634.4040-NODE-4040-length-10147-cov-5.493857_pt1 | contig 10147 bp, 8 predicted proteins | sample MGYA00519953_ERZ831634 | MGnify/ENA primary metagenome ERZ831634 (study PRJEB31850, sample SAMEA3708718) | human gut metagenome | biome: human gut; feature: human-associated habitat; material: faeces | place: China | collected 2014 ...
ATAAGGAAAAAGGCTAACCCCTCCCAAACTGCTTTGGAAGAGGTGTGCGCCTTTTATTAATCAATTTTCCAAGTCTCAATTTCTGCCCGGCAAAAATTTAAACACTTTGTCCCGCTTACTTCACAGCTTGGCTGGCCTGTATCACCAGAACTGGCTGATCTGCACACCTAAGCTCTGCCCTTTGCGGCAGGTGCCTCTGCCGCTCAGTCCAGCGCCGCCAGCAGCTGTCAGGACAGTCCGCGCTCACTTTTCTCGCCGAAGTCCTATCAGGAAAATAAGAAAGATACTTGGCGCAGCTCCGTTTTTTCTCCGGCGGTGTTTGACAATGCACCGCCCTGCGGTATAATAACCGTATTGTAAGCTTGCCGGAAACGGCGCAGTTCAAAGGAAGGATGACGTGCTATGACCATGGATACCAAAGCTCTGCTGGCGGAGGCGGAAGCCCTGAAGCCCCAGCTTCTGACGGATCGCCGGACCCTGCACAGGGACCCGGAGGTGGGCCCCTCCCTGCCCCGCACCGCCGCCTATGTGACGGAACGGCTGACGGCGCTGGGATACGCTCCCCGCCCGCTGGCCGGGGGCGTGGTGGCGGACATCACCGGTGAGGACACCGGCCGGTGCGTGCTGCTCCGGGCGGATATGGACGCTCTCCGGGTCCGGGAGACCACGGGGCTGGATTTCCAGTCGGAAAACGGGGCCATGCACGCCTGCGGCCACGATATGCACGCCGCCATGCTGTTAGGCGCCGCCGCTTTACTCAAGCGGCATCAGGCGGACTTGAAGGGTACGGTACGGCTGGTGTTCCAGCCGGATGAGGAGGGCTTCACCGGGGCGAAGTCCATGCTGGCGGCTGGTGTTCTGAAGGACGCGCCGATGCCCAAAGCGGCGCTGGCCCTTCATGTCAACTCCGGCACCCCCTCCGGCATGGTACTCTGCGGCCGGGGGACATTCATGGCGGGCTGCACCCTGTTCCGGGTCTCCGTCCGGGGCACCGGCTGCCACGGGGCCATGCCGGAGACCGGCGTGGACCCCATCAACATCGCCGCCCACATCTACCTCTCCCTGCAGGAGCTCACCGCCCGGGAGATCTCCGCGAAGGAGCCTGCCGTGGTGACGGTGGGCCGGTTCCAGGGGGGACAGGCCCCCAATATCATCCCGGAGGAGGCCGTGCTGGAGGGCACCATCCGCACCTTTGACCGGGAGCTCAGCGCCCGGATCATGGAGCGCATCCGGGTCATCGCGGAAAACACGGCGGCGGCCTTCCGAGGCAGCGCCCAGGTGGAGGAGATCGCCTCCGCGCCGCCGCTGGTAAACGATCCCGCCCTGATGGAACAGGTCGCGGGCTGGGCGGAGGAGCTGGCGGGCAAGGAGCGGGTGTACCGTCTGGATCAGGGCGGCATGGGCTCCGAGGACTTCGCCTCCTTCACCTATGAGCTGCCCTGCGCCTACCTGCTGCTGGGAGCCGGAACGCCGCAGGAGGACCCTCGCTACGGCAAGCCCATGCACAACGAGGCGGTGGTGTTCAATGAGGACGTTCTCCCCACCGGCGCAGCGCTCCACACCCTGTTCGCCCTGCGGATGCTGGCGCAGGAAACCTGAACCGTCCCCTCCCCTTTTTGCGGCAAATTCAGACTTTGTTCACCAAAGGCAGCGCCGCCGGTGGTAGTCTATGAGCAGAAAAGAGGGGGAACACATATGGAAGAAAAAAAGAAAGGCGGCAAGCGGGCCGCGCCCAACCGCCGTGGCTGGCTGCTGGCGGTGCTGGTATTGGCGGGCCTTGGGATCTGGGGTATTCTGGAATGGCGGGCCCATACCGCGCCGGGGCCGGGCATCACCGTCAGTGAGGAAGCCCTGACCCGCAGGGAGCCGTTTTACCAATATGACGCCCCCGGCGTTACCGCCTATGCCGGGGTGGACGTTTCCAGCTATCAGGGGAACGTGGACTGGCCCGCCGTAAAAGCCGCCGGAGCGGACTTCGCCATGCTGCGGGTTGGCTTCCGGGGCTACGGCACCGGGGCTTTGGTGGAGGACAACGCCTTCGCCCAGAACGCCGCCGACGCCGCCAAAGCGGGGCTGACGGTGGGCGTTTACTTCTACTCTCAGGCCGTCACGGAGGAGGAAGCCGCCGAGGAAGCCCGGTTCGTGGTGGAGCGGCTCCGGGGGACGAACGTCAGCGGCCCCATTGCCTATGATCTGGAATTTTACACGGCGGACGAGGCCCGGACCGACGATCTCACCGGCGAACAGGCCACCCAGAACGCCATCGCTTTTTGCGACGTGATCCGTCAGGCGGGCTATGAGCCGGTGGTCTACATGAACCTCCACTGGGCCGGAAGTATGTACGGCATGGAGGAGCTGGCGCACCTGCCGGTCTGGCTGGCCAGCTACGGCCCCGTCCCGGCGCTGGACCGGGGCGTGACCCTCTGGCAGTACAGCGAGAGCGGCGTTGTGGACGGCATCGAGGGTCCTGTGGATCTGGATCTGTGGTTCACCAAGGAATAGCGCCCCTCAACTCCCCGCGAAAAAAGACGATCTTCATGCGCCGCCCCGCGGCGGCCCCTAAAAAGATCAATGACCAAGGAGGTCACCCCTATGCGGCTTTCTATCAAAACCTGCACATTGGATATGCCCTTTGCGGCCATGCTGGATTTCTGCGTGGCGCAGGGCGTTCAGGCCGTGGAGATCGGCACCGGCAACTGGTCCGGCGCGCCCCACATCGACTTGGACGAACTGCTTGGCTCCGAAACGGCCCGGCAGCGCTGGATGGACCAGCTTCGCCGCCGGAATATCGCCCTGTGCGCCCTGAACTGCTCCGGCAATCCCCTCGCCTTCCAGAAGGACTGGGAGGTGACGGAGAAAACCTTCCGTCTGGCGAAGCTGCTGGGCGTGGAGAAGATCGTGATGATGAGCGGCCTGCCCGCCGGCTGTCCCGGCGACAAGACCCCCGTCTGGATCACCACCAGTTGGCCGCCGGAGACCCAGGACATTCTGGACTACCAGTGGAACGAGGTGGCCATCCCCAAGTGGAAGGAGCTGGTCCGTATGGCGGAGGACTGCGGCATCCGTCAGATCGCGCTGGAAAACCACGGGATGCAGCTGGTGTACAACCCGGAGACCCTGTTCCGCCTGCGGGAAGCCGTGGGCCCTTTGGTGGGCATGAATCTGGACCCCTCCCACCTGTTCTGGATGGGCGGCGACCCCATCGAGGCCGCCCGGGTGCTGGGGGAGCAGGGCGCTCTCTACCACGTCCACGGCAAGGACTCCCGCCCGGAGCGGCGGATGGCCGGACCAAACGGCCTTTTGGACACGAAGCCCATCGACCAGTTCCGCACGCGTTCGTGGAATTACGTGGCCGTGGGCTGCGGCCACGGTGCCCAGTGGTGGAAGGAGTTTTTCTCCACCGTGCGGATGGCGGGCTACGACGGCGACGTATCTCTGGAAATGGAGGACCTGACCATGCCCATGCTGGAGGGCCACCTGACCTCCCTCCGGGTGTTAAAGGAAGCGCTGGTGCTGTAACATCGCATGAGTCGGTCTCTGTAAATTCCCCCAATAAAAGTCATAGGAGGCGTGTCTGTTGACACGCCTCCTGCGAGACTGTCGATAAAGTAGTAAATTCTCCGCGACGGTAAGGAAGGGTGTGCGCGGGAAACCCAAGAGGGGTGTCCCGCGCCATTAAAATCCTAAGTTTTCAGAACTTTTATGAAGTTCTGAAAACTTGCTCAGCGGGGAGAAAAGACTTTTTCGACACGCTGATAGGAGGCGTGTCTGTTGACACGCCTCCTATGTTCTTATATTTCTTGCATTTCCGGTCTTTTCCCTGGGCAGGCTGATGGGAAAATGTCCCGTACAGGGAAAATTTCCCCCTCTATTGCTGTAACACTGTTCCGCTTTACAGCAGGCCCTGCAGGAAGATCACAACGATCAGCGCCGGCAGAATGAACTGGAAATAGGGCTTCAGCCACTTGGCGAATTTCAGGCCCTTGCCCTTGTTGGCCTCCGCCACATACTTGTCGAAGCCCCAGCCCCACTTGCTGACGCAGAACAGCAGATACACCAGAGAGCCGATGGGCAGCAGCAGGTTACTCACGAGGAAGTCTTCGCTGTCCAGCACGTCCTTGCCCAGAATGGGATGGAAATCGCTCCAGATGTTGTAGCCGAACACGCAGGGCAGGCTCAGGAGGGCCAGCAGTACGCCGTTGATGAACACGGCCTTCTTGCGGCTGATGCCGAAGGTGTCCATGCAGACGGCCAGAATGTTCTCAAACACCGCCAGCACCGTGGAGAAGCTGGCGAACACCATGAACAGGAAGAACAGCGTGCCCCAGAAGCGACCGCCGGACATGTTCACGAACAGAGGCGGCAGGGTCTGAAAGATCAGCGCGGGGCCTTCACCGGGCGCAACGCCGAAGGTGAAGCAAGCAGGGAAAATGATGGCGCCCGCCATAAGGGCCACGAAGGTATCCAGAATGCAGATGCGGACAGCCTCGCCGGGGAGGGTCTGCTCGTCGCTCATGTAACTGCCGAAGATCTCCATGGCGCCGATGCCCAGAGACAGGGTGAAGAACGCCTGATTCATCGCGTCGGTGATGAGGCTGCCGAGACCGTGCTCCCGGATGGTGTCCACGGAGGGCAGCAGGTAGAACTTCATGCCCTCCGCCGCGCCGGAGAGGGTCAGGCTGTGGACCGCCAGCACCACGATCAGTGCCAGCAGGCAGATCATCATGACCTTGGTCACCCGCTCCAGACCCTTCTGAAGGCCGAAGCTGCACACGATCAGGCCGGTGACCACCACCAGCTCCGTGAAGATGACCATGGAGCCGGGGCTGCCCAGCATGGTGCCGAACATCCCGGAGATCTCGTCGCCGGTCATACCGGCGTGGAAGCCGCCGGTGAGGAATTTGCCGAAGTAGTTCACCATCCAGCCGGTGACGGTGGTGTAATACATCATCAGCAGATAGCAGCCCGCCAGACAGAACCAGCCGTGGATGTGCCACTTGGAGCCGGGCTTTTCCAGATTCTTGTAGGCCAGCACAGCGCTCTTGCGGCCGCCGCGACCAACAGCCAGCTCCATGGTCATCACGGGGACGCCCAGCAGCAGCAGGCACACCAGATAGAACAGGACGAAGTAGCCGCCGCCGTTCTTGCCGGTAATATAGGGGAAGCGCCACACGTTGCCGATGCCGATGGCGCAGCCCGCGCTCACCAGCAGGAAACCCAGCCGGGAGCCGAAGGATTCTCTTTGCATTTTCAAGTACCTCGCTTACACACAACAAATATGCACTTATCTTAGCGAAAAAAAACCTCCTTTACAAGGGGGATTTCTTCATGTTAAAATAAGAAAAACTTATTTTGTGTCGTGGGAGGGCGCTATGAATCGAAATCAGCTGAAGTATTTCGTGGCCGCGGCGGAGAGCCGCAGCTTCACGAAGGCCGCCGAACAGTTCTACATTTCCCAGACCGCCATCACCCAGCAGATCCGTCTGCTGGAGGAAACGCTGGGCTGTCCTCTCTTTGACCGGAGCACCCGGCCCGTGAGCCTGACCTCCGCGGGGACCATCTTCCTCCGGGAGGCCAAGGGGATCTTGGAGCGGATGAGCCGGGCGCAGGAGCGGGTCCATGACGCCTCCACCGGACTCTCCGGCACACTGCGGGTGGGTTACGTCCGGGGGTACGAGCGCAGCGACCTGTCCGCCCATATCCGCCAATTTCACCAGCAGAACAGCAACGTGCTCATCACCTTTTACCGCTGCTCCACCGACGCGCTGGCGGCGGGGCTGCTGCACCATGAATACGACATCATTTTCACCTGGGACAGTACCAACCTGAAAACCCAGGAGGGCGTGTCCTGCCGCACCGTAGAAAAGGCCCGGCTGGTGGTGGCACTGTACGCCGGACACCCGCTGGCCCAGCGGCAGCAGCTCCGGCGGCAGGAGCTGCGGGGAGAGACCATCCTCTACATGTCCCCTGACGCCGCCGACGATTCCTACGGCGACGCCTTTTTCATGCAGCTTTACAACGAGGCGGGCTACAAGCCCAACATCCTCTTCCGCTCCGCCGACACGGAGAGCATCCTCATGATGGTCTCCGCCGAGGAAGGCATTTCCATCCTCCCCGCCTACTGCGTGGAAAAGCTCTACAACGCCGACAATCTGGTGTTTGTCCCCCTCATCGGCGAGGGAGAGGTGGAGGAGATCATCGCCGCGTGGCAGACCACCAACCCAAACCCCGCGCTGGCCCGGTTTCTGGCTATGACTCCTCCCCAATGGGAATGAGCCGTCCCGTGTCCGCCCCGACCCGGTGAGAAATGGAGAGCACCGTCCGGTCCGCCGTAGCCCTCTTCAAGGCCCGCAGCACCGCCCGCTCCGTCTCCGCGTCCAGATTGGCTGTGATCTCGTCCAGCAAAAGCAGCTTGGGGTCCGCCGCCACCGCCCGGGCGATGGACAACAGCTGCCACTGTCCCTGAGAGAAAATGTCCGGGGTGCAGGGGGTGTCATAGCCCTGCGGCAGGGCGCCGATGGCCTCCGCCAGTCCCGCCAGCTCCGCGGCCCGGCGGACCTGCCCCTCCGTGATGGTGTCATCATACAGGGTGATCTGGTCCCGGACGGTGCCGGGGACCGGGTGAAACCGCTGCTCCACATAGCCGTACAGCGCCCGCCGCTGCGGGCCGGTGAGGGACCGGGGGTCCACGCCCTGAATCCGGACGGTGCCCCGCCGGGGGGTATACAGCCCCAGCACCAACTTGAACACGGTGCTCTTTCCCGCGCCGGTCCGACCGGATAGGGTAGCCAGCTCTCCCTCCCGGATCTCCATATTTAAGTGGTGCAGAACGTTCTGCCCTGCCTCATAGCCGAAGTCCACATCCCGCAGCTCCACCATGGGAGCGGCGGGATTTTCCGTTTCCGGGGCCACAGTCTCCTGCTCCGGCTGGGCCAGAAAGTCATTGATCCGGCGAACGCCCGCCACGGCGGACTGGATGGTCTGGATCTCCATGCCCAGACTTTCCAACGGGGAAAAGATCTGGCTGATGTAGTTCATCACCGTCACGGCGGTACCGGCGGTCATGCCGAACAGCGTCAGCACCGCCGGGTCTCCGAAGGCGGACAACAGCATGACCGCGCCCACCACAGCGGCGTTCACCGTGAGGATCACGGGGGAATACAGGGCGTCATAGAAGTTGGTCCCCTCAATGGCCCGGTAGCTCTCCCCCAGTGCGCCGTCATACCGGGTCTCCATGTAGGTCTCCTTGCCCAGCGTCCGGATGGTGCGGAGGTTCCGCACCGTCTCCGGCACATATCCGGAGGCCCGGCTCACCGCCTTCCGGTTTTTCAGCTGATTGTGCAGCATCCGCTTCTGGACGAACCGGGTAAAGCCGAACAGCACCGGCAGCAGCGCCAGCAGCAGATAGGCAAGCCCCCGGCTGCACTGCCACACCACGATCAGAATACTGAGGATCCGGCAGGCGTCCGCCGCCATGCTGATGATCCCGGCGGTGAACAGGGTCTCCACCGTGTCCACGTCCCCCACAAAGCGGGACACCAGCGCCCCCGGCTCCTGACGGTTCAGCTCGTCGGCGGGCAGGCGGCCCTCCTTTTCCATCAGGCGGCTCCGCAGGGCGTGGGTGGTTTTCTGGCCGAATACCGTCAACGCGCTCTCCCGGGCGGATTCCAGCCCTCCCGCCAATGCGGTGAAGGCCAGATACCACAGGGGCAGGCGGAGGGTCAGCCCCTCCCCGGCGGTAAGGCCGTCCACAATGCGGCCCAGCACCAGCGGCGGCACCAGCGCCGCGCCTACGGCCCCTGCCACCACAGCCAGAATGGCAAAGGACAGCCAGAGGTGGCCTTTCACCGTTTCCAGTACCACAGTCCCCACATGGACTGCTTTTTTGCGGTCATTCATGGCTGTTCTCCTCCCTCTGCGCGTCAAACTGCGCCGCGTAATCCGGGGTATTCCCCTCCAATTCCTCGTGGGTCCCCACCTTGGCCTCCCCGTTTTCCAGCCAGATCACCCGATCCAGCTCCGGGAACAGATACAGCCGGTGGGAGATCAGGATCACCACGCTGTCCGATGCCAGACGCCGCAGATGGGCGAAGATCTCCGTCTCCGTGGCCCGGTCCAGCGCCGAAAAGGGATCGTCCAGAATCAGCAGGGGTCTTTGATGGGCCAGCGTCCGGGCCAGCGCCAGCCGCTGGGCCTGACCGCCGGAAAGCCGGACGCCGCCGGTGCCCACCCGGGTCTCCAGACCCTCCGTCATGGCCGCCGCTTCGCCGTCCAGACACACAGCTCGGAGGTAGTCCATGGGATCGCCCGTGTCTCCCAGCAACACATTTTCCCGGATCGTGCCGCTGAACAGCTCTGGGTCATGGCCCAGATACCCCACAAGGCCCGTCCGCTCCCACTGGGGCAGCTCCGCCAGCTCCCGGCCGTCCAGCCGGATGCTGCCGCCGTAGGGCTGTTCGCAGAGGAACGCCTTGCCCAGCGTGGATTTGCCGCAGGCCACCGGCCCGGTGACGCCGATGATCTGCCCCCGGCAGGCGGTCAGGTCCAAGCCGGAGAACAGCGGCGTGTCGCCGGGATAGCCGCAGGTGAGATCCCGGATCTCCAGACGCTCCACCCTGCCGGCGGAAACGGCGGGCACGGCGGGGATCTCCCGCATCAGGGGCTGGATGCGCTTCCAGGACACCTGCGCCTTGTGGACTGCGTTGAACAGCTTTGCCGCCTTGGAGGATTTGGTGGCCAGCTTGGTAAAGCAGGCCAGAAACGTGGTGAATTCCGCGATGGACCAGACCGTCCAGCCGGTGCCCAGCACGTTTTTCCCGCCGAAATACAGGATCAGCGCCGCCCCGATCATGGAGAGCACACGGTACAGCGGCGGCAGGGACGCTGTCCACAGGTTTGCCTTTACAGCGGCGTGTTCGTAAGCGGTGAGGTGCTCCTCATAGGCTGCCCGGCGCTCCTCCTCCCGGCCAAAGACCCGGTAGGTCAGGGCGTTGACCGCCCGATCCATGGTAGCGGCGTTCAAGGCCCCGGCCTGCTCCTTGAAGGCCGCGCCGGTGCGCTGGACGGGCCGCTTCATCCGCTCCGCCAGCGCGTAGCTCCCCGGCAGAAAGGCCATGGACAGCAGCGCCAGCCGCCAGTCGTACCACAGCAGCATCCCGGCATAGGCCGCCAAGGCCACGCCGGTGTCGAATACCTCCGTGGTGAATTTCCGCATCCCCTCGGCGCAGTCGTCCACGTCGGAAATGGCCTTGGTCAGCACCGTTCCGGTGCCCTGACGCTCCAAGTCCCCCCGATCCGACCGGACCAGCGTGCCGTACAGAACCCGTTTCATGCGGCGGTTCACCTTGTTGGCAAAGCGGCGGACATAGAACCGCTTCAAAAACCGAAGTCCCTGTACCGCGGCGATGACGGCGATGTACCCTGCCACCAGAGAGACCATAGCGGAAAAGCCGCCCTCTCCCAAGAGAATCCGGGCCAGCGCCGCCGTCATCTGTCCCTCGAACCACGGCCCCGCCACCAGACCTATATTATAGAGGAGGCCCGTTACGGTGATGACCGCCAGCACCCCGGATTCCGCCCGGAAATAGGAGCCGACCCGATCCGGCGGAAGCTGCCGCTTACTCATGGCGCTCCCCCTCCCCTTCTTCCATCAGGGCCGTGATGTGGGGGAACCCCGCCCGGCTCTCCTGCTTGGAACGGCGATAAAGAGTATCCAGCGTTTTGCAGAAAGCGGCCTTCTCCGCCTCCGGCAGCTCCGCCAACAGCCATTCATAAAAGGTGGTCTCCACCTGCGCCTTGGAGTTCCGCAGGCCCTCCGCCTTTTCCGTGGCGAAAAGCAGCTGGCTGCGGCCGTCCTTGGGGTTGGCCTGCCGGATCAGGTAGCCCTTGGCCTCCAGACTGGCCGCACGGCGGGCGGCGGCGCCCTTGTCCACCCGGAGCTGCTCCCGGACCTCCGCCTGCGTGATGCCGGGATGGTGGCGCACCAGATGGATGAAATCGTATTCCGCGGTGCCGATGCCGTCCTCCTTCAGCGTCCGTACGGCCAGCTTGCTGGCCTCCCGTGCGATTTTCGTGATCTTGCGCTCTGTGAGATCCATTGTTGCGGCAAGGGTACACCGTCCAATGTGAAGCATTGGGCGGTGAGGAA
>ERZ831634.4041-NODE-4041-length-10147-cov-3.575208_pt1 | contig 10147 bp, 6 predicted proteins | sample MGYA00519953_ERZ831634 | MGnify/ENA primary metagenome ERZ831634 (study PRJEB31850, sample SAMEA3708718) | human gut metagenome | biome: human gut; feature: human-associated habitat; material: faeces | place: China | collected 2014 ...
ATAATATTTTATTTCATTTGCGTGAACCGCTTTCCGGATTCCGAACGGCAGGCGTTTCAGTTATCTACGGAAGGGTCAGGAGGCATATATGGGAAATTTGGATAAAATAAAAAAGCTGGATCAGGAAATTGAAGCGCCGGCGGATTTTACGAGTCCGGAGGTACTGTATAATGAGTTGATTGCCGCCATTCGCAAGTACCATCCGTCGGATGACATCAGCATGATTGAGAAAGCGTACCAGATCGCGTATGACGCACACAAGGACCAGAGGCGTAAATCAGGTGAACCGTATATCATCCATCCGCTCTGTGTGGCGATCATTCTGGCGGATCTGGAGCTGGATAAAGAGACTCTGGTGGCAGGTATCCTGCACGATGTCGTGGAAGATACGGTCATGACAGAGGAGGAGATCACGGCGATCTTTGGCGAGGAGGTAGCACTTTTAGTAGACGGTGTTACCAAGCTGACCCAGATCTCGTGGACGATCGATAAAGTAGAGATTCAGGCGGAAAACCTGCGTAAGATGTTCTTAGCGATGGCGAAGGACATCCGGGTTATCCTGATTAAGCTGGCAGACCGTCTGCACAATATGCGGACGCTTCAATATATGAAGCCGGAAAAACAGAAAGAAAAGGCGCGTGAAACGATGGATATCTACGCGCCTATTGCTGATCGTCTCGGTATTTCCAAGATCAAGACCGAGCTGGATGATTTGTCTCTCAAATATCTCCAGCCGGAGGTTTACAAAGAATTGTCCGAAAAACTGGCGCTTCGTAAGGACACCAGGGAGGCGTTTATCCATAAGATTATGGATGAAGTCAAGAAACATATGGACGATGCGGGCATCGAAGCCAAGGTAGACGGCCGTGTGAAACATTTCTTCAGCATCTATAAAAAGATGGTAAACCAGGACAAGACGCTGGATCAGATCTATGATATTTTTGCGGTCCGGATTATCGTGGAGAGCGTGAAAGACTGTTATGCGGCGCTCGGTGTCATCCATGAGATGTACAAACCGATTCCGGGACGTTTTAAAGATTATATTGCCATGCCGAAACCGAATATGTACCAGTCGCTGCATACGACTCTGATTGGCAGCAGCGGACAGCCGTTTGAGATTCAGATCCGCACCTATGAGATGCACCGTACCGCTGAGTATGGTATCGCGGCACACTGGAAATATAAGGAGAGCGGCAGCAGCAAGGCGGCGATTGACAGCGCCGAGGCAAAGCTTTCCTGGCTGCGTGAGATCCTGGAATGGCAGCGGGATATGTCCGATAATAAAGAGTTCTTAAGTCTCTTAAAGAGTGATCTGGATCTCTTTTCCGATCATGTCTATTGCTTTACCAAAGATGGTGATGTCAAAAACCTACCGGCAGATTCAACACCGATCGATTTTGCTTATGCGGTGCATAGTGCTGTTGGTAATAAGATGGTCGGTGCCAGAGTCAATGGAAATCTTGTGCCGATCGATTACAAGATCCAGAATGGTGACCGTGTCGAGATCATGACATCACAGAATTCGAGAGGACCAAGCCGTGACTGGCTTTCAATTGTTAAGAGTACACAGGCTAAGAATAAGATCAATCAGTGGTTCCGTTCTGAATTCAAAGAGGAAAATATTGTGAAAGGAAAAGAAATGCTGACAGGCTATTGTAAAGCACATCTGATTCCTTTGACAGATCTGTTAAAAACAGAATATATGAATGCCTGCCTGAAAAAATACGGATTTCGTGACTGGGATTCCGTGCTTGCTGCAATCGGACATGGTGGTTTAAAAGAAGGGCAGGTTGTGAATAAATTGCAGGATGCCTACCGTAAGAAAAATCCTGTCCATACAACAGATAAACAGATTTTGGAAGCTGTCAATAAGGAAAACCAGTTACAAGGACAAAATGGCAGTTCAACCAAACCTGCAGCAGTCAAATCAAAAAGCGGTATTGTTGTCGCAGGCATTGATGACGTGTCAGTTCGTTTTTCAAAATGTTGTAGTCCTGTACCGGGTGATGAGATCATAGGTTTTGTTACAAGAGGACGTGGCGTATCTATTCATCGAACAGACTGTATTAATATGATGAATCTGTCAGAGCAGGATAGACAGCGTATCATTGAAGCCGAATGGGAGACAAGTGCTGATGGAAAGCCGGATGAATTATATGATACAGAGATTATTATCTATGCATATGATAGAATGGGTATTCTGTTAGATATTACAAAAATCCTTACTGAAAACAAGATTGATGTAAAATCGATCAACAGCAGAACGAGCAAACAGGGCATTGCTACGATCAATGTAGGCTTCGCAATCCGAAGCAAAGATTCGTTACATGATCTGACAAAGAAATTGCTGCAGATTGACGGTATCAAAGATATCCAGAGAACGCAGTCATAAAACTCAGAGGATATTAAGGGTTAATAGAAGATATGGTTGAAAGAGACGACGATATAAAAGAAGATGGCAGGAATATATTCTTTTTAGAATGTTTGATGTGAAAGAAAGAAGAAATGGAGAGTGACATGAGTTTAGTATGTGATTTCAGAGTAGTAGGACCGGTTCAGACAAATTGTTATTTTTTATTTGATAAAGAAACAAAAGAGTGTGTGATCGTTGATCCGGGAGATGAAGCAGAAAAAATATTACGATATATTCGGAACAAGCAATTAAAGGTGACAGCAATCTTGTTGACACATGGACATTTTGATCATATTCAGGCAGTTTCGGATGTGCAAAAAGCAACCGGTGCAAAAGTAATGGCATCGCGAGCAGAAAAGATTATTATTGAAAGTACAACAAATAATCTTTCTTCTGTAATGAGTGCATCATGTACGACTTCTGTAGATGAATATTTAGAAGATGGTCAGGAAATCGAGCTTCTGGGGCAGACAGTCCGCTGTATTTTGACACCGGGACATACGATCGGTGGCATGTGCTTTTATTTCCCAAAGGCCGGCATTCTTTTTTCGGGAGATACACTTTTTCAGGAATCCGTTGGAAGAACGGACTTTCCTACCGGCAGCATGAGTCAGATCATTCATTCGATCAGAGAAAAACTTTTAATCCTGCCACCGGCTGTTAGAGTATATCCGGGACATGGTATGACAACGTCGATCGGAGAAGAGAAAATGTATAATCCATATGCAGGAGGCAGCGATGATTAAGATCGTTTTATCAGAGCTGGATTTTGATTATGAACTACAGGCATTGGTCAACAGTTTTTTTTCAGGACAGAGAAGTAGTGTTGAAGTAGGACAGGAGCTTACGGCTTCTTCGATGAAAGAAATCCTCTCTGAAAAAAAAGAAAAACTTGTGATCGGTATATGTTTTCGAATGGAAAAGATTACGATTGGTCTGTATTGCAATGAGTATTTTGTACAAAAAGAAGTTGCAATATCCGGTAAAGAAGACTGGCATAAGCATGAAGATAAGTCGGCACATCCATACCGCACTTATTATAAAAACGAATTAAAACGGCTTCTTTTTTTGATGTTGTGTGATCTGACAGAAGACATTTTGACAGACGCAGGATTAGAAAGAAGGATTCCTGCATGGGGAACGATGACAGGTGTGCGTCCGACAAAGATACCGATGAATCAGTTGTTACAGGGCAAAGAGAAGCAGGAAGTAGAAGAGCAGATGCGAAAATGGTATTGTTGTACGAATGAAAAGCTTCAGCTCGGACTTCAGATTGCAATCAAAGAAGCGGCATTATTAAAAGACATTTCTTTTGAAGGTGGATATAGTTTATATATTGGGATACCATTCTGTCCGACAACTTGTCTGTATTGCTCATTTCCGTCTTATCCATACGAAAGATTCGGTTATTTGGCAGATGCGTATGTGAAAGCACTGAAAAAAGAGATTACAGCAGTTTCAAAAGAGTGTAAGAACCGTAAGCTGACCAGCATCTATATGGGTGGGGGGACACCTACGACATTGACAGCAAAACAGCTTGAAGAAGTGCTTACACATATCAGGCAGTGTTTTCCGACAGACGATCAATATGAGTTTACGGTAGAAGCCGGACGGCCGGATAGCATTACAAGAGAAAAGCTTGCCGTATTACGCAAGTATCATGTCGAAAGAATTTCAGTCAATCCGCAGACCATGCAGCAAAAGACATTAGATCTGATCGGAAGAAGACATACGGTGGAACAGACAAAGGAAGCATTCTATCTGGCAAGAGAATTGGGATTTTCCAATATCAATATGGATCTGATCATCGGTCTTCCAAAAGAAACGACAAAGGATTTCGCGGATACTTTAGAGCAGATCAAAAAGCTTGATCCTGACAGTGTTACGGTACATTCACTGGTGATCAAGAGAGCATCAAGGCTTAGAACGGTATTAGAAGAGTCAGGTGATCTTTATGAAGAAGAGAAAAAACGTTTCCTTCAAATGGAAAAAATGCTGGAGATGGCTCAAAGTTTTGCCCAAAAAGAAGGATACGCACCGTATTATATGTATCGCCAGAAGAATTCAGCAGGTCATTATGGCAGTACGGGACAGGAAAATATCGGTTATGCAAGAGAAGGAAAAGAATGCTTATATAACATTTTGATCATGGAGGAAATGCAAACGATCGCAGCAGTTGGGGCCGGTGCTTCCACTAAAATCTATCATCCTGATAAAAAGATCGTAAGCCGTGTGGAAAATGTGAAGAGTATTACGGATTATATTGATCGGATCGAAGAAATGATCGATAGAAAAAAAGGGGTATTTTTGTGACAGCCAAAACCTGTCAGGAATGCTTAGATTGTGAGGGTGTTCATGGAAAGATATGTAAGTGATGTAATGGAAATAGAAAAGATACCAAAAGCGATGCGGGATACGGTCTGTGAAGAAATGCAGCATGGAGTAGAAGTCAGCAATCTGGCTGTATTGATTGCAAAAGAGTTAAATGAAAAAGAAGAATTTTGCCGGAATATTGAAATTGCGGGAATATTACATGATATCGGTAAGTTGAAATTAATGAAATATCTATATTCACAGGATGGGCTGATCGTAGAACAGATGAAATATGTCAGACAGCATACAGCACAAAGTTATGAGATGATGCGGGATGCCGGTTATGATGAAATACTTGCAAACGCTGTTTTTCATCATCATGAAAATTTTGACGGTTCGGGATATCCCGATAATCTGCGTGGAGAAGATATTCCGTATATGGCAAGGATCTTACGGGTATGTGATGTCTTTATCGCATTGACTTCCAAAAGGGTTTACCGCAATGCGTTTGATCCGAAGTCTGCTTTAGAGATTATGATCGATGAAGTGGGAGATTATGATATGCATGTTTTTTTAGCGTTTCAAAGAGTTGTTCATAGAGATGTCTTTCAGGAGGGGATTGCAAGCTTGAAGGAGATTAGAGATGAAAGACAGTTAGAACCGCTAAAGCTTTTTGTGAAAGAAATGCAGCATACGGGGAACTGACAGATTGTTTTTTGTCGGAAAAGACAAAGGTTTGTAAAAGCAGGACTTGTGCAGAAGAGAACTCAATCTTGCTATATTTCGTATTTCGTTGTAAAATATAGATTGGTGTCGCCTGAGGTCAAAACGGGTGACAGAGAGCAAACATGCCGTAAAGATATGAAACGGCAGAATGGAGGAATAAGATGGCTGAGTCAATGAAGGGCCTGAAGCGTACATGTCGTTGTGCGGAGTTAAGTGAGGCAAATGTAGGCAGTGAAGTTACTGTAATGGGCTGGGTACAAAAACAGCGTAATAAGGGCGGTATTATTTTTGTCGATATGCGTGACCGTTCGGGAATCTTGCAGGTAATCTTTGAAGATGGTGAGATTGATAAAGAAGGTTTTGCAAAGGCAGAAAAGCTCAGAAGTGAGTTTGTAATTGCAGTAACCGGTGAAGTTATAAAACGTTCCGGAGCTGTCAATGATAAATTAAAAACAGGAGCGATCGAGGTGCGTGCAAAAAGCATCCGTATCTTGTCGGAATCAGAGACTCCTCCATTTCCTATCGAAGCAGACAGTAAGACGAAAGAAGAATTGCGTTTGAAATATCGTTATTTGGATCTTCGCCGTCCTGATTTGCAAAGAAATCTTATGATGAAAAGTAAAGTCATGACATTGGTAAGACAGTTCCTTGCCGATGAGGGCTTTTTAGAGATAGAAACTCCTATTTTACAGAAGAGTACACCGGAAGGTGCAAGAGATTATCTTGTACCAAGTCGTATCCATCCGGGACATTTCTATGCACTTCCACAGTCACCACAGCTTTTTAAGCAGTTGTTGATGTGTTCAGGATACGATCGTTATTTCCAGATTGCAAGATGTTTCCGTGACGAAGATCTTCGTGCGGACAGACAGCCGGAATTTACACAGATCGATATGGAGCTTTCTTTTGTAGATGAAGATGATGTTATGGATGTCAACGAACGTCTGTTACAGAAGCTTTTCAAAGAAGTATTAGATGTAGATATCGAGCTTCCGATCCAGCGTATGACATGGCAGGAAGCAATGGACCGTTTCGGATCAGATAAGCCGGATCTGCGTTTTGGCATGGAATTAAAAGATGTGTCAGAGGTTGTTAAAGGCTGTGGCTTTGGCGTATTTACCGGAGCACTTGAAAATGGCGGATCCGTTCGTGGTATCAATGCCAAAGGACAGGGAGCAATGCCGCGTAAGAAAATTGATGCTCTTGTTAAGACAGCAAAAGATTTTGGTGCAAAAGGACTTGCTTATCTTTGCATCAATGAAGATGGAAGCTACAAATCTTCTTTTGCAAAATTCATGACAGAAGAAGAGTTAAAGCATTTGGTAGAAGCGATGGACGGAGAAGCCGGCGATCTGCTTCTCTTTGCAGCCGATAAGAATAAGATCGTCTGGGATGTGCTTGGAAATCTCCGTTTAGAGATTGCTAAGAACTTAGATCTCTTAAAGAAAGACGAATACAAATTCTTATGGGTAACGGAATTCCCTGAGTTTGAATATTCGGAAGAACAAGGCAGATATTTAGCAATGCATCATCCGTTTACCATGCCTTTTGAAGAAGACATTCCTTATCTGGAATCGAATCCGGAAAAAGTACGTGCAAGAGCATATGATATTATCTTAAATGGTACAGAGATCGGTGGCGGATCAATCCGAATCCATCAGGATGATGTACAGGAAACAATGCTTCGTGCACTTGGCTTTACAAATGAAAAAGCACATGAACAGTTTGGTTTCCTTTTAGATGCATTTAAGTATGGAGTACCACCACATGCAGGACTTGCATATGGTCTGGACCGTCTTGTGATGTTAATGGCAAAAGAAGACAGTATCCGTGATGTCATTGCATTCCCAAAAGTAAAAGATGCATCATGTCTTATGACGAATGCACCGGATGTTGTAGATGATAAGCAATTAGAAGAGCTTAGTCTTGACGTTGTACTTCCGAAAGAGGAGCAGGAATGAAGAAAGAAACATATGTAAAATGCATGGATTTTATTCGATCAACGCCCAGTGGTGTAGTGATCGTCAACAATTTAGGAAAACTGTTTACTTTCATTACGGCAGCGTGCTATCTGTTTATCACGGCAGGCTGTATATGGGGACGGTTATGGCAGGAGCTTATCATTTATCTTGCTATACCGGGAATCTCTTTTGTTGCAGTCAGCATTTTTCGAAAATGCTACAATGCCAAAAGACCATATGAAATATATGATTTCAAACCGTTGATACCAAAAGACACGATTGGAAAGTCATTTCCGAGCCGTCATGTGTTTTCAATCTTTGTGATCGGAACAACGCTTTTATATCATTATACGTTTACCGGTGTTTTGATCTTATATATGGGCTGTCTGTTAGCGGCGATCCGTGTGATCACGGGAGTTCATTTTCCGAAAGATGTGATTGTAGGTGGACTGATCGGTATACTTTGCGGTGCGGTTGCAAATATATTATTTTGGCTCTTATGATCTGACATTATAAACAGAATACCTTTTTAGGTAGTATAGAATATATTCAGGAGGAAAGAATCATGGAAATGTACAACCACCATACAGTGGAAAAAAAGTGGCAAAAGATCTGGGATGATGAAAAAGCATTCAAGACAGAAAACGATTATACAAAGCCTAAGTTTTATGCTTTGGTAGAATTTCCATATCCATCAGGACAGGGACTTCATGTAGGTCATCCAAGACCATACACTGCTTTGGATATCGTAGCAAGAAAACGTCGCATGCAGGGATATAATGTATTATATCCGATGGGATGGGATGCTTTTGGTCTGCCAACAGAGAATTATGCGATCAAGAATAAGATCCATCCAAAGATCATTACAAAGAACAATGTAGCACATTTTAAAGAGCAGCTTCATTCTTTAGGATATTCATTTGACTGGGATCGTGAGATCAATACAACAGATCCGGGATATTATAAATGGACACAGTGGATCTTTTTGAAACTTTTTAAAGCAGGACTTGCTTATAAAAAGGAAATGCCGATCAACTGGTGTACATCTTGTAAAGTTGGTCTGGCCAACGAAGAAGTAGTCAATGGTGTCTGTGAACGTTGCGGTTCTCCTGTCGTTCGTAAAGTAAAGAGCGAGTGGATGTTAAAGATTACAAATTATGCAGATAAACTGATTGAAGGGTTAAAAGATGTAGATTATATCGAGCGTGTTAAGACATCACAGATCAACTGGATCGGACGCTCTGAAGGTGCGGAAGTTGACTTTGCAATTGCCGGAAAAGAAGATAAGTTAAGAGTTTATACAACAAGACCGGATACATTATTTGGTGCTACTTACATGGTAGTCTCTCCGGAGCATCCTCTGATCGACAAATATAAAGATGAGATCACTAATTGGGATGAAATCATGACATATCGTGAGATGGCTGCTAAGAAGTCTGACTTTGAACGTACGGAGCTTGCAAAAGACAAGACCGGTGTTGTCCTTGGCGGACTGACAGCGATCAATCCGATCAACAATACAGAAATTCCGATCTGGATCTCTGATTATGTATTAATGACATACGGAACAGGTGCGATCATGGCAGTTCCGGCACATGATGACCGTGATTGGGAATTCGCTAAGAAGTTTAATCTTCCAATGATCCAGGTAGTAGAAGGAAAAGACGGTCCTGTCGATATCAATGAAGCAGCATTTACCGATGTTGCAACCGGTAAGATGATCAATTCCGGTTTTCTGACAGGTCTTAGTGTAGAAGAAGCAAAAGAAAAAGTAAAAGATTTCCTGACAGAAAACAAGATCGGTAATCGTAAAGTCAATTACAAGCTTCGTGACTGGGTATTCTCAAGACAGAGATACTGGGGCGAACCTATTCCTCTTATTCATTGTGAAAAATGTGGTACAGTTCCTGTTCCAGAAGACCAGCTTCCAGTTATTCTTCCAAATGTAAAGAGCTACAAGCCTACAGATACTGGCGAATCTCCTCTTGCAGCTATTGACGAATGGGTAAATACTACTTGTCCTTGCTGTGGTGGCCCTGCTAAGAGAGAAACAAACACTATGCCTCAGTGGGCAGGTTCTTCTTGGTACTACCTCAGATATTGTGATAACCACAATGACAAGGAACTTGCAAGCAAGGAAGCATTAAAGAAGTGGCTCCCTGTTGATATGTATGTAGGTGGTGTTGAACATGCCGTTCTTCACTTATTATACGCAAGATTCTATACTAAGTTCTTACATGATATCGGAGTAGTTGATTTTGACGAACCATTTAAGAAATTATTTAACCAGGGTATGATCACAGGTAAGAATGGTATTAAGATGAGTAAATCAAAGGGTAACGTTGTATCACCTGATGATTTGGTAAGAGATTACGGATGTGACTCATTAAGACTTTATGAAATGTTCGTAGGACCACCTGAACTTGATTCAGAATGGGATGAAAGAGGAATTGATGGTGTATATAGATTTATCACAAGATTCTGGAAGTTAGCAGTAGATAGCATTGAAGCTAATGTTGAGCCAACTAAGGAAATGATAAAACTTCGTCACCAGATGGTTCATACAATTACAAGACGTCTTGAAGACTTTAGTTTAAATACAGTAGTTTCAGGTTTTATGGAATTTAATAACAAGTTTATTGAATTAGCTAAGAAAGAAGGCGGAATTGACAAAGAAACAATTCAGACTTTCGTTACATTATTAGCTCCATTTGCACCACATATCGGTGAAGAA
>ERZ831634.4045-NODE-4045-length-10131-cov-3.252680_pt1 | contig 10131 bp, 9 predicted proteins | sample MGYA00519953_ERZ831634 | MGnify/ENA primary metagenome ERZ831634 (study PRJEB31850, sample SAMEA3708718) | human gut metagenome | biome: human gut; feature: human-associated habitat; material: faeces | place: China | collected 2014 ...
TTCAAGGTTCAGGCCTACCACAACGGCAAATTCGTAACGGTCACGAACGAAGACCTCAAAGGCAAATGGGCGATCTTCTTTTTCTACCCGGCCGACTTCACGTTCGTGTGCCCCACCGAGCTGGTGGACATGGCCGACAAGTACGACCGGTTCAAGGCCATGGGCGTGGAGATCTACTCGGTAAGCACCGACACCCACTTCGTACACAAAGCCTGGCACGACACTTCGGAAAGCATCCGCAAGATCAACTACCCGATGCTCGCAGACCCTACGGGTGTACTTTCGCGCGGCTTCGGCGTCATGATCGAGGAAGAAGGCGTAGCCTACCGCGGCACGTTCGTCGTCAACCCCGAGGGGAAGGTCAAGCTGGTGGAGATCCAGGACAACAGCATCGGCCGCAATGCCGAGGAGTTGCTACGCAAAGTCGCCGCGACACAGTTCGTCGAGGCACACCCGGGCGAAGTATGCCCCGCCAAATGGCAGCAGGGCGCCGAGACGCTCAAACCGAGTATCGACCTGGTAGGTAAAATCTAAGGGCCATGCTGGATCATGCACTCAGGGAGCAGTTGCTCCGCTTGTTCGAGGGGCTGGAAGCCTCCTACGTGTTCGACGTCACGGCCGACCCCGGCCATGCGTCGCGCGGAGAGCTGCTCGAGCTGCTCGAAGAGACGGCCGCCTGTTCCGCGAAGATCGGCTGCCGGATCACCGACGGGCAGGGACTGGAGTTCCGGCTTCTGCGCAACGACAAGGACACCGGCATCCACTTCCGGGCGGTGCCCAACGGCCATGAATTCAGCTCGCTGATACTGGCCGTGCTGAACGCCGACGGCAAGGGCAAAAACCTGCCCGACGAAGCGACGCGCCGACGGATCGGGGCGCTCGGCGGGCAGATCGCGCTGACGACCTACATGTCGCTCACCTGCACCAACTGCCCCGATGTGGTACAGGCGCTCAACCTGCTGGCGCTCTCCAACCCCCGGATCACCCATACGGCCGTGGACGGAGCCCTGTTCCCCGAGGAGGTTGCACGGCTGAATATCCAGGCCGTGCCGGCGGTTTTCCACGGCGAAGAGCTGATCCACGTCGGCCGCGGCTCGCTGGCCGAACTGCTGGACAAACTCGAGGAGCGCTTCGGTACTTCGGACACAGGCATCACGCCCGTCGTGCGCGAATACGACCTGCTGGTCGCCGGGGGCGGCCCCGCCGGAGCTTCGGCCGCGATCTATGCAGCCCGCAAGGGGCTCCGCGTGGCGGTCGTGGCAGAAAAGGTCGGCGGGCAGGTCAATGAAACGGTAGGCATCGAAAACCTGATCTCGGTGCCGCGCACGACCGGAGCAGAGCTCGCGGGCGACCTGCGCAGACACATGGAGGCCTACGGGATCGACATCTGCGACAACCGCCGCATCGAGCGTTTCGACATGGACGGCGGCATCCGGGAGCTGCATGCCAAAGGCGGGGAGGTTTTCCGCGCCCCGGCACTGGTCGTCGCCACGGGAGCTTCGTGGCGCAGGCTCGGGGTGCCGGGCGAAGCGGAGTACATCGGCCGCGGCGTAGCCTTCTGCCCCCACTGCGACGGGCCGTTCTACGCCGGGAAGCATATCGCTGTGATCGGCGGCGGCAATTCGGGCGTCGAGGCCGCAATCGACCTGGCGGGCACCTGCGCTTCGGTGACGGTACTCGAATTCATGGAGACTCTCAAGGCCGACCAGGTATTGCAGGAGAAGCTGCGCACGCTCCCTAATGTAGCGGTACATACGAACGTGCAGACGCTCGAGGTCGAAGGCGACGGCAGCCGCATGACGGCCCTGCGCACGAAAGACCGCTCGACGGGAGCGGAAAAACGACTGCCGCTCGACGGCGTATTCGTTCAGATCGGGCTCTCGGCCAACAGCAAGCTGTTCGCCGGCATCCTCGACACCAACCGCGCGGGAGAAATCCTGACCGACAAGGAGTGCCGCACGTCGGTACCCGGCGTATATGCAGCGGGCGATGTGACGGACATACGTTACAAACAGATCGTGATCGCAATGGGCGAAGGGGCCAAGGCGGCCCTGTCGGCCTCGGAAGACCGGATCAAGGGAATCATATGATATGCAAACTATTATAAAAAAAACGATTATGAAAACACTGGATTATTTGCACCTGGACGAGAAGAAAGTACAGGGCGTAGTATCGGCGCTGCATTCGCTGCTGGCCGACTTTCAAGTATTTTACACCAACCTGCGGGGTTTCCACTGGGATATCGAAGGGCACGGGTTCTTTGTCCTGCACGGCAAGTTCGAAGAGCTGTACGACGATACTGCCGAAAAGGCCGATCAGATCGCTGAACGCATCCTGATGCTGGGCGGCAAGCCCGAAAACAGGTTCAGCGAATACCTCAGGGTCGCCAAGGTCAAGGAGGTTTCGGGCGTAACACGCGGCGATGAGGCCATCGGGCATATCCTCACCACGTACAGCTACCTTATCGGCGAGGAGCGCAAGCTGCTCGAACTGGCCTCGGAGGCCGGCGACGAGGCTACCGTGGCGCTGATGAGCGACTACCTGAAGGAGCAGGAGAAGATGGTCTGGATGCTGACCGCCTACAACAAATAGCCCTTACAGGAACACCGGGCAGCCGGTATGTAACGGCAATGCCGGCGGAGCGCAAACTCCGCCGGCATTCTTTTCATCCGGACAAATCCGAAAACGGCATCGGCAAGACAAGACAATCCCGGCTCATCCACTGCCAGGCAAACCGAAGCGACGCCCGTCGCCCGGCCTTCCGCCGGATTATTTATGCTCCTCCTGCCAGATCAGGGCCGAAGCGCCGAGAATCGCGGCATTCTTACCCTGGATACCGCTCGGAAGCAGCTTCACCTTGTTCTTGAATGCAAAGAGCATATTCTCCTCCATGTACCACTGCGTAGGCTCGAAGATCAGCTTGCCCGCCTTCGACAGGCCGCCGAAGAGGAAAATCGCCTCGGGCGACGTGACGGTCACCACGTCGGCCAACGCACGACCGAGCATCTCGCCCGTAAAACGGAAGGCTTCGAGTGCGATGGGATCGCCCTGCTCGGCAGCGGCGGAGATCATCGAAGCGTCGAAATCGCCGAAAGCGATGTCGCGCAGCTTGCTGGGAGCCGACATTTTGGCCATCAGCTCGAATGCCGTGCGCTTGATGCCCGTAGCCGAAACATAGGTCTCCAGGCAGCCCTTCCGCCCGCAACCGCACTCGCGGCCGTCGCGCTCGACGATGACATGGCCGAACTCTCCGGCAAAGCCATCATGGCCGTAGATCATCTCGCCGTTGGCGACGAAACCCGATCCGAGGCCCGTACCGAGCGTAATCATGATGAAGTCGCGCATGCCCTTGGCATTGCCGTAGATCATCTCGCCGATCGTCGCGGCATTGGCGTCGTTCGTCACGAGCACCTTCACACCCCCGAAGCAGTTCCGGATGTCGTCCGCCAGCGGGAAAACGCGGCGGCTTTCATCGGGATTGGGGTCTCCCTCGCGGAATTTCCAGAGGTTCGCGGGGTTTTCGACCGTACCTTTATGATAATTGGCATTGGGGGCACCGATACCGATACCCGTCAGTTCGTACTCGAACGAAAGGCTGTCGGCCAGTGCGTGCATCGCCTGGCAGAGGTCTTCGACATAGGCCGGATAATCGTCTACACTGGGGTATTTCTTGGTCGAAATGACCGATTCGGCATACAGGTCGCCGTTTTCGTCGACGAGGCCGAACGCAGTATTGATACCGCCGATGTCCACGCCGATAGCGAGTTTTTTCATATCGTGTTCTGGTTAAAGGTTAGAATTTATCAGGTCAAAGTTAATCCAAAATTCGGCTACTCCAAACTTTTTTCCTACTTTTGGGACAGATTCCGATCCAAAAGTATTATCAGACTATGCAAACGAACGAGCAACTGCTCTCCGCCATCGAAAATTACCTGGCCCAAACCGAGTTCCCGGCCGAACCCGGGCTACTTTACGCCCCGATCGGCTATTCGCTCGCGGGCGGCGGCAAGCGCCTGCGCCCGATGCTGCTGCTGCTGTCGTGCGGGCTGTTTGCCGACGACGTCGACGTCGCGCTGCCCGCCGCCGCCGCCGTCGAGATATTCCACAACTTCACGCTGCTGCACGACGACATCATGGACAATGCCGCCGTGCGCCGCGGCAAACCTTCGGTCTACGCCCGCTGGGGCGGCAACGTGGCGATTCTGTCGGGCGACGCCATGCTCATCAGCGCCTACCGGCTGCTGGCGCAGGCACCGCCGGCACTGTTGCCGCGTATTTTGGAGGTCTTCAACACGATGGCGCTGGGTGTTTGCGAAGGGCAGCAGTACGACATGGATTTCGAGAGCAAGCAGAAGGTTTCGGTCGTGGAGTACATGTCGATGATCGAATTGAAGACGTCGGTGCTGGTGGCAGGTTCGGCCATGATGGGTGCGATTCTGGGCGGTGCCGACGAGGAGCAGAGCCGCCGTCTCTACCAGTTCGCCATCGAACTGGGCATGGCCTTCCAGTTGCAGGACGACCTGCTGGACAGCTACGGCGGCGAGGAGTTGGGCAAGACCATCGGCGGCGACATTCTCGAAGGGAAGAAGAGCTACCTGATGGTCACGGCCATGAGCCGTGCCGACGAGGAGCAGCGCGAGGTGCTGCGCCACACCTACAAGGATGCAGCGCTTGCCCCTGCGGAGAAGATCGCCCGCGTGCGCGCCGTCTTCGACGCGCTGGATGTGCCGCGCCTCACGGAGCAGCAGATTTCGCTGCGTTTCGACCGAGCGCTGGCGACGCTCGACGGACTGAACGTCCCCGATGCGCGCAAGGAGCCGCTGCGCGAGTACGCCCGCAGCCTGATGGGACGCAGGAAATAGGCGATTCGATTTTCCGAAAAAACTCTCGATTCGGCCTCGGAGGTCGGAATCGGACGAGTCTTAGCGGGTTACAGTCCGTCGTGCGGGAGGGGCGAACCGCCTGCGATGCAGAACGCTGTCGGAAAAGAGCGGCGGCACGAGAAAAACATTCGAGATGAAACGAAGCGACATAGAACTGATGGCTCCGGCCGGGAGCTACGAGGCGTTGCAGGCGGCCGTGCAGGCCGGAGCCGACGCCGTCTATTTCGGTGTGGGGCAGCTCAACATGCGGTCGAAGTCGGCCGCGAATTTCACGCCGGACGATCTGGAACGCATCGTCGGGGTCGCCCGCGCGGCGGGGGTGAAGAGCTACCTGACGGTCAATACGGTGATCTACGAGGACGAATTGCGGCAGATGCACGCGCTCGTCGACCGTGCCCGCGCGGCGGGGGTCGACGCCGTGATCGCTTCCGACCTGTCGGCGATCCTCTACGCGCGCCGCATCGGGATGGAGGTGCATATCTCCACGCAGTGCAACCTCACGAACAGTGAGGCGGTGAAGTTCTTTTCGCAGTGGGCCGACGTGGTGGTGCTGGCGCGCGAACTGTCGCTCGATCAGATCGGCCGCATCGCCCGCGCGATCGACGAGCAGCAGATCTGCGGCCCTTCGGGCGATCCGGTGCGCATCGAGATGTTCGCCCACGGCGCGCTGTGCATGGCCGTTTCGGGCAAGTGCTACCTGTCGCTGCACGAGACGGGATGTTCGGCCAACCGGGGCGCCTGCCGCCAGATCTGCCGCCGCAAATATACGCTCACCGACGTGGAGACGGGCGCGCAGCTCGCCGCCGAGGGGCAATACCTCCTTTCGCCCAAAGACCTCTGCACGATCGACTTCCTCGACCGCTTCATCGGCGCCGGCGTGCGCGTGCTCAAAATCGAAGGGCGTGCCCGCGGTGCGGAGTACGTCAAACGGGTGGTGGCGTGTTACGACCGCGCCCTGCGGGCGATGGAGACGGGCGAATATACGCCCGAACTGGCTGCGGCGCTCAAAGAGGAGCTGGCGACGGTCTTCAACCGCGGCTTCTGGCAGGGTTACTATGCCGGTGCGCCGATGGCCGAACATAGCGAGCATTACGGGTCGTCGGCCACGCGCCGCAAGGTCTACGTGGGCCGGGTGACCAACTTTTTCAAGAAGCAGTCGGTGGCCGAGGTATGGGTCGAGGCGTCGCCCGTGCGGCGCGGCGACGAGCTCTTCTTCCAGGGGCCGACGACGGGCGTGGTCGAACTGACGGCCGACCCCTATGTGGGCAATGCTCCTGCCCAGGAGGCCGTGCAAGGGGTCTTCTGTTCGCTGAAAACCCCTTCGCTCGTGCGGCGCGGCGACCAGCTCTACCGCATGGTGCCGGCCGACGCCTCGAATTCGCAGCCCGACTGATTCGCCGCACGCCTTTTGCAGGGAAAACGAAAAGAAATGTCAAAATAACAAAATCATTCGACACGAAAATGGAAACAACCAAACCGACCTTCGCCGCCGCGCAGCCCGATGCCGCGCGCGCGACGCTTTTCCGCAACGTCTATCTCTGGATGACTATGGCGCTGGCACTGACGGCGCTGACGGCCTATACGGTGGCCGGCTCCGAAACGCTGTTGCAGGCGATTTTCAGCAGCCGCTTCGTCTTCCTCGGCCTCATCGTCGCCGAGTTGGTGCTCGTCTTCGTCCTGGCGGCCAACATCATGCGCATGTCGTTCCTGACGGCCACGCTGATGTTCATCGCCTATTCGGTAGTCAACGGCGCCACGCTGTCGACCATTTTCCTCGTCTACGACCTGGGATCGATCGGCCTGACGTTCCTCGTCACGGCCGGCATGTTCGGCGCGATGTCGCTCTACGGCTTCGTCACGGGGCGCGACCTCTCGTCGTGGGGCAACCTGCTGACGATGGCCCTCGTGGGCGTGATCCTCGCCTCGGTGGTCAATCTCTTCCTCCGAAGCGAGATGCTCATGTGGATCGTCACCTACGTCGGCATCCTGCTCTTCGTCGGGCTGACGGCCTACGACACGCAGACGATCAAGCGGATGATCTACTCCGGCGCCGAGGTCGACGAGCCGATGCAGAAAATGGCGCTGCTGGGTGCGCTGTCGCTCTACCTCGATTTCATCAACCTGTTTCTCTACATGCTGCGGCTGCTGGGCAACCGCCGGTAGAGAGACGACGTAAAAAAGACAACCATTTCGTCAAGCCGAGCGCAATCGAACTTGCTCGAATTGCCGAGGCGGGAAATGGAAGAAAAAAATCAACGAACATGTTTCCGGTCAAAACCTACGTTTCGCGCCGCGCCGAGTTGCGCGCGAAGACGGGCGGCGGGCTGATCCTGCTGCCGGGCAACCAGCCCTCAGCCAACAACTATCCCAACAACGCCTACTATTTCCGTCAGGATTCGACGTTCCTCTACTATTTCGGCCTCGACCGGCCGTCGCTCGCGGGCGTCATCGACGCCGATACGGGCGAGGAGGTGCTTTTCGGCGACGATTTCACCGTCGACGACATCATCTGGACGGGGCCGCAGCCCACGCTGCGCGAAGAAGGCGCCCGCGCGGGCGTCGCCGACTGCCGCCCGCTGGCGGCGCTGGCCGACTATCTGGCCGCCGCGATCCGGCTCGGCCGCCGCATACACTACCTGCCGCCCTACCGCGGCGAAACGAAGCTGCAACTCTCGGCGCTGCTGGGGATCGCTCCTGCGCTGCTGCACGACTACAAGTCGGTCGACCTGATGTTCGCCGTCGCGGAGATGCGCGAGGTCAAGAGCGCCGAGGAGGTGGCGCAGATGGAGGATGCCTTCCACATCGGTTACGCCATGCACACCACCGCCATGCGGATGTGCCGCGCGGGCGTCGTCGAGCGCGAGATCGCCGGTGCGATCGAGGGCGTCGCCAAGTCGATGGGGCTCGGCGTGTCGTTCCCGTCGATCGTCTCGCAGCACGGCGAGACGCTGCACAACCTCAACGCCGACGGCGTGCTGGAGGAGGGACGGCTGCTGCTGTGCGACGCCGGCGGCGAGACCGTCGAAGGCTACTGCTCGGACCACACGCGCACCTATCCCGTGAGCGGACGCTTCACCCAAAAGCAAAAAGACATTTACAACATCGTGCTGGCCGCACACGACCACGTGGCCCGTATCGTGAAACCCCACATGATGTATACCGAGGTGCACAACGCCGCCTACATGACCCTCGCCGAGGGACTTGTCGGGTTGGGCCTGCTGAAAGGCACGGCCGCCGACGCCGTGGCCGCAGGCGCGATGACGATGCTCATGCCCCACGGGCTGGGCCACGGGCTGGGCATGGACGTGCACGACTGCGAGGCGATGGGCGAGAGGTCGTTCGACTACGGTTCGATCGCCGAACGGGCGGCCAAGTCGGGAACCTGCGTCTACCGCGCGGCATGGCGGATCGAACCGGGGACCGTGATGACCGACGAACCGGGACTCTACTTCATCCCCGCACTGATCGACAAATGCCGCGCCGAAGGGCTTTACAAAGGCATCGTCGACTACGACGCGCTGGAAGCCTACCGCGATTTCGGAGGCATCCGCATCGAGGACGACATCCTCGTGACGGAGTCGGGCAGCCGTATCATCGGCGACCGGAAAATTCCCGTCACGGCCGAAGAACTCGAAGCCGTCGTAGGCAAATAACACATCGAAACCCCCGCAAACACAACGACTATGGACAAGAAATGGACAATCGGTCTGGGCCTGCTGGGCATCCTGATCGTCTTCCTGCTGCTCTGGAATTTCGCCCCGGCCATCCAGCGATGGCTGGCGAGCGTCTTCGTGGACATCATCCTCCTGCTGGCCGCCTTCGCCGCGGGATGGCTCTTCGGCCGCTTCGGAGGCAAACGCCGCCGCAGCGACGACGAACGCAACGCACGCAACATCACCCAAGCTCAAAAAAAGTAACGATCTTCATGAAAAAGCTGATTCTGCTGATCGCGCTCGCACTTCCGGCCCTGCTGACGGCCCAACAGCGCGACTGGGCCAACTACGGCCGCTATGCCGAAGCCAACGCACAACTCACGACGCCGCCCGCGGTGGTGTTCATGGGCAACTCGATCACCGACGGATGGGACAACGCCCACCCCGAATTCTTCACGGCGAACAATTTCGCCTGCCGCGGCATCGGCGGGCAGGTCACCGGCCAGATGCTCTGCCGCTTCCGGGCCGACGTGATCAACCTCCACCCGCAGGCGGTGGTGATCCTCGCCGGGACGAACGACCTGGCACAGAACAACGGACCGATCACGCCCCAGCACATCGTCGAAAACATCATATCGATGGCCGAACTGGCAATGGCCGCAGGCATCCGGCCGATCATCTGCTCCGTGCTCCCGGCCGGGAAATATCCCTGGAGGACCGAGATCGAGTCGGTTCCCGAAAAAATCCGGGACCTGAACGCACGGCTGCGTCAGTACGCCTCCGACCGCGGGCTGGCCTGGGTCGACTATTACACGGCGATGGACGCCGGGGACGGCTCGATGCGCAGCGAGTACACCAAGGACGGCGTGCACCCCACGCCCGAAGGGTACGACGTCATGGAACGGATCGTTCTGCCCGCGCTGGCGCACTACCGCCCCGCGGCCGCAAAGTGAATCCGTAGTTCCGACAGACCGAAAAATCGCCCTCAAGGGGCGATTTTTTCATTCCCGAAGTTGTTTTTCACGAATAATTTGTATATTTATAGTCGGCTAACCGAAAAACCTTAAAACCATACGAGAATATGAAAAATTATTCAGCTAAAGAGATCAAGAACATCGTACTCATCGGCGCGCCCGGCACGGGTAAAACTACCCTTGCCGAAGCGATGGCCTTCGAGGGTAAGGTCATCGACCGCAGGGGTAGTATCGAGACGAACAACACGCTCTCGGACAACACGGATATCGAGCACGAATACAAACGCTCGATCTATTCGACGATCCTCTTCACCGAATTCATGGACCGCAAGCTGAACATCATCGACTGCCCCGGTTCGGACGATTTCTGCGGAAGCCTCTTCTCGGCTTTCAAGGTCGGAGACGTGGGCGTCTTCCTGTTCAACGCCCAGAACGGCTGGGAGGTGGGCAGCGAGATTCAGGCCCGTTACGCCCGGCTGCTGCAAAAACCCGTGATCGGCGTGGTGAACCAGCTGGATGCCGAGAAGGCCAGTTTCGAGGCCACGGTCGAGTCGATCCGGGCTTCGTCGCGCGTGAAACCCGTCATCGTGCAGTACCCCGTCAACCAGGGTCCCGAGTTCA
>ERZ831634.4052-NODE-4052-length-10116-cov-3.261306_pt1 | contig 10116 bp, 10 predicted proteins | sample MGYA00519953_ERZ831634 | MGnify/ENA primary metagenome ERZ831634 (study PRJEB31850, sample SAMEA3708718) | human gut metagenome | biome: human gut; feature: human-associated habitat; material: faeces | place: China | collected 2014 ...
GCCGCGCCGAGGAAAAAGGCGGCGGCGCAGAGTGCCGCCGCCGCTTGCCGGATCGTTTTTTGACCGCTGCGTTTCATTCTGCATCACCCTGCCGGGAGTTTGTGCAGAATACGCGGGTTTTATGCTTCTTCCGCTGCCTTTTCGGCCTCTTTTGCGGCTTTCTTTTCCGCGAAATATGCCTCGCCCTTTTCCAGCAGATCGGGCAGCAGCTCAATCAGGCGGTCGACCGACGTGGAGGCTGGCTCCGCGACCGGGAGCATACGCACGTTCTCGCCGCGGATCACAAGAAATGCGACCGGCGTGATCTTGATTCCCGCGCCTGCTCCGCCGCCGAAGGAATTATCGCGGTTCGCGGGCATATTTTTCGTTGCGAAATCGCTGCCGCCCCCGCCATAGCCGATGGAAACCTTGGTTACGGGGATGATCGTCACGCCGCCGGGCGTGGTGATGGGACTGCCGACGACCGTGTTGACATCGATCATATCTTTAATCTTGCTCATGGTATTGGTCATCATATCAGACAGAGGATGTTCCATACTTTACACCGCCTTTTTTCGTTCGTTCAGAATTTTTAGGAACCGGATGCCAGCGCGCAGCGCAAGGGCCAGCGACCGACCGATGGTGATCGTGGTCACAAGATGCGCGTCGACCTGTGTGTTGCTTATAGTATAATCGAGCGCGGGCTGAATGTCACGCTTTTTTATGACGAAAAGCCGCTCTAAAGACGGCGTGATCGCGCCGATGGCGGCCCAGGCCCGGCCATAGCCCATAGCGGCCTTTGCCGGATCGTCGCTGCCGCCGATACGGACATACAGCGTCAGTTCGTTCACGCGGAGCTTGCGGCGCAGATCGCCGAGCGTATCAAGCACAATATCCAGCAGCTGCAAAATTCCGTCCACGCCGCCGGAAAGGATCGGATTTGGCTTTTTTTCCTGCGAAGCGGCTTTTTCCGGTGCCTTTTCCGGTTTCTTTTGCTGTTTCTTTTTCTTTTTTGGCTTCTGCGGCAGAAGCTGAAGGCGGATGGGGCCGAGCTTCGCCGCAAGAAATACTCCCTCCGCATTATAGCGCGCATCAACGCCGACGGGAATGCAGCCGATCAGCACAAGGGCAGCAAATATCGCAAGAAGCGTCATCCACCATGTCCAAGTCATAGCGGGATCTCCTGCTGCACAGGCGCTGATGCATCCGGCTGCGTGGACTCCTCCTGCTTCTGCTCCAGTGGCTCGACCTGCGAGGGATCGACGTGCAGGTCGACCTTTTCAATCTCCGGCAGCTCGGCCAGCGATTCCAGGCCGAACACGCGCAGGAAGTCCGGCGTCGTCTCATAGACGATGGGGCGGCCCGGCACGTTCAGCCGTCCGCATTCGCGGATGAGCTTTTTTGTCACAAGGGCACTGACGCAGTAGGCGCTGTCAACGCCGCGGATCTGTTCGACAAGCGCCTTTGTCGCGGGCTGGTAATACGCGATGACCGTCAGCGTTTCCAGCTGCGACGGCGAAAGCTTCGGCGGCTTGCGCGTTTCAAGTGTTTTGGTCACATATTCCGCCATTTCCGGCGACGAGCACATCTGATAGGCGTTTTCCAGCCGCACAATGCGGATGCCGCTGCGGTTGAAGCTCAGCTCGTCCATCAGCGTCTTGCACGCTTCGTGGATTTCTGCTTCATCGTGTTCGAGCGTCTGGCTCAGGCGTTTGGCGTCCACCGGCTCTCCGGCGGCAAACAAAACGGCCATCAATGCCCGCTGTAAATCATTCTGCTCCAAGATTAGCCTCCTGATCAGGAAATGTCCGTCTGCACGTCGGCATCCGGCGCTTTTAGAAAGGTAACCGCCATATCGCCGCGTTCATCCTCTCCGATGGAAACGGAGCGAAGGCGGCACAGCTCCAGCACGGCGAGGAACGTCGCCACGATCTCCGACCGGCTGCGGCTGCCCTTGAACAGGGACAGAAAGCGCATGACACCGTGGGCAAGCAGGCGGCTGATGACCTGTTTGGCCTTCTGCGTGACCGGGTACGGCTCTGTGCCGACGATCCCGGCGAAGTTGGACGCGGGCGGCGGCAGACGGCGCTCTGTCCGGTCCTGCATGGCAGCAAGCGCGGCGGTCAGATCGGACTTGTCGTGCCGGTAGCGGTAGGTTCTGTCCGGCTGGTACGGCTCCGGCCCCTTGGTGAACAGGCCGAGGCCAAGCTCATTGCGCACAGCCAGCTGCTTCGCGGCCTTCTGGATCTGCTGATATGCATCCTGCCGCTGTCGCTTCTGGAGGGATTCGACGAGCTTGTCCATCTCGCTCTGCGCTTCCTCCTGCTCCGCCTTGGACAGGAGCATCCGCGTTTTGATATACATGAGATAGGACGCCATGGCGATAAACTCGCTGGCAATTTCCATATCCATGCGCTTCATTTCGTCCAGATACGCCAGATACTGCTCCAGAATAGCGGAGATCTGGATATCCTGTATTTCAATTTTATTCTTGCTCAGCAGCAGCAGGATCACGTCCAGCGGGCCGTCGAAGTCCTCGAGCGTCTCGCCCTTCGCGTGCACGACGCTGCCGAGATGGTATCGCGGTTCATCCATGCTGATGTAACTCCAAAAAATAAGTTCAGCGCAGCGCAAGCAGCAGCCGCACCGGCCATGTGCCGATGGCTTCCAGCCCATTCAGCAGCCCGTCACGCAAGAATTCCAGCGGCACATCGAGTACGCCGGTCAGGAGCAGGAGCATCAGAAGCGCCATGCCGTAGCGCTCATAGCGCATGAGCCAGAGATAGGCCTTGTCGGACAGGCAGGAAAAGAGCACCTTCGACCCATCGAGCGGCGGGATGGGAAAGACGTTGAACACGGCAAGGCCCGCCGAAATGATCTCGACATAGTAGAAAAAGAGTGCGAAGACATAGACGGCTGTCGAGCCGGAGAAGTAGTACCAGTAGGCAAGCACACCGTAGAGCAGCACAGCCAGATAGGCCAGCAGAACGTTGGACAGCGGGCCTGCTGCAGCGGTGAGCGCCATGTCGCGCTTGGGATGCTTGAAATACCGCATATCGACCGGGACGGGCTTCGCCCAGCCGAAGCGGAACAGCGCCATCATAAGCAGACCGCCGATATCAATATGCCGCAGCGGGTTGAGTGTCAGCCGTCCTGCACGCTTTGCCGTCGGGTCGCCGAGCCAATAGGCCACGAGTCCGTGGCACGTCTCATGAAACGTGATGCACAGCAGCGACGCGGCGACGAGCACCGCCGTCTGCCATACGCCGTCAAACTGGAGCTGCTTCAGCCATGCTACAAATCCGTCCAAATCAAATCTCCTGTCTGTCGATCATGGGTTCACACCAGCTCGATCTGCTTTGCAGCGGTGAGCGGCGTGTTTTTCTCTGCGTCCAACTGGAACACGCGGACAAAGCCGGTCTTCGTACCTCGCAGAACGACGGAAATACGCGTATCCAGACTTTGCACGGGTACGTATTGGACATCGACCATCCGCCCGTCCGCGTCATAAAGCGCGATCAGGTGCAGGCCGGTGAACTCCGGGTCATAACTGACGTTCACGCCCTCGTCTGAGACGGAAACCTCCGGCGCGGGACGGAAGACAGAGACAGAATACCGGTAGTCTCTGGTCATGTATTGAAGGCGGACATAGGCGGTCTGTCCCTTCTTGAGTTCCATTCCCGCTACTGCAGGCGATCCGGACTGCAGTGCGCCACGACGCTCCCAGCGCGTGACGCTCCCATCAGATATATACACCGCAGCATAGGATTCTCCGGCAGCAGTGAACAGATAGACGCCGTCAGCCGGTGCTGTAAACCGGAAGCAGCGTTCGCTGTCGCCGGTTTTGTAGAGACAGGATGTTGTCTGCCCTAACTCCAACTCTGGTATCGTTGTAAACCCGATGGTATAGCTGCCCTCCGTCTGAATGCGGATGAGGGTACTTTCGCCCTTTTTCAGATAGAAATTGCGTGCCATCGGATCGTCCGACAAAACGCCGGATCGATAAGTGCGGCTCGTTTCATAGACTTCTGCCAATGCGGTCGATTTGAGGGAAAGGACATATACGCCGTCCTCCGGCGCGAAGAATTCCCAGACTGTTTCCCCCGTACTGCCGGTCTTCTGCGTGTCAAGCGTGAGCAGCTGCGCGGCAGGAGCCGGGCATTCATACCAATCCGTGTAGATTGTCCCGTCGTCCGCTTCACAGAACGCACGGAAGGAATACTTGGCAGACGCATCGCTCTCAAACGAAATGCAGAAGGATGTGATATATCCCTTGTTCAGATAAAGATTCGACGAAACACGGTTTGCCTCCTCCTGTCCGTCTTTCCGGTATTCAACACCGAACGGCAGGCTTCCTTCGGGGCCGCTGCACGCCAGAATGACCGCACAGCGGCCATCTCCGCGGAACGTCTGCATGACAGAGCACCACGGCTTGTCCGCATTGACCTGAAGCGTACTGAGCTTCACGGTTTTGCTGCCGTATTCATATACGGCTTCGCCATAGATCGTATACTGGCCGGGCAGAAGCTCCGCGCTCCAGCTTGCAACACGGCAGGGCGCATTCTCTGTAGATTCTCCATACGCCATGCGCATAGCCTCGCCGCGCCAGAGGTCGATCCGCAGATTATCGGAGCTTCGGATCGCATAAACAACCGGCGTCACCGTAATGGAAGGCGTGCAGGTCGTGAAATTGGAAATATAAAAGCTGAATTGCTCCCCTGCTGCCAGCGTGTTCTGTCCGTAAGCAATCGCCGAGCAGATGCCGGTATTGTCATCGGCAGCCAATGTATACACCCTATGGTACAGCAGCTTCTGGCTTCCCGCATCAAGCGTCACGCACGCAAGCGACGGGTCGACCGGCCGCAGCACCACAAGGGTCCGAACAGCCGTTGTCATGCCCTCGTACCGGACGGATTCCGGCTGCTGATAGCCCTGATACGCCAGCACCCAGCCGTCATACAGAACCGAGTCGTATTTTTCGTAGACGGACCACGTCAGCTCCGTCCCGGCAGGATACAGGGAATCGACGCTGCCGAAGCGCAGCGTGCCATAGCCGCCCGTTCTTCCATCGAACTCGGGAATGGATACGGACACGGACGCGTTCGAGGCGTCCGGCGCGGCAGCGCTGACGGTAAAGGAAATGGAACGCGTGTTGTTCAGAAGATAGGCTTCCGATATACCGCTGGCCGTTACGCGGATCGTGGCTTCATAGCTGCCGGCAGCAAGGGAATTACAGGTTTCCGAAAGCTTGACATAGGCATTGGCCGAGAATCTGCTGACGGAGCGCTGGCTGTTTTTTTCCCAGACGGTCTGGCCGTTCTGCGTGATCGTTGTGACGATTTGCAGTCTTGCGCTGCTCAGGTTCACTGCGCTGTTGTTCAGCGCGATCCCGCCGATTTTGAAGGATTGGTTGGCAGGGATCGTATCAATGCCAAGCTCCAGATCATCAAACGTGGAAGCGCGGACGTACAGATCCTGAACGGAAAAATCCGCCGAGATGTTTTTGTTGTGGGTACCGGAGGCGTCCTGCTCCAGCTCTGCGCGGTAGGGTTCCAGAACGGTAAAGCTTTCGAGCCGCCACGGGAACGTCGAGGGATAGTCCAGCTCCCAGCTGTCGGCGCCGAAGCCGTCGAACATCCCGTCCATCATCATGACGCGCAGCCGGTTCGGCGCCTGGCGGCGCAGTGCGCCGTCGTATTTATCGGAATCAGAATCGGAAATGAAAATGGCGGGATAGGCTTCCTTGCTGTAGGGGCTGGCGGACGTGTCATGCAGATAGCCCCAGAGCGTGATAGCGTGGCCGCCGATGCGGAACGAGGAGAGATAGTTGCCGATGGAAATGCCGACGGCGCAGTCGCGCTCCAGCGCGTCAAGCACCGGCCGCAGATTGTCGATGTGGTTGGAAATTTCATAGGTCTGGTACAGACTGTCGGCGGGATACTCGGAAAGATACTTTCCGGATTCGCCCGGCGCGCGCAGCTGCGCCCAGCCGTCATTGCCCTGCATGGCGTAATAGCCGTTGAAGAACCAGTCCAGCCCGTATGTATACGAGCCGCCCGCGTCTGTAAACGCTGAAATGAACGACTCAAACAGATCGTCCTCTGTCCGGAAGCCCGCTTCGCTTCCCCAGCCGCTGAACCGGAGCATATTGGACGAAGCGGCAGCCCAGCAGAGGTTGGCGTCCGAGGCGATCTCCCCTTCCGCAACATCCGTGAATTCCTTTTCCGCGTCAATGAAGTCCACGTTGGTGAGGCTGAAATAGCGGTCCTCCAGCGCACTGGCCGTCAGCTCTGTCTGCACCTGCTCCAGCGTCGATTCTGTCAGGCCGGTCAGGAAAATTTCCCGCGTATCGTCGATGGAAAACGTGGTCTTGTAAAAACCGGTGCAGGTGGGCGCGCCGCCGCTCATCACGGCGGCATCCGGCTCGGAGAAGCCGACGGGCGTGACGGTCATCAGCAGCCGTCCGTTATAATAGATCGAATAAGAGGCGATTTTTGCAGAGCGGACGGAATTCGCAAGCCCGTCCGGATTCAGGACGCCGCTCCGCGTAAGGGTATTTCCGTCTGTGTCCTCCATGCGGGTCGTAAAGCCCGGCTCCGGGTCGAGCCGCAGCACAGCCAGCGTCTCCTGCGCGGCAAATACCTGTGTGCAGAGCAGGACCAGCAGCGCAGCCAGCAGCAGACTGCGTACAAAACGCCGATTCATAAGCAACTCCTCAATTTCTTTATTTCTTTCTAAATAATAGTATTATATCACCGGAAGCCCGTGACCGCAAGAGTAGAAATCAGGCCGTGCGCTGTGCCGTTTCAGGCAAAAACCCGTCTGTGCACAGATTGACTTTGCTGCGCCTGTCTGGTATTCTTATGGTGTATTTATGCTGCGGCGCAGGAGGTCAAGCTATGTCCGCTTACACCAAGCAAGCCATTAAAAATTCATTTTTGAAGCTGCTTAATGACCGGCCGCTCAATCAGGTCACGGTCAAGGCAATCGTGGAGGACTGCGGCATCAACCGCAACACGTTTTATTATCATTTTACCGACATTCCCTCGCTTGCGACGGAGATCATCACCGAACGGGCTGACCAGATCATCCGGCAGTACGCCAACCCGGATTCGCCGGAGGCGTGTTTGAATGCCGCCGTGCAGTTCATGACGGAAAACCGGCGCGCGGTCATGCATATGTACCGTTCGATCAGCCACGATACCGTCGCGTTTTATCTCATGCAGATCTGCCGCCACACGGTCGAGGCCTACGCGGCGGCAGCCTATGGCGATCTGCCGCTCAGCAAAGAGGACCGGGAGATCCTGATCCGCTTCTGGCAGTGCGAATGCTATGGGCAGATCGTTGAGTGGCTGTCCAACGATATGAAGTACGACATTCAGGCGCAGTTCAGCAGGCTCTGCACGTTTTACCGCGGCGGATTTGAGGCAATGGCGCGGCAGGACGCCGATACAGGCATTCCGTGCTGATTGCCCGTTCCCCTTTTTCCCCGCATCTGCTATGATATCATGTAATACATCATGCTTTCACGGAGGTTCCTGATATGCGTTCCGGCTTTATTCTTTCCTGTGAGTCTACCATTGATCTCCCCTATTCCTACTGCGAACAGCGTGACATTCCCGTTTTGTTCTATTCCTATCAGGTCGACGGCGTCAGCTATGAGGACGACATGGGGCGTGATCCGGAGGCGCTGCCGCAGTTTTACGGCTTTCTGGACGCCGGAAAGCTGCCGAGCACAGCGCAGCTGAACGAATTTCAGTACGAGACGTTTTTTGACGCACTTTTGCAGCAGGGCGACGTGCTGCATATCGCGTTCGGCTCCGGTATGACGGCGTCCGTGCAGAATGCGATGCTTGCAGCGGAGACGCTGCGGGAGAAATACCCGGAGCGGAAGCTGACCGTGATCGATTCGCTCTGCTCGTCCTCCGGCTACGGTCTGCTGGTCGACGGCGCAGCCGATCTGCGCGACGAAGGAAGATCCATGGATGAGATCGCGGACTGGGTACTCGAAAAGCGTCAGAAGGTCCACCACCAGTTTTATTCCACGGAGCTGAAATTCTACCGCCGCAGCGGGCGTATGTCCGGCGCTGCCGCAGCGATCGGCACGGTGCTCGGCATCTGCCCCATCATGCGTCTGGACGACAAGGGCCGCATCATTGCCTATGACAAGGTCCGCGGCAAGAAAAACGCCGTCGCGCGCACCGTCGAGACGATGAAGCGCCACGCCGAAAACGGAGAGGATTATTCCGGCAAGGCGTTTATCTGCCACTCCAACTGCCTTGCAGATGCCGAGGCGACGAAGGCCGCCGTCGAAGCCGCGTTTCCGCATCTGAACGGCGAGGTGCGCATCTGCGATATCGGCACGATTGTCGCGTCGCATTCCGGCCCCGGCACCGTCGCGGTATTCTTCTTTGGAGACGACCGCGCACCGGAGGGTTCGGCTGTTTAAGCTTTTTCTAAATATTGACCCGGCTTTCCTCGCAGGAAAGCCGGGTCAGCTTTTATCCCTCTGCGGCCTGCAGCATTCTGTCGATGAGAATGCCATAGCCCTGTGCCGGGCTATTGACGAGCACGTGCGTGACTGCGCCGACCAGCCGTCCGTTTTGCAGGATCGGGCTGCCGGACATTCCCTGCACGATACCGCCTGTTTTGGCAAGCAGCGCCTCGTCCGTCACGGTAATGAGCAGGTTCCGGCCATTTTTCGCGTCTGCATCCACACGGTCAATGCGGATGGCAAAACGCTGCACCTGATCGCCGTCGACATTTGAAAGGATCTCCGCCGGGCCGGTCACGACCGACTCAGCAGGAGCCGTTTCGACTGTCTGCCCCTGACGCGGATGGGTCATCGTGCCGAATATCCCGCAGGCTGTATTTTTGTCCACGGTTCCCACCGTGTCCGTCACATCGAAAAGTCCGTGCAGCTCCCCCGGCGTTCCGCGTGTACCGGCGCGGATCTCAGCAACGCTCGACCGCACCAGATAGCCGGACTGCATCATCAGAAGCTGCGTCCCGTCCAGACTGCTGACGCCGTGGCCGAGCGCACCGTAGCTTCCGGTTTCGGGGTCATAATAGGTGACAGTCCCGATCCCCGCGATATGGTCGCGTACCAGAACGCCGAGCCGGTAGCCGGACGGCGTTTTTTCCGGCGTGACAAGAAACTCTGCTTCCCTTCCGCCGCGTTCCACCCGCACGACAATCGGCTCGCTTTTCTGAATGCTTCCGAGCAGCGCCTGCGCGCTGTCTGTTTTCTTTCCGTCCGCCGCAATGATCACATCGCCCTTCCGGATCCCCGCCTGCTGCGCAGGTGTGCCGCTCTCTACCTCCGTGACCATCAGTCCCTCCGCATAGAGCTTGATGCCGACTGTATATCCGCCCGGAACCAGCGCGCGTCCGGCTGCGGCAGTCTGGCAGCACAGCGCAAGCGCAAGAACGAACGCGGCCAGCGCGGCCGGTATTTTTCTATAAAAAATGTTCCGCCTCATGTTCTCATCCTCTCCGCAAAAGTCTCAGCGCCATTATCTTGACCCGCCGAGCCGGAAAGAAACCGCGCATGGCGTATGTAAAAGAAAGTCTGTTTTCCTTGTCATGAATTAGAAATTCTCCGTTTTTCGAGAAAAAAGAAGTGTGTATCGGCAAAAAAGTCCTGCTTTTCCGCCGAAATCCAGAATTGCAGTTTCCATCTCAATTTAATTTCTGCAAAAAAAGAAAAATTAGTCTTGACTTTTCAGAATAAATCGTTATAATAATCATGCGCTTCGGAAAGAAGCTCAGCTAGGGGATTTGTGTAACGGTAGCACACCGGACTCTGACTCCGTTTGCGGGGGTTCGAATCCCTCATCCCCTGCCACAAGAAGCACCCTTCCCAGGCACTGCGTTGAGTAGTGCCTGGGAAGGGTGCTATTTTGGTAATGTGCATAGAGTAGTCACCCATTGGTATCCTTTGCATCTCCCCATGAAGCGATTTGTCAAGTGCTTTTTTATGCTTTTTTCACGCAGACAGAGCTTTTTGCTTTTTTTGCGGAAAATGAAAATAATGCTTGACAAATTGCCCCCTTGCCCCTATAATAACTCCTGCAAACCGCGTTGGACAGTTAGCTCAGCTGGTATGAGCACATGCTTGACGTGCATGGGGTCACA
>ERZ831634.4058-NODE-4058-length-10100-cov-24.751120_pt1 | contig 10100 bp, 8 predicted proteins | sample MGYA00519953_ERZ831634 | MGnify/ENA primary metagenome ERZ831634 (study PRJEB31850, sample SAMEA3708718) | human gut metagenome | biome: human gut; feature: human-associated habitat; material: faeces | place: China | collected 2014 ...
CTATCGCCGTTCCAAAGCACAGCATTTGTTCAAGTTCAGAATCAAGAAAACTGTTTAATCGTGATAATGCCGTACTCATTACAGACAGCATTGACTGATCGGAAGCGTTGAGCGCCGCTCCTGCAAGCCATTTGGCTTTGTGTTCGCTTGGGAGCTTGTCCATAAGCTTTGTAAAATACATCTTAGGCTTTGCTTTCGGCGCAGGCTGATACTTTGCCAAAAGGTCTTGTATTAGCTTGAAAACCGAAACAATATGCCTTTCGTTTTTGTCGCCAAACTCCGCTAAAAGCAGGATAACCGAGGCAAGCAAGCCCTCCGCTGCGTCATAGAAAAATGCGTTCTGACCATAGTTTGAGCTGTCACCTCCGCCGATATTTATAATAGTTTTTGCTGCGATTTTTGCGTACTTTTCAGCCTTTGCCTTTGCTGAAAGGTCGGTTTTATCAGACAGATAAATATCCATATACTTGTTGACAAGATGCAGAATATTGTTCTCGTCCGAGCGTGTGGGATTTCTCAGATCAAGCACAGAAACATTGTAGCCGTAATACTTTTTGGCGATAGTTCCGTAATTTCTCGCCACATCTCCCTTTGTGTCTGTCGACAAAAAACTCATTCCACTTGCACAAGCCAGTTCTAAATTTGGATACAAGAAGTAAGCGGTTTTTCCCACACCAGCTGCGCCGATCATAAGAGTATGCACATCACCGTCATCCACAAGAGCAACAGCCTTTTTGCCCGAACCTCTGCACCCAATCACCGTACCTTGAATAGCAGGAAGATTTTCACCTTTACGCCATTTCTCAGGCTCAAATGGCAGAGGGATAAAAGTCTGCTTTATCTCCGATTTAGTCGCCCACCTCGCAGTTCCATGCTGACCGTCACCGATCTTTTTAGCCTTTATTCCGTTAAGTGACTTATTGTCAAGTAAATTTACCAATACTGCAAAAACAACAAAAATCACAACCAAAATTCCAATTAAAATCATTTGTTTTTCACTCAAAATTTCACTTCCAATCACCATAAAATACTCTTTCTTCTGTATTTAAATAACATAGTTAGTTTGTTATCTTCAAGGTATTGCGCTGTGAGGCGGAGGGTATCGCATTACCCGAACTCCATACACGGTTCGGGTTCAGAAATGATATCTATATCCTCGCACTGCTCCTGAATCGGTACACTTAAAGCTTTCTCAACCGACAATCTGACAGCACTATCCGCAAGCCGATACAGCAATTTGGCAGTCTGTACTGACTGTTCACGGGTACGGGCTGTCTGTTTAAGATCACGCAAAACCTCATGCACACAATCCTGCAAATTCCTTTGTTTTTGCGCCTTTTTGCCCTTGTCGGTGTAAGGCTTGTAACTACTCCCAAGCTTGCCTTGAAGCCTTTCAAACGCTTGATATTCGCTGTTTATTTGTTCGGTTTTGGGCATAAAAAATGCAGAGCCTGCCAAAGCATACTCAGCCAGATATTTGTATTGTCTGTTTTTTAACGTTGCATAGATCTGCGAGGTCAGCTTATCGGGACGGCATTTCAGATACCCAAGTTCACTCACTTCTTTCAGATATTCTTCCTTTCGCTTATGAGGAACAGCAGGCAAAAATTCCGCTCCGTTTTTTGCCTTTAAAATTTCGTTCCAATCTTTGAATTTAGGTGCAAGCCATTTAACGTTTGGATATCCGTTTTCTGTGAGTATATCCCGAAGTCTGTCAACAGCCTCGATTCCGCCCTCATCATTATCCACGCAAAGCACAATTTCATTGATGTTTGAGTGATTCTTTAACGCTGTTAAACGGCATTTTCATAAACACCGTTCATTGCAATATATGAGTGCTGTTGCCAATTTTCGGGGTGCAAAGTAAGGTACGAAAGCATATCTATCGGGGCTTCAAAAACGAACAGCTTTTCCAACTTGCCAAAGTGAGAAAAGCTGTAGCGAGTATCTGAACCCTCGCAGGTAATGCGGAAAGTTTTCCCGAAAGAATTGGTTGAACGCTTGCTTGCCTGTCTTGGAACTCCGTTTTCATCAAGCCCTACAAACACTGCATTGTGGTGCTGTTTGTCCTCATAAAGTGTATGCTGTTTTGCAAAATGGCTGATAATATCTGGAGAAATGAAACGCTGTTTTATGAGATATGCGAACACTCTGTGCATATTTTCATTGGATTTGGGAAGCTTGAATTCTTTCGTTTTTTCTTCATGCACAACAGCTTTTGGAGGAGCGTGAGAGAGGGGAGTTATCGTCTGTTCCAACAGTTCCTGCACAGCCGTCTGAAAATCCATATCATAGAATTCCTGCATAAATTTTATTGCACCGCCTCCGATCTGATTTTTATGGTCGAACCAAGTCGAGCCACGGAGCGTTATGCTGTCGTGCCTGCCCGAACCGTCGTAGTAAATGAGCTTATGCTCTCTGCCGACACGTTCCAGCTTTTCACCCCGCATACGCAAAAACTGCTCCAAGTCTACCGAATTTGCAAGGACTTTTTGTTCGTCTGTAAATGGGATATATGGCATAACTACACCAACCTTTAATACTTGACATTTTCATCAAGCTTACCCAAAAGCTGCGAAAAACTCTGTCTTTCCATCATATCCGTACCGAGATATGCTCCTGATACTACTGTCAGCTTGTTTTCACTAAGCACAGCATAGGTTTCCGTGTACCCAAACTGCGTCACCATACCGTCAGACTTCTGAACAGAGCCGTACTGCTGATATTTTCCTTTTGAATATACATTTGTTGTCATACGATAATTTGACACAAAATCATCCTCAGTGATACCGCTCATCTGTGCGGAGGTCTGTCCGAAATAGTAATCCCCGAAGTTTTCAAGGATATATTCCATGTCGTAATCAAGATTACTTTGACTTAAATCAATGCATAGAACATTAACTATTCCTCCGCCGTTTTTGCCTTTAAGCATAATTTTCTGTATTCCGTTTGACTCATCTTTTTCCGATTCAAAGGAACAGCCTTTCATCGACTCAGTAACCAATTCGCTTGTATCTTCAAAGCTGATATTTGAATCGAAAAACTCTGCGATAAAGGTATCGGATTGTATTTTTTCTGAATCAACTTTGCTGTCAGAGTCCGAAGATGAAGATAAGTCCGTCAAGCTTTGCACATTGGTTTCGGCTGTTGTAACTGCCGTTGTCGTTTGTGCTGTTGGCGGAGAAATCGTTCCGCAGGCGGTCATTATCATTGCAATTGCCGCTGAAAACATAGCTGAATATATTTTTTTCATACACAAATTCTCCTTTTTAAACGATTGACCAGATATACAACGGAGCCGTCAGAGTAAAGATCAAACAGCCGAACAGAATAGCCGCCGGAGTCCATTCTATCTGACCGTGCTTGCGGTAATCCATGTAAAGCATACCTATCTTGACAAACAACAAAACCGCCAATATTACGTCAATCACAGGAAACACAACGTTGTTTACAACCGAAACCACCTGCGATCTTGCGGTACTCCAAGTGCTTTGCACAGCTCCCGCAACATCTCCCGATGCGTAGGCTGAGGTCGACATCATCGCTGCAAAGCACAATGCGCTTGCGACCGCTGCAAGTATCTTCTTTTTCGTCTTTTTTAACTTCATTTCACATCACTCCTCTATAATTTTTCCTACCAAAATTGTACGACTGTTACCCTCCGCAGAAGTGCAGGTGGACAGCGTTATCAGGTTATCATCGGGAGAAATACCGATCTCCTTGTAAATGCTCGCACAGTTTCTAAGCTGTGAATCCCACTCTTCAAAGGTTGGGTCGGCAAGATAAAGTCCGCTTGTATCAGAAGTCCTTGCCACCGCAAAGAAATCTATCAGCCGAACATCGTCATCGGTAGTCAGCCAGCCGTAGCTGTGGTTCATAAAATATTTTTCGTTTTCGTAATTCGGAATGTCCGCAAAACACGTTGCGTTTCCCATATTGTGACCGTAGATAACACTATTGAAATCGGTGAAATCCGAGGAATTTCTGTAGTCCATAAAAAGCGAGCCTGCGTACAAATATGAGCCGTCCACCGCTCTGTGAGAGTAATATTCGTTATCGCCCGACTGCATGATCGGGTAATCGATATTCGTGTCGGGAATATACAGCCATGCGACAGAATCGCTATGATCTTCGGAAAGCTGCCGGACCTGTGCGGTCAGTTCGTCTTTTGTATCCTCGGGAACTCTGTCTGCGGACGGCTTTTCAGAACGGTTATCTACCGCCATATCAAGCGTTTCCTGCGCTATCGGGGTAGGAGCGTATATCATAATATCACGCCACTTAATTTTCTGTGCCAAATCGTTTTTCACAAGAAGATAAATTCCTCCGCAAAGGAGAGCGGCTGCACTGACGGCAGCCGCAATTCTAATCGCTTTCTTATTCACGCTTTTTCCCTTTCTTTGTGATGATAAGGACAGCAATAATCAAGCTTGCAGCTCCAAGCATTGCGTAAGCCGCAAAATTGCTGTGGTTATCGCCTGTATACGGGGTATCAGGAACATCAGATATTTTCTCAGCCTCGTCTACCATAACAATCAGCGAATTGCCGTTCTCAGAAACAGCGGTTGCGTCCACATTTTCTACAGTAATCTTGCCATAAACATCAACTGTAAATCTGATGTCGGTTGCGATAACATAACCGTCGGGAGCAGCAATTTCCTTAAGTGTGTAACCTCCCGCAGGAAGTTCGGTAACAACATGGTTTGTTCCATCGGAAGTCCATTTATCAACGACTTCGCCATCAGAATTTTCAAGCTGCATTTCTGCACCTGCAAGCTCGTTTCCATACACATCTTGTTTACTTATCTCAACAGTTATAGGCTTATTTACTGCTATAATTTCGATAATTTCTCCGTCCTCAGAAATAGTCACGGGGTAGCTTTCATCGCTTAAAATGTAGCCTGTGGGTGCTTCGATCTCACAGACAATATATTCTCCGTAGGGGATTTCTGTAAATTCAAATTTTCCCTGTTTATCGGACTTTGCGGTCATAATTGCATTCTCCTCTGTAAATTCTGTACAGTCAGTATAAAACAGTCCGAACAATGCGTTTTCAAGAGGTTCATCGCTCTCGCTGACTTTTATGCCCTCGATTTTTCCACGCTTCAGATCGTTGGTAAACTGACCACAGTCGATTGAAACAGTCTGAATATCCTGTCCCATATACTCGAAGTTTACAAGATACTTTTCGCCGTTGAGAACATAATGCTCATCGGTTGCAATTTCCTGAACGTAATACTTGCCGAAAGGCAGAGCAGTATCAAACTTTGCGGACATATTTTCAGCAAGACTTATTTCAGAAATCAGTCCGTCAGCAGGAATTACCGAGCCGTCAGTGGCAGTAATATCCTCTGCCGCAAACAATCCGAAACGAACTCGGGTATATTCATCGGAGTTACCGATGTTAAATAACTCGTCCTTTTCCATGACCTTAGAAAGTGAAATTTCTACACCCTGATAATCGTTGACAAATGACGTATTTACGGTATCATGAACAGCAATTTCCTGTCCTGCATAGGTCAGTTCAACAAACTGAGATTCTGCGTTCAGAACATAGCCGTCAGGAGCAGTATTTTCTCTGACCTCATATTTTCCGAGATACAGCAAATCAGTTTCCGCATAACCGTTTTCATCGGTCGTGATCTCAGCTACAACATCGCCGGCATTTGCTCTGATCGTGCCGTCAAGCGTCACAATATCTTCTACTGCGATAATCTGAAATACTGCACCGGACAGATTTCCGCTTGCAAAAACGGGAGTGTAAGTTGTCGGATTTACAATAGTTTCGCAGTTTTCGTCCGTGTAAGCAGATGATGCTGTAGCGACCGTTGTAAAAATATCACCTGTTTTCTGAACAGAAATTCTGCCCTTCTGTGCGGTATTTGTTTTCTCCACAACTACGGTTTCCACTGAACCGTCAATTGTAAATGGAACAGGATTTTTATCAAGCACATAACCCTCCGCCGACTGCACTTCGTGAAGCTCGTAATCGCCGTAAGCAAGCTCCTGCGGCAGCATCAGCGAGCCGCTTTCATCGGTGTAAAATGTGTCGAGAATCATTTCTGACGGATAGTAAATTTTTTGAGAAATATATTCGGAATTTGCACAGTCCCAAACCTTGAAGCCGATGCCCGAAACGGGAATTACATTGCCTGTTTCAGCGTCCTTTTTCACGATTTTAACAAAGGATTTTTTCACTGCGTCATTGAGCAAATAGAAATATTCTTTTTCGTTTTCGCTGATTACAACCTCAAAATCCTCCATATATTCGGTGCTTTCCCAGCCCTTGGTCTGATGAACGACATAGATTCCGTAGGGGAGCTTTTTTGTCGCAGCATAGCCGTTTTCATCGCATACGAGGTAGTCTTTTTCGCTGTCTTTTGCGGCTTCATAAGAGCCTGATGACTTGAGATAAACCTCAAATTCCGCACCGACTTCGGGAGTTTCGATCTGCGTTGTTCCGTCATCGGAATGCTTGATGATTGAAATATTGCCCTTGATAATATCCTCGGTCACTGTCATGGAAATGGGGTTATGCTCAATAGAATAATTCTCAGCTTCTGCACCAACCGGGTACACAGTTTCATCAAGCAGATATCCCTCTGAGGGAGAAATCTCCTGAACCGTGTAATTCCCGCAGACATATTCCTTGGACTTGAAATATCCGTTTTCATCGGTTGTGTATTCGTCTTTCAAAACACTGTCTTTAAACACGCCGTAAACCGCTCCCGCAAGGCTTGCATTCCCCTGTGCAGAGCCATTTTCAGAATCCTTTTTTGTAACTTCCAAAGTGAATTTTTTAAGCACATTTTCAAACGTTACAGAGGTAGTTTCATCAGCCGTTAAAGTCACTGTCTGCTCGGCAGGAATAACATATTTCACTGGTACGTTTTTTTCAGAAATCGTGTAAACAATTTTCTGATTGTTACTGTCGTATACGGGGATATCGGAAAGAATTGCAACACCGTCAGAACCTGTTTTTATGCTGTAAGTCTTGCCGTTACCTGTGACAGTAAATTCTCTGCCGCCGTTATGATTATCCTCAGACTGCTTGTTGATCTTAATAGAACCTGTTTTAAGTTCGTTGTTGAATTTCACATTTATGGTCAGGTCAACGTCGCCGTCGGTAAGCTTGACATTCTTCGCCTTGGGAGCTTCATATCTCGTATCTACGTTGATTTCGGAAACAGTGTAAGTGATAGCCTTGCCTGTGGACATATCATAAACTTTCAGGTCGTCAAAGGTCGCAATGCCTTTTGCATTTGTTTTTGCAGTTTCAGAAAGAGATTTTCCATTGTATGAATAGGTGATTTTAAACTTTCTGCCGCTGATTATGCCATCCTCTGCTGACTTATTGATTTTGATTTTTCCCGTCTGGAAATCCTCCTTAACCTTGTTCACGCCCGCCTTGATTTTGTACACGGTTTTGTCCAGTGCGTAACCCGTAGGAGCCTTGATTTCCTTTGCGTAATAAGTCTTGTTTGGCAGCTTTACAGAGCCTTTTCCATTGCTGCCGATTTTGATTTCAGCAACCTTGTTTTTGCAGGATTTATCGCTGTAGATTCCATATACCGCTGTAGAATTGTCAACGCTTGATTTTCCCACAAGATCACCATTTGTATTATACTTATCTATCTCAAAAGTCACGTCGGTCTTTGTGATCCTGAACGCCGACATATTCATAGCAGTTGCAGTTTTACCGTCGGTCTTGTTGTTGATCACAACACCCTCCGAACCGTTGGACTCTATTCTCCAATGCCTGCCGCCTGCGCCTTTTCCGTCGCCGACTGTTTTGGAATTTATGAGGCTTTCGGATACACCGATAGATTTCAGATATGAAACAACATCGTTTTTTGAATCAAATTCACCCATGTAAATCCACGCATGATCTTCGCCATATGGATTCTGAGCCACCACTACCGAACCGGGAGTAATCGTCGAACCGTCGGAACACTCCCAATAAGGACGGTCTGTTGTCTTGATATTTTTCTTTTCAACATCGATCTTAGAAGTTTTACCGCCGTAGCTGATAGTGCAGTTGTCGTTTACCGACAGCCAGTGATCGGTATCAACGGGAACAGGATTATTCCATGAAAAACCCGATGTTTTGTATCCAAGCTGTGTCAGCGTATAATACACAAGTCCCGAACAGTCGATACCGAGATTGTTTATCGTCCGTACCGACAGCGGAGTATACTGACCCTGATTGTATGCGTACCAGTATCCCTTATTCCCAAATGTATACGGAGAACCGAGAAGCGTTGCCGCCTTTGCGATCACCATATCTGCCGACGGAAACGCAGAGTTTTGAGTCGAGTTGCCTGCTGCATTTGCTGTAATAACTCCGCTCACAGATGAACCGAGCATAGAAAAAGCGCAGAGTCCTGCCATGAACCCTGCGCCAAGCTTTCTCAATATTTTTGATTTTGTTTTAAACATAAAGTACATTTCTCCTTTGATTTCACGCAAAGAAAAAGAGCCGAAATTTCTTCGGCTCTCTCACTTGCATATTTGTTACATATTATCAATAAGCCGATTCGCTTATCGAAATTTCAATTGTATTATCATTTTCATCAAATATTCGGGTTATTTCACCGTATTTATCTGATTTTAAAAATCTGCCGCCCTGTGTATCGAACACATACCATGTTCCTTCCACACATACTAAGTTTGCCATATGACCGTACCAGGCATCCGGTGAGAAAAACGCATACCGACATTCAAGTCCCACACCTTTACAAGCGTACATTGTTGCTGCTGAGAATACTTGACAATTTCCGCTGACGTTCCCTCTGATCCAATTGTAAACAGCTTCGGCTTTTCCATAATCAGAGCCGTTGTGCCCCAATCCTGCACCTATATTGTAATATTCATCGGTTGTTCTTCCGAGCGAATTTACATAATTCAAAACGCTTTGCAGGCTTGTTGTATCTTCAATTATATCTTCCGGCGGTTCAGTCTGCGGTTTTGGTGTAGTAGTCGGCGGATTTGTCACCGCAGGTTTTGCCGTTGTAACCGGAGGAGAAGGGTTGTTATTCTGAGGCTTATTGTCAGACGATTGGTTATTCTGCTGCGCACCGTTATTGCTCTGATTGTTATCGGACGGCGAATTATAGGTCTGCTGACTATTCTGCGCAGGCTGTACGTTATTTTCCTGACCGTTATTATTCTGCACGGAATTGTTTTGTCCCTGAATTGAGTTTCCCGAAGCACCTGACGAACCTGATTTCTTTGTAGTAGTTACAGTAATACCCGTCGGCTTTGAAGATGAGGATACCGTCTGCGAACTCTTTTTCGTAGTAGTTGTGGCTTCGCTTGTATCCATTTCTTCCTTTGCCGATGTTACCGTGACCGCAGTTTGGCTCACATCTGAGGTTTCTGCACTTTTCGTTGACTCCGATACATTCCCGCAGGCAGTCAGCATTACTGTGCAAAGTATTGAAATATATATCGCTCTTTTCATATCATCACGCTCCTTGTCAAGCAATATATCATATATCCGCCCACAAATCTATACTTTTTGCAAAAGTTCTACCTTTGTTACAAGATACACAGCAAATGCTTTAGCAAACTACATACTTAGCTCCGGTTCAGGTTCATCTTCAGGCTCCGACATTTCCTCATCGGGAGTGTTCTCCACCTCGATATCCGTCTGCTGAACCTGCTGCAGCTTGAGATCATAAGCATTGAGCACAGCCTGATTTACGGCAGTTCTCGCCGACTTGGTTATGGCGTGGAAGGTGTCGCTGTACTGCTTGTTGCCGTCCTTATCGGTGTATGAGGTGGAGGGCATATTGACAAATCTGCCCTTTTCGGTCTCGATGACCCTCAGTCCGTGAACGGCGAACATACCGTCCATCGTTACGCTGGCATATGCCTTGATTGCTGAATCCTCTTTGTTTACCATTCTGTTGATAGATGCGTGTATTCTCATAGTTTCATTCTCCTTTACATTGTCTGTTCGATTTCCGGTTCTTCTTCATATTCTTCAAGCGGTTGGATCACTTCCGGCTTTGTTTCTCTCACAGCAACCAGCCCGATCTCGGGCAGATCTACTATGATATGATCAAACTGCTGCTTGTACTTTTCTATCTGTTCAT
>ERZ831634.4059-NODE-4059-length-10099-cov-6.775189_pt1 | contig 10099 bp, 7 predicted proteins | sample MGYA00519953_ERZ831634 | MGnify/ENA primary metagenome ERZ831634 (study PRJEB31850, sample SAMEA3708718) | human gut metagenome | biome: human gut; feature: human-associated habitat; material: faeces | place: China | collected 2014 ...
GGAAATGCTGTTCATCTACAGTTTCCGTCTGCACATTTTCACCGAAGCGGTCGATGACGCTGCGCATGATCTCATTATCGCACAGCAGTTCCACCGTGCAAAGGGCATCCGGATACATTCCAAAGACCTTTTGCACATACTCAGCAGGATCAAAGTCTGGCGCAAGAATAGCCGTCTGATTCAACAACTCCACGGCGGTCATCCGGTCTACCCGGAACTGCGCCAGCTTTCCGTGTTTATTTGACCAGCCAACAGCGTAGTAATAATCCTTGTTCCAGATCAGGACATACGGGCTGAACTGATAGCGGTAGCCGTCGTGCTTGAGCACCTTTTCCTTCTTCGGTGTGTACTCAAAATACTGAAACGTGATCTGGCACTTCTCCTGAATAGCGCTATGGATCTTATCTACGCTGTAATAGATGCACTCATTCTCCGGTTTGACCGTCCCATCCATATAGATATGCCGGTCCAGCTGATACGCGTATGACTCGCTGGTGAGCTTTCCCAGCTTCTCAATGAGCTGCTCGCTCTTTTTTGCCGTGATGAAGCGCGAGGATTCCACCGCGTCCACCAACAGCTTTAGTTCCGGCAGTTCGAATAGCCTTGCTCCGACAAAATATCGATTCTGGGTACTTTTGACACAGACGATGTCCATACCGCTGCTTTGCAAGACCTCAATGGCGGAATACACGCTCTTGCGTCCTGCCTGGATGCCATGCTCCTGCCAGAATGCAAGGATATCTGACACGGAGGCAGGATGTTTATCATCTGTACGTTTATATAAATACCGCTGTAAGAGCAACAGTCCGTATTGGGATCCGTTTTTCATGCTGAGACCTCCGGTCCAAATTCATATCTTCTCTTATAGTTTAATGAGCGGATCTTATTCCGTCAACTGTTTCTGACTCCGTGATGGTCAGGCGCATCGCATTTTGTCTGCACTATTGCTTTATAATAGAATACCAACGGCCTGCACAAGACCTATTCTCTTGCTCTCTCAACGCTGCTGCCGAAGCTGACTGCTCCCTGTGACTATGGCTCAATCACCTATGACAAGAAGGTTGTTACCGATCTGGGCACTGGCTCCTTTATTACCCTTGTAAACGGCAAGACCGGTGAACTGACGCTGGAAGCAAACAGAAGCGGCACAGACGAAGGACGACTCGGCACGATCACTGTTACAATCTCCACGAGCAACTATCAGGATATCACTCTGACCATCAACGTCAGCGCGGAAAACAAGATCACTCCGCAGGCGGACGGCGCAGTGACGGCAACGGACATCACCCATGGTCAGACACTGAATGACAGCAAGATCGCGGGCAAGGTGAAGGACGGCGACAAGATGGTTAACGGTACGTTCGCATGGGTGGACGGCACAGGCGCTGTATCCTACCGCATTGACACTGCTAACAGCACAGGCGAGGCGACCATCGATCCCAACACCGGCGTTCTGACTCCAGTCAAGGTCGGCTCCGTGAGCGTCATCGCAACCAAGGCGGGCGACAACGACTACAACGACGTCACTAGTGCTCCCTTCGTGCTCATGATCAAACCGGCCACGCCCACCGGCGCGCCGAACTACACCAGAATCACCATAAGCGGTAAGACACTGAAGGACGCGGCGCTGACCATCGAGGGCAGCACGCCGAACCCCAATGACGGCAAGCTGGAATGGGTGGATGACAAGGAAAATGTCCTATCCGGCAATACCACGGTCGAGGACAACACGGCCTACAAGTGGCGCCTCACGCCTACTGACACCAACTACACGACACTGACCGGCGAGGTTGAGCTGTATCACAAGTCCAGCGGTGGCGGCAGCGGTGTGACGGCTCCCTCCATCACGGTCCCCGTTTCCTCTGAGCAGGAGACCGTGAAGGTGGATGCGATCGTTTTTGGCAGCACCGCAGCCGTGGAGGTCACCGACAAGCAGCTCGATCAGGTCACTTCGGGCGGCGACATCGTCACCGTGGACGTCTCCGGCCTTAAGGACGTGGACAGCGCCAAGGGCACCGGCGAGACGACGTTCAGCCCCAACGCAGATTGCACCAGAGCGCAGATCGTAACCCTCCTCTGGCGTTGCAAGAAGTGACCCAGCTGAACAGCAAAGCCGCTGACATGACCACATAAGCGAACATCGGACAGCGCAGCGGATAGGCTTTTTGCCATGACGCTGCGCTGTCCTGATTTTATATTCCGCATGTTTCCATACTATCGTAAACGGTAAATAACCCGTACCTGCTAAAGCGGGAACAAATATGTCATACTTGTCGCGGGGAGGGTTCTTAATACTCCTCGCGGCATTACATATAGGGAGGTCTGTGCATGGAATACGGCTACGCGAGAATTTCCACAAGAGAACAAAATGAGGAGCGCCAGCTCATCGCCCTGCGGGAGTTTGGGCGGAACGACGGCCAGATCATTCTGGATAAGCAGTCCGGCAAGGATTTTGACCGACGCGGCTACAGGAGGCTGCTGCGAAAATTGAAAGACGGCGACACCCTTGTCATCAAGAGCATCGACCGTCTCGGGCGAAATTATGAAGAGATCCTGGAGCAATGGCGCGTTATTACCAAAAAGAAAGGAGCGGCCATCGTCGTGCTGGATATGCCGCTGCTCGACACGCGCCGGAGCCGCGACCTGACCGGTACGCTGATCGCGGATATCGTGCTCCAGCTTCTGAGCTATGTGGCGCAGACGGAGCGTGAATTCATCCATCAGCGGCAGGCGGAGGGCATCGCTGCGGCAAAGGCGCGGGGCGTAAAGTTCGGACGTCCCTATAAGGAACTGCCCGCTGGATTTCAGGAGGTCAAGGCGCGTTGGGAGCGCGGTGAGCTGTCGGCGCGGGCAGCGGGCAAAGAACTGCACATTGCACACAGCACATTTTTGTACTGGGTGCGCGGCAATATATGTTAAAAAGTCGTTAAACGCGAGAATTGTCGGATATAAAAGTAGACCTTTTTGGGCACCTTGCTATTGATATTTTGGACAAAACGTGATACTATAAGGTCCTAAAAGAATCGTTTATTGGGTAATGGTCAACAAAGCCTACATTATTGACCACTGTCCGGCTATAAGGGAGATTGCCGGTTTGAGCGCCGAAAGGACGGGCTGGCGGATCGGAAGCAAGGGGTGAGCATGGATGCGAACATCGTTCTACGACTTTTGCGTAAAGCAGGGCCATAGGGCTCTGCTGGCGCAGTGGGACGAGGTTCGCAACGCGCCGCTTACGACTGGAAACGTTTCCTTCGGAAGTCATCAAAAGGTATGGTGGCAGTGCTCCAAGGGTCACAGTTGGCAGGCCAAGGTATACTCCCGCTCGGAGGGCAGCGGCTGCCCGTACTGCACCGGACGCAAGGAAACGCCTGAGAACTCGCTGGCGATACAGGTTCCTGCCCTTGAGGCTGAGTGGGATGCGGAGAAAAACACTCCGCTGAAGTTCGCCGACCTGACCATCGGCAGCCACAAAAAGGTCTGGTGGCGGTGCCCTGCGGGACATTCCTACGATTCGGTCGTCAAGAGCCGTGTGCTGGGCACCGGCTGTTCCGTCTGCGCGGGGCGTGTTGTTCTGCCGGACGAAAACTCCCTCGCGGCAAGGTATCCCGCACTTGTTGCCGAATGGGATACCGAGAAGAACGCTCCTCTATTGCCGACGCTGGTCGCCCCGGGAACGGTGAGAAAGGCCTGGTGGCGCTGTCCCAAGGGGCACAGCTACCGTGCCGCCATCTCATCCCGCGCGGGTGGTGGAACAGGCTGCCCATTCTGCGCAGGGCAAAAGGTCATACAGGGCGAAAATGACTTCGCTTCGCAATACCCGCAGCTTGCCGCCCAATGGGACCGACAGAAAAACGGCGCTCTGATACCGGAGGCAGTGACTTCCGGCTCCAACCGCCGCGTGTGGTGGCGCTGCGAAAAGGGACATTCCTATCCGGCTGTTATAGCTCACCGCGTGCGGAGTGGAAGCGATTGTCCGTATTGCTCCAACCACAAGATTCTGCCCGGCTTCAACGACCTCGCGACGATAGATCCGGTCGTTGCCTCGCAATGGCACCCGACGCGCAACGGCAGCCTTACACCGCAGCAGGTGACGCCCGGCAGCCGCCGCAAGGTCTGGTGGCTCTGCGATAAGGGTCATGCGTGGCGTTCGGTCATCAGCAGCCGCACGGGAAAGAAATGGTGCGGCTGTCCGATCTGCGCGGGCAGACCATTGAGCCAATGCACAGCGATTCTAAGTGAATCTCCGGCAGAGCCGGTGAAATAAGTGCCCACCTGCAGGGAGCTGCAGAATATATAAATCTCTCATAGGAGGATCAAAATGAAACGCAAAGCATTATCTCTCATTCTTGCGTTTGCCATGGCAGTCAGTCTGTTCACGGTAGGCGCAAGCGCGGCGGAGCCTACCTACGGCGACACCGCGGGCCACTGGGCCGAGGCCTCCATCGAACGCTGGAGCGGCTACGGCATTATCCAGGGCAGCAACGGCAAGTTTGACCCGGACGGTCAGCTTACCTGTGCACAGCTCGCCACCATTCTGGCAAGACTCCTGAAGCTGCCCGCCGCAAAGGACGCAGGCTTCATCGATAACCCGGCGGACGCCTGGTATTATGACGCCATCAACCGCTGTGCCGCCGCTGGCATTCTGAAAGGAAACGGCGATGGCACCGTGACGCCGAATGCGTCCATTACCCGTGAGCGCGCCATGGTCATGTTGGGCCGCGCTCTGGGTATCGAGCCCATCGAAAACCCCAATCTGACGCAGTTCACGGACGGTGCGCAGGTGGCGTCCTATGCCCGGGGCATGCTGGCTGCTCTGATCAGAGCCGGTATTGTGGGCGGCGTGACTGCCGACCAGCTGGCTCCTCAGAACAACATCACCCGCGCAGCCACCGTCACGATTCTTGACCGCGCCATCGGCACCTATGCGGACAAGGCTGGCGAGACGGTCAAGGCTGACGGCAAGGGTCTCGTGCTCGTCGTCGCCGAGAACGTCAAGATCACCGGCGCTCCCGAGGGCACCAAAATCGTGGTTGCGGACGGCGCGACCGGCCTGACCGTCAACGGCAAGTCCGTCTCCGACGACCAGACCTACATCGTCCCCAAGACCACCACCGGCTCCGGCAGCTCCTCCGGCGGTTACAGCCACAGCCACAGCTATAATGAGACTACTCATAAGTGCTCCTGCGGTGCGTTTGCCCCCACAGTCGTTGCGACCATCGGCAATACCAACGGATACCTGACGCTGGAAGCTGCTGTTGCAGCGGCGCAGAGCGGCGACATTGTGAAGCTGGTGAAGGATACCAGCGAGAATATTATAATCCCCAACGGCAAGACGATCGTCATTGACTTAAACGGTAAAAAACTGACGAATGCAGATAGCCATACAATCGTCAATAACGGCAATTTGACCATTCAAGGCAGTGGCACTGTAGATAATGTGACACATCAAAAGGCTGCTCTGGTCAACTATGGTACTGCTGTGCTGAATGGTGGTACTTATACCCGTAGCTTAGAGAATCCTGAAAATAATAAAGATAACTCCGGCGGCAATAGCTATTATACCATCCTAAATGATAAGGGCGGCAATATGACTATCAACGCCGGTGTTGAGGTTACCAACGTCGGTCATTTCTCCAGTATGATTTGCAATGGCGGTGATGCGAATAGTTCCGCCATGTCTAAGCTGACCATTCACGGCGGTGTTTTCTCCGGAGGTATCAATACCGTCAAAAACGATGAACTTGGCGAACTTACAATTACCGACGGCTCTTTCTCCAATGCCTCTCAGTGTGTTATCATGAACTGGCACAAGGCCAACATCTCTGGCGGTACTTTTGAAACGAACGAAGGTGCTGAAACTGTTTTGTTTACCGCAAAGTACCATGATACTCGCGCCATTGGTAAACTGACGCTCACTGGCGGTACTTATATTTGCAAGACTGATCAAGCGCTGTTGTGTGATCGCTATAACAACAACGAAAAGTATTTAGGAACCGCTTCTATCGCTGGCGGCACATTCTCTCGTCAGCCCGAGGCGAAATATATCGCCGCAGGCTATGAGGCTAAGGACAATGGAAACAACACATGGACGGTCGGCGCAGCGGCGAGTGCCGCCTTCGCCGCGCAGGTCGGCGGTGTGATGTACACGACCCTCGCTGATGCCCTTGCCGCGGCGGACGAAAACGCGATCGTGAAGCTGCTGGAGGATGTGACCGGTCAGGTCGCTATCCCTGCCGGGAAGAAGCTTACGCTTGATCTGAATGGAAAGACGATCACGCATAGTGGGACCGCGATCATCAACAACGGCACGCTGATCGTGAAGAACGGCGCGGTCGTCTCTACCGGAAATTGCGGCATCGGCGTCGGCAGCAACTCTGAAACCACCATCCTGAGCGATGTGACGGTTACCGCGCAGGAAAGCGCCGTGATCACGAGCAAATCCACCGGCGCCAAAATCTTCATTGAGGGCGGCACCTTTACCTCGACGGACAACGCGGTGATCGCGGGCAACGGCTCGGAGCGCACGGGCAATCCCAATATCATCGTCATCAACGGTGGTACCTTTAATGGCGGCATTACGACCGCCGGCTATGTTGCCTGCGGCATCTACGCGCCGTGGAAGGATCAGATTACCGTGAACGGCGGCACGTTCCACATCACGGGCGGCGCGGGCATCGTGGCCCGTGCGGGTCAGGTGTCGGTGAACGGCGGTACGTTCATCTGCACCGGCAATGCGACCGGTAAGGTCGGCGATTCCCGCGTGGTCGTTCCCTGCGCCGCGCTTGTATTCGACAGCGAGGCGAATTATCCCGCGCTGACCAACGAATCCGTGATCCTCGTGAAGAATGGCACCTTTACCGTGGAGAGCGGCGTTGCTGTGGCGCACGCGGTCAAGGCCGCGGAAGATCTTAACCCGCGCATCGTGATCGAGGGCGGCAGCTTCTCCGGCAATCCGACCACGTTTGTCAAAGAGGGCTGCACGGCTCAAGAGAAAGACGGTATCTGGACGGTGCAGAAGAGCGAGTGAGCGGATGCGGCTATCTGAGCGGTAGCGAACTGCGTGGAAGCAGATCGCGAAGCGCAGAGCATCTGAGTGATTTCATATTTCAAGCTGCTCATGGATGCAGTCCTCACTTTCTTTTTTGACTGAAATGGTTTTTGTTTTTCCGGTGTAGCGAATCCACGCTTTGGCCAGCCGAACGGCAGGTAAAATGGCACATGCTTCTCGGGTCAGCATAAGACCCATAGGGAGTGTCGCTGCCCTACGACATCCTCAATCCCAACGACATGAACATGCCCGATGGCCAGACACCCACCGTTACCGGTAACATACTTGCCGAAGGCGTGAAAACCATTGTTGAGTGGACGTCTAACACCAAGCTTACCGGCTTGTCTTTTGTTGTGACCGTGTAATTATTTCAATACCTATATGTTTCAAGCGCCCGCGCGGTTTCGCGCGGGCGCTTGCCCTTTTTACCGCTCCATATCAGCCGCAGGCACGAAAAGGCGAAGCGCTCCCGCTTCGCCTTTTTGCCCCATGTGGGGCACGAACACTGTCGAAATAAATCCCGCGGTGAGACGCAGTTGCTTTTCTCTGCTTGCCGGATTTTATTGCAAGCAAGGAACTCGTCACCGAGAAAAACAGCCAATGGCAACAAAAGCGATGCGATTCGATGAACGTCCCTGTTTTACTATTCTTTACACTTGTCAGTGATTGCATTGGGGTTAAGCATTTTCTTTGGTACTCTGCTCAGCAGTTTCTCGGCCCGCTTGTTACGCTCTTCCAGCACAGCGAGTTTCGCGCGCTGCTCAGCGCTCTTGCGGCGCTCGGCGGCCAGCTCGTCCTTTAGTGTTTCGTTTTCTTCGGCGCTGCATCGCTGCATGGAAAGTGATTGCGACATGGCCTGCTGCATCCGCTGAATCTCCGTTTGAAAGGACTCCACCTCCGGCAAGAGCTGCTTGAAGGTTTCTACGGCCTCCTCGCGCTTTTTGCCCGCATTCAGCACATTGATGCCGTTCAAAGCCGTTTCCAGCTTCTCCAGCTTGGCGTCCATCGCGGTCACTTTCTTGTACCATTGCGGCGTCAGGTGCCTGCGCTTGGTCTCCACCGCGGGCGCGCCGCGCTCCAGCTCTGGCCACCGTTCCGACATACAGGCATAGAAATCGTCCTGCCATTGGATCATCGCTTTCTTGTTACCGAGAATTTCTTTGGCAGACAGCCGGTTGTCCTTCGTCAGCGGCACAAAGCACAGATGCAGGTGCGGCGTTTTCTCATCCATGTGCACCACGGCGGAAAAGATATTCTCCTCGCCCACGCGCTCTTTGAGAAAGCCGAGCGCCCGCTCAAAATACTCCGGCATTTCTGATTCATGTGCTTTTGCAAACTCCGGGCTGGTCGTGATCAAAGTCTCCACAAATTTCACGCTGTCCCTGCGTACCCGGCAGCCCGCCATGCTGATGCGGTGTCGGATCTCCTGCCCGTAGCTCCAACGCGGCGCGATCAAATGATAGTTCTGCACGGTGCGGCTTTTGTCAATGTCCGGATTACTGGCGTATGCTTCCTTTGTCCGCTCATTGTGGGCAGCAATGGCCTTAGCAGCACCGCCCTTTCGCTTTGCAAATCGTAAAATGGCGTAAGCCATCGTTGTTCCTCCTGTTATCGTTTTGGGGACGAGGGAGCGTAGAATCCCCATCACGACTTTCTGAAAAAGTGCGCCCGACAGATGACGATACCGTCATCTGTCGTCCTTCTTTTTCGGCCCGGTCAAAGCTGCGCGGGGAGCGGCGTCCCCGCGCAGCTTCGAAGCCGTTCCGAACGCTGACGATGAGCGAAGGAAGCTCCATTACAGTCAATGGCGCGATTAGCTTGGGCGGCAGATATTTTGCCGCTGCCGGCAGCCAGCAGGGACGTCCTGTGGGTGATTACGGCTATATCAAAATGGCTGACAACAGCTCCATCACGGTCAAGAACGGCGGTAATCTCTATGCATGGGGCTTTATCTCCGGCAGCGGCTCTGTTTTGGCGGAATCTGGCGCTACGGTGTACGAATTCTATCAGATTGCAGACTTCCGCGGCGGCAGCGCATCTTCCAGCATGGGCCATGGGGTGTTCCCATTTTCGCAGTACTTCGTACAAAACATCGAAGTTCCCTTGACGTTGAATGCCGGCGCCAATGAACAGGTTTATAGCGGCGTTTATGCAATGAAGAGCACATATACTACTGCTATTAATTTCATTGGCGACACCGGTATGTTCAAAGTGGAATCCGGTAGCTTTACTAAGGATTACGATGAAAAGACGGATCGTCTTGTATTCACAGTAAACGGCGAAGCGGCATTGAACACGTTGTCGCTGACGCTTGCAGGCATGGATGTCAACTCTGCAAGCTACGTATTGCCTATCACCAACAACATTACCATCAATATCCAGTCCGGAAATGTGACGATCAATCAGACGGCAGCTCTGCTGGCGGGCGTTGAGGTCAACATTGCCGAGGGCGCTGGCCTGACAGTTGCAAACGAAAAGAATATCTATTTCTATGACAGCGATGAGTGGAACTCCGACAACTTTGTCTGGGGTCCCTGCAAGTTTAAGTCCGTGGCCTATGCGCCGGGTAAGGCATACAACCGCTCCGATAACGACTTGGTTGATGCGAAGATGGATGTGAACGGCAGCGTAACGGCTATTGGCGCCATCTACACCACCAATGGCGGCGCTGACATTTGCAGCAGCAACGGAACCGGCAAATATGTGCAGCAGCGCATACTTGGTAAGGAAACCGCAACCTACTGTTGTATTGTGGGATGTCAGAATGACAAGCGCAGAGTTGAAACATCGGGCGGAGCTACAGGAGTGGGCGGCACAAATCCAGGAATGCCGCAGCAGCGGTCTCTCCGTAAGCGAATGGTGCCGGCAGCAAGGTGTTACAACAACACTCCTGGCAAGTTTCTCAGGCATCCCTCTTTCTTTTGCGGAAGCTCAAATCCTGCCAAGTAAAAAAACCGTTAAAATGCTGCGCAGCGGATTGAAAAAATAAGCTGACGGGACTATTTTATACAAGGTGAGTGTGTAAAATCAAATTTTTTAGGGGGAGGCGGA
>ERZ831634.4068-NODE-4068-length-10074-cov-12.089929_pt1 | contig 10074 bp, 7 predicted proteins | sample MGYA00519953_ERZ831634 | MGnify/ENA primary metagenome ERZ831634 (study PRJEB31850, sample SAMEA3708718) | human gut metagenome | biome: human gut; feature: human-associated habitat; material: faeces | place: China | collected 2014 ...
GCATCATCAGACTGGTGCCGCCGGAGGAAAAAAACGGCAGGCTGATGCCGGTATTTGGGGCCACATTGGTGACCACCGCAATGTGGATCATGGCCTGCCAGGCAATTTGCGACATAATGCCAATCCCCAGCATCGTACCAAAATAATCCGGCGAGTTCAGGGCGATGATAACGCCCTGAATGATCAGTGCGGCAAAAAGGCCCATACAGATCACCGCACCGATAAAGCCCAGCTCTTCGCACAGAACGGAAAAGATAAAGTCGTTGCTGGCTTCCGGCAGCCAGAGGTGCTTTTGGCGGCTGTTGCCAATGCCCAGGCCGGTCAGCCCGCCGGACGCAATGGAATACAGGCTCTGCTGGGTCTGGTACAAAATATCGCCCTCGTCACCGTTCCATGCGCCGAGGCGCTGCTGAACATAGTTATTCTGTCCGGTCAGCATTTTGTAAATCACAAACGCAGCCGCGCCTGCCGCCGGGATGCACCAGAACCGGCCCACACCGCCACACAAAATCATACTGCCCGCAATCAGCAGGATCAGCATGATAGCAGAGTTATGGGGTTCTTTGTACAGCAGAACCACCACCGGCAGCAGCGGCAGCACGGGCAGCACAATGCCGTAAAGCAGTGTTCCCCGTTTTTCATAATGCCGGTCCGCAAAGCAGGCAAGACCCAATATAGCCGAAAACTTTGCCAGCTCCGAAGGCTGCAGGGTTGTGCCAAACATATACACCCAGCGGTAACAGCCGTTGTACGGCTCACTGAACAGGGCCCACACCAAAAGCAGCAGCGTTAAAATGTATAAGTACCAGTTCATGTGGCGCAGGCTGCGGTAGTTGATGTTGGAAATCAGATACATCAGCACCAGCCCCACCACCGCCAGAATTACCTGCGGGCGGATAAAGTGGTAAATATCCCCCTTGAAGCGGTAATACCCGGTGGAGTAACTGGCGGAGAACAGCATGATCAGCCCGTAAGTCAACACAAGGATCAGCGTGCCGACAAGGCCATAGGAAAGTTTGCCGCGTTCCTCTTTTTTGAACGCGATTTCCTTAAAAAACCTGCCAATGTTGCCAAAGGCCAAATCGAAAAGCTGGGCAAACGTCATTTGCGGCACAGCCCCCTTTCTGATATTTTATGCCATGTAAACGTACATCAGGCCCAGCACCACGCCGATAATGGCGATCAGGCTGAAGAAAAAGTCGATCTTGACTTCTTTCCAGCCGCGCATCTCGAATGCGTGGTGGATCGGTGTCATGCGGAAAATGCGCTTGCCGTGGGTCAGCTTGAAGTAAACGCGCTGGATCACAACGGTCATGGCGTCCCAGATATACACAATGCCAAAGAAGAACACCAACTCCGGCCGGCCCATGATAAAGGCAAGGGCCGTTACCATACCGCCCAGGAACATGCTGCCGGTATCGCCCATGAACACTTTGGCCGGGTAGAAGTTCCACACCAGGAAGCCCGCTGCCGCAGCAGCCGTTGCCGCCGCCAGAACGGCCACATGATAAAAGCTGAGCATGCTGGCAGCCAGCAGGTAGCCCAGCATGGAAACAAAGGTCACACAGGAGCACAGGCCGTCCAGACCATCCGTCAGGTTGACGGCATTGACCAAAAAGATGATGCCGAAGAACGCAATGGGGTAATACACCCAGCCCAGATCTACCGCACCGATAAAGGGCAGCATAATGATGGTGGTCAGCAGGCCCTGCATGTGCAGCCCCACCAGGAAGCCGCCGGTAACAATGAACTGCATGATAAGCTTTTGCCAGGCAAGCAGGCCCAGGTTGCGGTGCTTGACGACCTTGATATAGTCATCCAGAAAACCGATAAAGCCGGAACCAAACGCCAGGAACAGCGCCAGCAAGGCGGCGCGCACCTGCACAATGCCCAAAAGGTCCTGTGCATAGCGGTAGAACCCGGCATACACCAGGCCACAGGCCACCAGAATGCCAAAGATGAAGCACAGGCCGCCCATGGTGGGTGTGCCCTGTTTTTTGTTATGCCAGGTCGGGCCGGATTCCCGGATGGTCTGGCCGAAGTGCAGCTTGTGCAGTGCCGGAATTACAAAACAGCCTGAAAGTGCCGTAACGGCAAACGCACCGATTGCCGCGGCAACCAGCATCCAAGAAACGATCATTCCCATGTGATATTCCCCCAAAATATGCAATTATGCGTTTGGCAGCGCCGCGTAAAGCTGCTTTAATACATCATCCAGCTTCATGGCGTGGCTGGCTTTTGCCAGCACAACATCGCCGGGGCGGACGTTCTGCCGTAAATATTCTACTACTTCCTCCGCCGCTTGGCAATGGATGGTTTGCAGCCCTTTCTGCCGGGCTGCTTCGGCCATGGCTGCGCTCAACGGGCCGTAAGCCACCAGCAGGTCGGCGGCATCGGCAGCCCATTTTCCGGTCTGGCGGTGGCCGGGTTCACTGGCAGCGCCAAGTTCCAGCATATCGCCCAGCACGGCAATGCGGCGGCCGCCGGGGCCGGGCTGGCGGTCATGCAGAATCTGCAAGGCTGCTTTCATGCTGTCCGGGCTGGCGTTATAGCAATCCTCAATAAAGGTCACACCGCCGTGCTGCACAATGTTCTGGCGCATACCGGTGGTCTGATAGCTGGCCAGCGCACGGGCGGCGCGGGCACGCTCCAGCCCTAAGCGGGTGGCTGCAGTGTAAGCAGCAAGGGCATCATACACGGTATGAACACCTGCCGTGGGGATGGTTACACTGAACTCATAGATTTCACCGTCCACGTTATCCACCAGGGTAAAGCCGGTACCCTCCCCTACGGTATGAATATTGATGGCGCGCACATCGGCGGAGCTGGAGCGGATGCCGAACCACACCGGGCGCAGGCGGCCAGGGATCTGCGCGGTGGGCAGCAGGTCATCGTCCGCATTCAGAACCAGTGGGGCGCCGTCCGGCAGGCCCTGGCAGATTTCCATCTTTGCCTTCAATATATTCTCCCGTGTGCCCAGATTTTCCAGGTGGGAAACGCCGATCATCGTAATGATACCGGCAGACGGCCGCGCTGCACGCACCAGGCGGGCAATCTCGCCCAGGTGGCTCATGCCCATTTCCACCACAGCATACTGGGTGGTATCCTCCAGGCGGAACAGCGTGTTGGGCAGGCCGATCTCATTGTTCTGGTTGCCCTCTGTTTTTAAGGTATTGCCAAAAGCCGAAAGAACCGCATAGCAGAACTCTTTGGTGGTGGTTTTGCCCACGCTGCCGGTCACACCGATCATCAGCGGGCTGAACAGCGTGCGGTAGTTGGATGCCATACGGATCATGGCAAGGTAGCTGGATTCACAGATGACAAGGTGATCCTCCGGCACGCCCTCCACGGGATGGTTGGCGATCACATACTCGGCCCCGGCCTGGTACGCCTTGGCGGCATAGTCGTGGCCGTCCACACGCTCGCCGGGGAAGCAGACAAAAATGCAGCCCGGCTGCACCTTGCGGGAGTCCGTTACAACGGCGGTGATGGGCACCGGGCGGGCCAGTGCCAGCCCGGCCAGAAGTTCATTCGCGTTCATGGTTTTCATGGGAACACGCTCCTTTTGGTTGGTTTAGTTGCGGCATGTTTCAGTTTGCTGTGGGGTTCCCCTGCCGTGGCCGGGGTTATTGCTGCTCGGCATCGCTTCCGGTATCATCCTGGGTCGTGCTATCCTGATCATTTTCACCGGCGGCGTCCTGGGCGGCATCGTCCTGCGGGGTATCTGCATCCTGCTGGGCATCGCTGCTGCCGTCGGGTTCCGTGGTCAGGGTAACGACTGTGCCGTAGGGCACCACACTCCCAACCTCAATATCCTGGCTGACAACACGGTCCGATGCACTGCCCGAAATTGCCACATTGACGCCGGAAGCCTTGAGCATCTGTGCGGCAAAGGTTCCGGTTTTGCCGGTGGCATCCGGCACGGTGGTGGTGGCGTCGGTGGTGGACTGGGTATACAGATAAACCGTGGAGCCTGCGGGCACCACGGTGCCGCCTGCGGGATACTGATACACAACATCGCCGTCGCTGGTATCCACAAACCGGTGGGAAAGCCCGGCGGCGTTCATCTTGACCTGGGCGGAAGTCCAGCGGGTGCCAATGGCATTTGGCACTTCCACACTGCCGTTGCTATCATAAGAAGCATCCCGTTCAATGCCAAGATACGGCGCGATCTGGCTGATGATGTTGCCGGTAACAGGGGCCACAATCTGGGAAGCGTAGTCAAAGATCCAGCGCGGGTCATCCATCATGACCAGCACCAGAATTTCCGGGTCGTCCGCCGGAAGGATGGCGGCAAAGCTGATGGCCTTGCGATAGTCGCCGTCCGGGCGGTACTTGTAAGCGCCTTTCCAGTCCAGCTGTTCTCCCGTACCGGATTTGCCGCCGATGCGGTAGCCCGCCACATAAGCGCTGGCACAACCGTGATAGTCCAGGTCATTGCTGGTACCGGTGTGACCCACGTTGTTTTCCATCATGGCGCGGATCTGCTCACTGACTTCCTCGCTGACGACCTGGCGCTTAATGTCGGTTTCAGCCTGCCATACCACGTTGCCGGTGTCGTCCGTCATATTATCCACCACATAGGGGGTCATCAGGTAGCCGCCGTTCACGGTGGAAGCCACGGCGGCTGCCATCTGGATCAGAGTCAGCTTTTGGGACTGGCCGAACGCGGTGGAGTACAGGTCCGTTTCCACCTGCTCCATCTCCTGCTGGGTTTTGGAGATGCCCTTTGCCTCATACGGCAGGTCAATGCCAGTGGTCTGGGTCAGGCCAAACGCCTGGTAGTAGTTATAAAAGAATTCGGCGCTCATTTTTTCCGCCACCTGGATAAAGTACAGGTTGCAGCTGTGGTTCAGCGCCCCGGCCATATCCAGCCAGCCGTGAGTGTTGCCCTCGGCGCAGCGGTAGCTGTGTTCCCACTCGGTATTGGGGAATACTGTCAGGTCGCCGCCGCAGTAAAACTGCTGGTCCGCCCCCATCAGGCCGGAATCCAGCGCCGCAGCGGCCGTCATGAGCTTAAAGACTGAGCCGGGGTAATACAATTCCGTCACGGCTTTGTTCTTCCACTCGGCCTCACGGATCATGCCCTGCAGCTGGCTTTTTTCGCTGGGAACGTCGATTTTGTTGCCTTCTTCGTCAATGCTTTTTGTTCCGTTGGGGTTCACAACGCCGTCCGCAATGATATCAGCTACGGCGTCCTGCCCCAAACGGCTTTGCAGGACGGAAATATCGTCCTCCGTCAGCGCCGTTCCGGCATTATCCAGGATAGCCTGCAATTTGGGTTCGGTGATATTATACGGATCGTTGGGGTCAAACTGCGGCGCCGTTGCCATACCCAGCACCGCGCCGGTGTTCACATTCATCACAATGGCGCTGGCACGGTTCTGCACATCATAGTCATCAATCGCGTTGGAAAGCTCGGTTTCCAGCACGGTCTGGATGGTATCGTCAATGGTCAGGTTCAGGTTATAGCCGTTGATAGCCGCATGGGTATCGCTTTCCTCGTTAGCCAGTTCATAGCCCCATGCGTTCTCGCTGCTGATGCTGCGCCCCGGTGTACCGACCAGTTTCTCATCATACGATTTTTCCAGGCCGTACATGCCGTTGCCGCTGTCATCACAAAAGCCCAAGACCGAGGAAAGGTACATTCCGTTAGGGTATTCCCGCGTGGAGGAGGATTCCTTGTACATGGAAAGCACCGTTTCGTACTTGGCATCCGGATCCCCCTCCGCCTTGCCGTTGGTAATGCGTTTGGTGTTGGCATAGTCAATAATGGATTGCGCCGTTACCATATCAATGCCCTTGGCAATCACGCGGTACTGGCTGTTCGTTTTGCTCAGCTGCTCCTGAATTTTTTCCGCGCTGACGCTCCCGTTCAGCAATTCGCTGATTTTCTGGCTGGCTTCCGCCACATAATCCTGGTTGCACTTGGACGGGTTGGCAATAATGTTCCACACCACACTGCTTTTGGCCAGCAGTTTGCCGTTAGCAGAATAAATAGAGCCGCGCGTGGCGGGGATCTGGGTATCGGAAAGCTGCTGTTCCGCCGCCTGAACACGGTACTGCTCAGCATCCCGGATCTGCAGGGTATACAGCTTATAAATCAGAACGCCGCACCCCGCAGCGATAAAGCCGATCACCAGCAGCAAAACCATGATGCGTCCGTTCAGCGTAAGCGCATGATTCTGTCCCGGCTCCGGGCTGCGGCGGTTGTGATGACGCGTGGATTGATTCTTGTTGTCGGGTTGCTTTGGCATAGGTTCATTCCTTTACAGAAAAGGCTGTTTGCACGAATACGCGCCCGCCCATGATGGCAAAAAAAGCGTGCTCCTGTTGGGATGCACGCTTTGGCGCAATGTAAGGGCAGCACCGCATGATTCCCACCTGACGGCTTGGGCACCCAAAGTTATGCGGTATTGCCTTGACCGGATCGCTTACGGGTCAAAACTGCCAAGCAGACTGAGCGCTGCGGTTTTGATACCGGCAAAAAACTTGTCTGCTGTGCCGGCTGCGCGTTCGATCACGCTTTCATCCTCCAGCCGGACATACGTCACCTGGCTGGGGTCCATTTTAACCAGCCCCAGCCGATCCTCCGCTTCCTGCTGGACGCTGGTGCTGTTGGTGATCTGATCCATGGTGGTGGACAGATAGTCGTTATAGCTCTGGGCATTGGTCAGTTCCGACTTGGCATCATCAATTTCGCCGGAAAGCTGTGTGATGCGTGCCTGGCTGGCGACAATGCTGGCAAACAAACCAAAAAAGATGGCAATGACCAGCACCGTGCCCGCCGTGCGGGCAAACTGGCGTGCCTTGCTCAGGCCGTAGCGTCCGCCCTTGACAACGCGCACCCGCGGTGTGCGGGAGGAACCGGAATGATTGTTGGTTGAAATTTCTGCTGCTGTGGAAGCCATGGGCGCCGCCCCCTTTCTCGTATCGTAAAATTTCGGCTTTCCTTAAGCTGTGCGGCATGGTCACAAGCGCCATGCCGCGCTGCCAATGTTCCCTCCTGGCACGCTTATAATTTTTCCAGTACGCGCAGCTTGGCGGAACGGCTGCGGCGGTTTTCTTCCAACTCACCAGCGTCCGCTTCAATCGGCTTGCGGGTAATCAGTTTAGCTTTGGGCATCCCGCCGCAGGTGCAAATAGGCTGCTCCGGCGGGCAGGTGCAGCGCTGGGCCCAGCGGCGGAACTTCTGTTTTACCAGCCGGTCCTCCAGGCTGTGGAACGTGATGATGCAGAACCGCCCGCCGGGGGCCAGGCGGCTGAAAATCGCCTCCATCCCCTCGTTCAGGGCATCCAGTTCCCCATTGACGGCAATCCGCACTGCCTGGAAGCTGCGGCGGGCGGGGTTCTTGTTCTTACGGCGCTCGGCAGGCGGCATAGCGGATGCAATCAGGTCCGCAAACTGCAGGGTCGTCAAAATCGGGGCTTCCTCCCGTGCTTTCACGATTTTACCCGCAATCTGCCAGGCATACGGTTCCTCACCATAATCGCGCAGGATGCGGGTCAATTCCTCACGGTCCAGGGTGTTCACCAAGTCTGCCGCGGTGGGCCCCTGCTGGCTCATGCGCATATCCAGCGGGGCATCCGCGTGATAGGAGAAGCCACGCTCGGCATCGTCCAGCTGGTGGCTGGAAACGCCAAGGTCCAGCAGCGCGCCGTTGATGAAAGGGATCTCCAGTTCATCCAGCACGCGGGCGGTTTCGCGGAAGTTGGCCTGAACCACCTGGGCGGGTAAGCCCTTTAGCCTCGCGGCAGCGGTTGCCACCGCATCCGGGTCCTGATCCAGCGAGATCAGCCGCCCGGTGGTCAGGCGTTTTGCTATTTCCTTTGAGTGGCCTGCCCCGCCGGCCGTTCCGTCCAGATAAATCCCGGCAGGGTCAATGGCCAACCCATCAAGGCATTGGCTGAGCAAAACGGGGATATGACTAAATTCCACGGTGTTCTCCTCTTTCCCCGTTTCACACGGTTTAACATGCAGGGGTACACCCCCGCTCAAAGTGTAGGCAACACCGCACAATTCCCGCCTTGCGGCTTAAGCACCGCTCCGGCAGCTGCGGCACGGCATCTGCGTTGCCAAAATGCTCGATAAGACATCCAGTATTATCTGCGCTTTTGGCTTGGCATCTGCCGCACCTCGCTCGCCGTATCGGCACTTAGAATTATGCGGTATTGCCTGTATCTTAAAAATCAAGGTCTTCCATTGCGGCAGTAAAATCTTCATCGCTTTCTGCCTGGCGGGCTTCCCAATCCTGGGTGTTCCAGATCTCCGCAAAGTTGCGGTTGCCGATCACGCTCACATCGTGGTCCAGGTTGGCGTATTCCCGCAGTTTTGCGGGCAGCTGAATGCGGCCCTGCTTATCCGGTGTTACTTCCACCGCAGAGGAATACAGCATACGGCTGACATTGCGGCCCTTTACCATACCTTTTTCGGCAATGCGCTGGGCCACTTTTTCAAACTCCTCCGGCGGGAACGCGGCAAGGCAATGGTCCAGCCAGCGGGTCACGATAAAGGTTTCGCCCATTCCATCCCGGAACTTTGCGGGGAAATTCAGACGGCCCTTTGCGTCCACTGCGTAGTCATACTGACCCATGAACATTGTCGAACCCGCCCCCTTCCCGGTTGGAACTGTCGCTTTTTTAGCGTTTCAGCGGAATTTCGCGGTTAACAACTCTGTGGAATGTGTGGATAACTCACCACTTTAACCCCAAACTGCCCACTTTTACCCACTGGAACACTTATATAGTACCAAATCGCGGAACAAAAAGCAAGCCCACAGCGCCAAAAAGCGCTGCGGGCCATAAAGTTTTCACAAATGCTGTCTTATTTGTTGTTTGCGGGGCAGGAATCGTGCAGATCTCTTTCACAAAGCCCGCACAGGGGGCCGATTTTACAGATTCGGTTTCTGTGGGCCATGGGGGCCGCGGCTGGCCAGGTTGCGCAGGTTCATGCGGGTATTTTTGATATCCGCCACACTGCGGGCCAGAACTTCCTCCGAGTTTTTGAGGATATTCTCACAATAAGCCGCGGAGGCATTGTTGATCTTTTTCGCCTGTGCCTGTGCGGCGTTCACCAACTCCACGGCCATCTTCTGTGCGCGCTTGGTGATCTCTTTGTCCGATACCAGTACCCGTGCGCGTTCCTCTGCCTGCTTGATGATGTTATCCGCATCGGTCTGGGCGTTCTTTAAAATCTGCTCGCGGTCTGCCACAATCTTTTTGCTGTCGCGCAGTTCATCGGGCAGGTTATTGCGCACCTCATCCACGATATCGCGGCAGCGGTCCACATCTACCACACGCTTGGCGGCGGCAAACGGCACAGCGGTACCCTCCTCCAGCGTTTCCTCCAGCATATCCAGCAGTTCCTCAACATTCATAGCTGTTCCTCTTTCTCATAGCGGCTTACCAAAATCTTGCCGTACTTATATTGTTTTGCCAAAACAAGCCCCTCAACCTGTTCCGGCAGCTCGGCGTCCAGTTCTGTTTCACACAGTACCACACCGCCAGGGGCCATGTGCGCTGCCAGCTGCGGCAGTGCTTTGGCTACCGTGCCGTGGTGGTACGGCGGATCCAGCAGGGCAAGATCAAACTCTTCCTGCGTGGTGGCCAAAAAGTGGAACGCATCATCCGGGATGACCCGGCTCTGCGCAAACACGCCCGCCGTTTTGCAGTTGGCCAGCACGATCTGGATCGCCTCGCGGGAAGCATCCAGGAAAACACAGCGCTTGGCCCCGCGGGATAATGCCTCAATGCCAAGCTGGCCGCTGCCTGCAAACAAGTCCAGCACGCGCGCGCCGGGCACAGAGAACTGTACGCTGGAGAACATTGCCTCCTTTACGCGGTTAATGGTGGGGCGGGTAACATCCTCCCCCGGTAGCGCAGCAAGGTTTTTGCCGCGGGCTGTACCTGCAATCACACGCATCATGTTAGGCCGCCTGCCTTTCATTTGTTATATGGCAGCCACCCATCCCGCCGGGAAGCTCAAGCCAGAGCACTCCTATTCGGGATAAACAGTTGCACTTATGGCAATACCGCATAATTCTAAGTGCCGATACGGCGAGCGAGGTGCGGCAG
>ERZ831634.4083-NODE-4083-length-10025-cov-8.048646_pt1 | contig 10025 bp, 10 predicted proteins | sample MGYA00519953_ERZ831634 | MGnify/ENA primary metagenome ERZ831634 (study PRJEB31850, sample SAMEA3708718) | human gut metagenome | biome: human gut; feature: human-associated habitat; material: faeces | place: China | collected 2014 ...
ATGTGCTTTGCTATCAGATCCGCCAGTCATTCAAGCCCGGGGAGATCACGCCGGAGGAGGCAAACCGCATCGGCTATGAAACGGCGATGCGCTGGACAAAGGGCAAGTATGCCTTTTTCGTTGCAACCCACACGGACAAGGCACACATCCACAATCACATTTATTACAACTCGACCTCGCTGGACTGCACCCGGAAGTTCCGTGACTTCATCGGCTCTGGCCGTGCGGTACGGCGGCTCTCAGACCGCATTTGCCTTGAAAATGATCTGTCCGTCATCACCAACCCCAAACTGCACAGCAAGGGACGATTTCTCCATTACGGGGCATGGCTGGGGACAGAGCGGCAGCCCCCATACAAGGAGCAGCTGCGGCTTGCCATCAATGAAGCTCTTGCAAAACGCCCCGCCGATTTTGACGCTTTCCTCCGGCTCATGGAGGCGTCCGGCTTCACGGTCAAGCATGGGCGCGGCGGTACGATCTCTTTTCTTGTTCCGGGGCAGGAGCGGGCGACCCGGCTGCGGGCATCCACCCTCGGGGACGGTTACGATCCCGAGGACATCAAGGCCGTCATCGCCGGGGAGCGCCCGATCCCGGAGCAGCCTGTTTCTGTGTCTGCTGCCCCTCGCCGTGTCAATCTGATCGTGGATATACAGGAGCGGCTGCGTTCCGGCAAAGGTGCGGCCTATGCACGGTGGGCAAAGGTCTATAACCTCAAACAGATGGCGGCGGCACTTCAATTCATGCAGGAGCAGAATATCACAGAGTATGACCAGCTCTCCGCCAAGGCCGAGGACGCCGTTTTCCGTTTTCACGCTTTGACCGAACAGCTCCGGCGGACGGAGGCTGACCTGTCCGCAACCTCCGAGCTGATGGGAGCCGTGGTGCGGTACGCCAAGACCCGCCCCGTCTTTGACGGGTATAAGGCCGCAAAGTACAGCCGGAAATATCTTACCGAGCATGAGGCAGAGCTGGCGGACTACCGGGCAGCCAAGGCCACGATGGGAGAGTTGCTGGGCGGCGAGAAGCTGCCCAAGATGGCAGTGCTAAAAGAAAAACGCCGCCAACTGTCGGCGCGGAAAAAGGTGCTCTATACCGAGTACCGCTCGGCACGGGAGGAAATGCGGCAGGCCGTGGCGGTCAAGGCCAATATTGACCATCTGCTGGGTGTCACGGACGGCCAGCGCAAAAAGGAACAGGAGCGATAGCGCACGGTGACGCGGACAAATTACTTTGGGACAAAATGTCCCAAAGCCGGGTTTGGGGAGGCTCCCCAACAAGCGTTTTTGCAGCCCGCCGGGATGCAAAAATAGCAAGTGTGGCTACACTTGCCCTGCTTGCCGTTAGTGCGTCCCCCGGAAATCCCACGGAAAACGGAGGCAGCGCCGTTTCTTACGCTCCCTCCGTTTCTCTGGCTTTTTGTATTCCCGCTGCGGTGGCTTCCATGATCGTCAATTCATTCTCTTCCATTGTGTTTAGCATCCTGTCAATGTGCTGGCGGCAATCACTTTCTTCATTCTGTTTGTCAGGATAGAAGAATTGATCAACGGAAATATCCAGCAGAGTGACAATTTTATAAAAGGTATTCAAGCTCGGATGCTGACCACGATTTTCAAAATACATAATGGAACGAGGTGTACGATCAACGAGCTGCGCGAGGTATTCCTGTGTCCAGCCTTTGGCTTCTCGTTTGCGTTTGATCTCCCGGCCTAAAGCATGAAAATCAAGCCGTCTGGTGTCTTGGTACATTCTCATATCACCCCTATATCATTCTATATTTCAGGTGTGATTATGAGAACGAAATGTAATTTTACATCTTAGTAGTATTTTATTGTCCATTCACATACTTGCGGGGGTGCGAAGGAGAATATATAATTTTTCTTGAGAACTTCATATTGGCACAACATAGTGCTGGTATTCTATTCAAATATGGGAGGTGTTCTTAATGGCGAAAATTTTGATTGTTGAAGATAATCAAGGTACAAACAAGGCGATATGCGAATATATGAAAGAAGCTGGACATACGCTTTTTTCTGCTTTTACAGGGAGCGAAGCGTTAAAAATATTCCGTGGAGAAGAACTCGATATAATTGTACTGGATATTATGCTTCCTGAAATGTCGGGTATCGTTGTTTTGCATGAAATTAGGAAAGTCAGCAACATTCCTGTTATAATGCTCACAGCACTTGATGATGAATATACACAATCCAACAGTTTTGACGAAATGGCAGATGACTATATAACAAAACCCTTTTCCATGCTCATTTTAGGTAAACGGATTATTGCGCTTCTCCGCAGAAGTCAGAGTAAACCTGCTGTTAATATGATTAAGCTCGGAGATGTTACCGTTGACTTTTCTGGATATACGGCCTGTGATGAAAACGGTAAAATAGACATTACCCCAAAGGAACTGGAAATCCTGAAAGTGCTGATTGACAATAAAGGTTTAGTCCTGTCTCGCAATCAAATCTTGGACGATGTGTGGGGATACGATTGTGATGTGATCGACCGCACAATAGATGCCTATATTCGTAATATCCGCAAAAAGCTCCGTTTGGATTGCATTACTACGGTCAAAGGAATAGGTTACAAATTTGAAATGGGGCAAGAAATATGAAGAAAATGAAGTTATTTCCGAAGATATTCTTATTTACATTTACAATGATGCTTTTGATTTCAATTATAGCGCACTTGCTGATTTTTCTAATTGCGCCATCCCAAAATATACTTGTTACGAATATGGTAGTAACAAATGCAGGGGTAAGTGCTCTGTCAGAAGTAGATATGCCCCGGCTCATTACTCAAACTATGTTGAAAACATTTCCGATTTCTATATTCTGCTGCGCCACTATATCGGCATTGTTTTCATACTTTTTTTCAAGAGGCATAACCACTCCGATATTATTGCTCTCCAAATCCGCAAATCAAATGTCGAAATTGGAGCCAGACGCAAAAGCGGCTGTATTGTCAACGGATGAAATTGGCGCTTTAGCTACTGATATTAACAATTTATATCAATCCTTGCTTTTGACTATCCGCAATCTGGAGTTGGAAGAAGAGAAAGTCAGTCTTGCGGAAAAAGAGAAAATTGATTTTCTCCGAACAGCGTCCCATGAATTAAAAACACCTGTTACAGAGCTAAATGCGACATTGGAAAATATGATTTTAGGCATTGGGGAATACCGTGATTATGAAACCTATTTGCCCAAGTGCAAAGAAATTACTGAACAGCTTGGGGATATGATTAGAGATATACTTAATGCTTCACGCTTGCAAACACAAGGTAATAATGAGCCATGCAGCAATTTTTCATTGAGAGCCCTCCTTACAGAGTTGTGTGAACCGTATCGCTTAATTGCAGAAGCCAAGGGAGTTAAGTTCAAAATAGAGCTTTCAAGTGACGCTTTCGTATATCTTCCAGAAGGCCGGTTGAAAAAAGCAATATCGAATATCCTTTCAAATGCGGTCAACTATACGGAGGCTGGACAATCAATATTGGTTGTATTTGATAAAAATAAACTATCAGTTTCTAACGAATGTAGCGTATTACCACCCGAACAGCTACAACACATATTTGAGCCATTTTATCGTCCAGATTTAGCCCATAGCCAAGCAACCGGGGGAAATGGGCTCGGTCTATACATTGTCCAGACGATCTTGGATAAATTGCGCTTGAAATATCAGTTTGTTCCCATGCCAAACGATAGAGGCATGAGTTTTACAATACAGTTTTGAAAGAAGTCTCTGCTTTTCGAGTTCCGCAGGAAAAGCAGAGATTTCTTTTGTTCAACACTGGCACAACATTGATTTTATAATCCTCCAACATAGAGGGTGTACTATATCTGCGAAAGGAGGTAAAACGCCAACTACTAAAATGAAGGAGGTAAAATCTATGGCGAAAAAACTTGGAATTATTGTTCTGCTGTACTTTTCTTTATGTGTCGGTGGTGTCTCGGCTTTCGCTGATGAAGGCCATGCCGAGGCAGATACCCAAGCACTTATCGAAACGCAGTCACCGGTGTCCTCCGTACTTTTCAGGCAAAGCGGAGCGGATATTCAGCAGAGCGTAGACGAGGGGAAAACATGGGAAAGCTATTCTCCCATCGAGGAAACCGAATATTTCACTTACGATGAGTTTTCCGCATGGCTTGAAACCGAAACGGAAAATATTCAGAAGTTGGTCGATGCCGGAGAATGGACAGAAGCAGAAGCGGCGGAAGCACTTGCGTGTTACGATGAAATCCTCACATCTATTTTAGAGGGCAAAATGGTAGGAAAAAGAGCTTCTTCAAGTGACGATCAACTGTTCTTTTCTATGCCCAGTAACACACAACCTGAGCAGTACCAAACTTTCGTATTTGATGGGAGTACCTACAAGAGTATAGGCCCATTTGATACACAGGAAGAACTGTTCAATGCCCTTAAAGACTATACTGACGCAGAAGTTGAAGCGGGAACAATGACACAAGCAGAAGCAACGGCGCTTTTGGAAAAGTATCAGTAAAAATCTGCCACACGACGGCAAAAGAAAAAAAGCCGTCGTACAGCAGACACATTTCTATGCGCCCATGAAACGGCGGCTCAATTTTCAGAGCCGCCGTTTCTCTTTGGATATTCAGTAACCCCACGGCGGCCCATAGGAGGGTGTCGCCGTGTCCATCTTACTTTCTCACAATTCCCATGACCTTCACCAGCTAAAAAAAGCGTAGCTCCCCCTCCGGGACAGTCTGGCTATGAAGGTACAATATATCAGTACAATTATGATAATGTAATTTCATGCGTCTGCATAGCGTCATGCTGTGCGGGCGTTTTTATATGCCTGCACCTTGGGACAAATTGTCCCAAAGCAGCCAGCCCCGGCTGCCGATCCCCACCGTTCCTCCGTTCTGTTCACCCACCCACACATGAACCGAATGGAGGAAATACAAATGACGACCATCAATCTGAAGGACTTTTACGCTTGGTACACCCATGATGAATACATCGAAGTTTCCGACGAAGTGGCCGCCGAGCTGAAGGCGGACAAGCTGTATGAGGCAGCCTATCAGCGTCGCACGACCCGCAACAAGGCGCAGTATTCCCTCGACTGTGACGATGGGATCGAATACTCGGCCTGCCTGCACGAGCCGACGCCGCAGGAGCTTCTGGATCGTATGGAACTGTTCGTCCACCTGTGGAATGCCCTCAACTCTCTGCCGGAGGTGCAGGGCGTCCGGGTAGAAGCGCATCTGATCCTCGGCAAGAGCTATCGCCAAATCGCCCGGGAGCAGGGCGTGGACAAGAGCGCCGTTCGCCATTCCGTCAAAAGCGGCAAGGCGGCCATGAGAAAATATTTGAAAAAATTTCTCTAAGGGTATCTCCATTTGCACGATTTTTGTCCTTGGTATATGAGAGGTAGTTTTCACTTCTCCGCAGCAAAGTAGTTGATGCTCCGTCACGGATCGTCGCTGTCCGCTGTGAGGGAGCGCCGCATTGAATATGAGCTGTCTTATGACAGGCCAACAGGAGCGGGTGCGGCGCTCCCGCCTTTCAAAAACACCTTGGGACATTTCGTCCCAAGGTCATAAGTTGCAGGCCAGTGCTTTTATGAGGCGCTGGCCTTTCCCTGTTGCCGAGAATTGAAAAGGAGGTCCTTATGCAGCAGAGAAAACAACATACCGCATTTGCTGTGGATGGCTACGCCATCACCGCCAGCTTTGCAGACTGCAAAAATGCGGCAGCGCTCCATCATGTAAAGCAGATTTTACTATCTTCCTTTGCCAACAATACGGCAAAAAATAGCTCCGGCGACATCCTTGCAATCCCTCCCGAACAGAGGGATAATAATAGTGGGGGTAGTCCCTATGTACCTTGAAAACTTCATATTCCCCGCGTATTGATTGCGTTTTTTCATTGACCCATCGACAAATGAAAGGACGGATCAATATGATGGAAACCAGACTGATGACAGGTAATCGGGTTGATTGCCTATACCGCGTGTCCACCGACAAGCAGGTGGACTACAACGACAAAAGCCAAGCCGACATTCCCATGCAGCGCAGAGAGTGCCATCGCTTCTGTGAAAAAATGGGCTGGACGATTGTTCACGAGGAACAGGAGGACGGCGTGTCCGGGCATAAGGTTAGAGCTGAAAACCGGGACAAGCTGCAAATCATCAAGGAGCGCGCCAAGCAGGGGAAATTCGATATTCTGCTCGTGTTCATGTTTGACCGCATCGGGCGTATCGCTGACGAAACGCCTTTTGTGGTGGAATGGTTTGTTAAGAACGGCATCCGGGTCTGGAGTACGCAGGAGGGTGAGCAGCGTTTTGATAATCACACGGACAAGCTCACCAACTACATCCGCTTCTGGCAGGCTGACGGCGAAAGCGAAAAGACTTCAATTCGCACAAAAACCGCTCTCGGCCAGCTTGTCGAGGACGGCGGTTTCAAGGGCGGTCTTGCTCCTTATGGGTATGACCTTGTAAAGAGTGGCCGCTTCAATAAACGCAAGCACGAAGTTTTTGAGCTGGCTGTCAACGAGGCCGAGGCCGCTGTGGTACGGATCATCTTTGACAAATATGTGCATGAGGGTTTCGGTGCTCAACGGATCGCCACCTACTTAAATAACCTCGGCTATCGGGCGAGGACGGGTAAAATGTGGCATCACGCCAGCATCCGGGGTATCATTTGCAATCTGACATATACTGGGGTGCTTCGCAGCGGCGAAAGCCGCTCCCAAACGCTGCCCCACTTACAGATTATAGAACAGGAGCTGTTCGAGGCTGCACAGCACATTCGTACCTCCCGTGCCAACTCCGCCGAACAGGAACGGCGTGTACCGCTGAATACCCGTGGCCAGTCCTTGCTGGCCGGGAATGTCTTTTGCGGGCATTGTGGCTCCCGGCTGGCGCTCACCACCAACGGCAAGGCTTATCCATGCAAGGAAGATGCTCACCGCATTGTAAAGCGTGTGCGGTATATCTGCTACGGCAAGACCCGCAAACAAACCGAGTGTGACGGGCAGACTGGCTACACAGCGCATATTCTTGACGGTATCATTGACAAGGTGGTGCGGCAGATCTTTGAACGGATGAAAGCGATCCCCAAAAGTGAAATCGTCAATATCCGTTATCGTGAAAAGATGGAAGAACGGAAGGCACTTCTCAAAAGTGCAAAATCAGACTACGCCAAGGCCGCCGCCGAGCTTGATACGCTCCGGGCAGAGGTCATTAAATCTCTCCGGGGCGAAAGTGCTTTTTCGCAGGATTTGCTTGGTTCTTTGATTTCTGACTGTGAGACAAAATGTCTCGAAGTTCAGCACACTATGGAGGCGGCGCAGGCGGCCTACGACGAGGGACAGGCCATGCTGGACGCCTTAAACGCTCAGTATGACGATATTATTTCATGGGCGGATATGTACGACAGCGCCAGCACGGAGTCAAAGAAAATGATTGTGAGCTGCCTGATCCGGCGTGTGGAGGTGTATCGGGACTATCGGCTGCATATCGACTTCAACATTGACTTTGAGCAGTTCAGCGCTGGACTGGACATTTCGGCAATCGCCGCATAAAAAAAGCCCGCTTCAAAAGGGAAGCGGACATAAAACAAAAAACTTGCTTTTTTCAAAGCAAGCATTTATTAAGAATACTCAGCGCACCCGATTGGTGGAGATAAGCGGGATCGAACCGCTGACCTCTTGACTGCCAGTCAAGCGCTCTCCCGGTTAGTGCGGTTACATACCCCCTAAACCGGGTCAAAAGAGCGCTTCAATACGCGGGTACCCCCCAAACACACCCTGAATGTCTTTCATTATAGTCAAAGAAAGCCCGTATATCAAGAAAAATAAATTTTCTGCTCTGCGTCTCTCCGCAGTATGACATTATTGAAGTAGCTCAATCTGACGTTCAAGCAAATCAATACGATTACTCAGGTTTGCCGCTTGTAGGGTTGATCCGCTAAGAAGTTCTTGCTTAAGTGCATTTAATTGCAATTCCAAAATCTCACGAGTAATATTATCGGCATCAAGTTCATCAATTCGTTCTTCAATAGATGATAGCCTACTTTCAAAAACGGCACAGTCAATTTTCAAATCAATAAGAGTTTTAGCATACCACCCTGCTAATGCCACGATGATAGCCATAAGTGCCCCTAAAACTGATTCAAAAATATGAGTTTTGAAAAAGCGTTTTGCGCGCAGGCGAAAAGAAATCTTTGCACTCTGCGTTGATGAATCCAGAAATGCTATGTTGTTAGCTTCTGCACTACCTGAAAGGTTATTATTTCGAAGATCAACTGTGCTTTCAAGAGGAGTAGTATTTGACTTTATACTTTGTCTATATGCCCGTGCCTCACTTTTGCTCTTTCTTCTTCCGTTACCGTTTCCCACAATATTCCTCATTGAATATTTCCTCAAAGAAGCATTTTTTGCTTGTTTCAAAAAAAGAAGTTATTTTTGAAGTAATTTCAGGTTGTGGTGGCTGAAAATATAGCTGATAGTCAAAAGAAATGCCTTGAATAGCATCGTCAATACTACCAACTGTATAAATCTTGTTTACATAATTATCGTTTCCAGAAAACGCCAAGCCCTCTGGTGTTGTAGTTCGAATTGCAAAACGACAATCTGTTATTTCTGATGATTTAGAAAAGTATTGCTGCTTAAATGATGAAATGGAAGTATTATCCATTTCACATATGTAGACCATGCCAATTCGCCGGGTGATTAGTGCGTATTTATCTATAATTTTAGGGATCAGGCATTTTTCTACACGAGAAATAAATTCCTTATACTCAGATTCAAAATCATTTTGGATTGTATGGGTATAAATTAAATTATTCGAAGTCAATTCTAAACTATGGCCTAAATCTTGATTACTTAAAAAACGTGATGTTGTATACTGCTGACTTATCGTCGGAAAATACTGAGGCGAAAAGCCAGGTGATTTTTTGGAAGTGTTATAGAGCAGTGTATCTGCAATTTTTCCCCATTCATCGAGAATAGAAAATGAGTGATTGAACATTATTCCGCAGACTATTCGCTTTACTGTAGCTTTTCCCATATTTTTCACCTCGTTTTGTATTATACGACTAAATTCGTTATAAAGCAAGCTATTGAGCCATGCGTTGCATAATTTTGATTAGGTATAAAGTATCAAGACTTAGTGGGTATTCAAAATTACCGTTATTTTCCGCAATAATTCCTCTTTCCAATAACATCTCTATCAAATCATGGTATTCTTCCGGGAGTTCTTGTAGGTTTTTGAAATACATTTTCAATTTCTCCTTTACTAAAGATTCAGAAAATAACTATTAGTTCACCTACATCAAAATACAGGCGCTCTGTTGTATATAAAAGTGCAACAACTCTTTACATATTATGTTTATTAGTATGACTGCCAAATGAGACATCTAAGCGGTCATACTCCCTATTTATCAAAAAAATTAGAAAGGAGATTTAATTTCTTTATCTTTAGCCAGTCTGCGGACTGGCTTTTTTCATGCCACGAAAAGGAGGTTTGCAAATGGCAGATAATAAGAAAAACATTCTCGAAGCAGCCCCGCCCGCCGAGGCTCCCGCTCCCACGGCAGAAAATGCCGCCGTGCCGGAGCAGCCTGCTCCCGAGCCTGTGCTGACCGACGCAGAGGCGGTCATGCTGGAACATGAGGGACAGGCGGCACTCTTTGAAATGGGCGAGGCCGTACCCGATCCCGCCGACGCTGTTACCCACGCCGAGGTGGAGGAGCCTACTGCCCCCGAAGTCCCCAAGGCTGAAAAGGAGCAGGCACAGCCGCCTGATCCCGGCAGGGACGATCCCGCCCCGGCACATTCCGGCAAGGTGGTGGATTTTGCCGCTGCCCGTGACGAGGCAGCCAAGGAGGAGAAAAAGGCAATCAAGCAGAAGCCGCCCAAGGAAAAGGGCAAGCCCGCCAAGCCCGGCAAAGGCCGTCCGCCCAAAACGGAAAAGACAGCCCCGGAGCAGACCAAGCCGCCCAAAGCTGGCAAGACCCATGCGGCCCCCGAGGAAAAGGCAGCGCCCCCGGCCCCGGAAG
>ERZ831634.4086-NODE-4086-length-10020-cov-16.059308_pt1 | contig 10020 bp, 8 predicted proteins | sample MGYA00519953_ERZ831634 | MGnify/ENA primary metagenome ERZ831634 (study PRJEB31850, sample SAMEA3708718) | human gut metagenome | biome: human gut; feature: human-associated habitat; material: faeces | place: China | collected 2014 ...
CATCATCGGTACTTCCCTGGGATATTCCTTCACGGATTTCCTGACCAATACCGGTCTGATCGCAGGTATTTCTCTGGTCGTAGTTGTATTGTATTTTTACCTGGTATTCCACAAGGAGCTGCGTGCCAGCGAGGCGGCAGCAGTCGGCAGCAACCAGACTTACCCGGATCCTTCCGAGGCGATTACCGATAAAAAGGGCTTTATCATCAGCACCGTTATTTTCCTGTGTGCAGTAGCATTGCTGGTAACCCATGCACAGACTGGTCTGACCGTATCCTGCATTGGTGTGTTTATCACTATCGTGACGCTGATCGCCGCAGGCAGAGATGCCCTGAAGCTGATCAAGCAGATCGACTATAAGACGCTGCTGTTCTTCATCGGATTGTTCATGGTGGTAGGCGGTCTGGAGCAGACAGGTATCCTGAAAGTCATGGCGAACTTCATCGGTGACATCAGTAATGGTAATCTGATGCTGATGATCGCGATTATTTTGTGGATCTCCGCAATCGCCAGCGCGTTCGTGGATAATATTCCTTTTGCGGCGACGATGATCCCTATCATCAGCAGTCTGTCCGCGGCCCAGGGTGTGGATCTCTCTATCCTGGCATGGGCGTTAGCCATGGGAACCGATATCGGTGGAAGCGCAACTCCTATCGGTGCATCTGCAAATGTCGTGGGTATCGCTACCGCAGCAAAGGCAGGTCATATGATCAAGTGGGGAAAATATTGCAAAGTTATGGCTCCTGCGACTATAATAGTAATAGTAATCTCCATGGTAATGATCTATGCGAGATATCTGTAAGACTATAAGGAGGGCAGACCCATGAGTGAACAACTGATTATCTCCGTCAGCCGTGAGTACGGCAGCGGCGGACATGAGATCGCACAGAAGCTGGCAGAATATTACAAGCTGCCAATGTACGATCATAACCTGTTAGATGAGGTGGCTGCAAGCATGAATGTGAGCAGCAAGGAGCTGGCAGAGTTCGATGAAAAGAGACGTAACAAATTCCTGTACAGAAGCGTGATGGGAATGAACAGCTCTCCGGCAGATAATGTGGCGAGAATGCAGTTTGACTATATCAAGAAAAAGGCAGAGGCAGGAGAATCCTTTGTGATCGTAGGACGCTGTTCTGAGATCGTGTTGAAGGACAATCCGAATCTGATCTCCATCTTTGTATTAGGAGACAGAGAAGCCAAGATCGAGCGTGTTATGCAGATCTATGAGCTGGATGCGAGACATGCGGAGGAGCGCATGATCGAGAAGGACCGTCGCAGAAAATCTTACCACAACAGCCATTGTAAGGTAAAATGGGGCGACTCCCGGAACTACGATCTGTCCATCAACAGCAGCAGGCTGGGTGTGGAGGAGACTGTGGAATCTCTGAAGAATTACATAGATGCGAGAATTGCTCATAAATAAAGCAATATCAGGTAACAAAAAAGCAGAGACTGTCTGTGGAAAGCATATAAGAGAAATACTTATAGCTGCCGTAGATAGTCTCTTTTTATTGCCATAGAAAGTGTGTCTTAAAAAATGCCGGACAACATTTAAGCAAATATTAAGGATTTCTGCCGCGACAAATACAAAGGAGTGTGGTATCCTAGGAGACGAATAGGAAATAGACTTAAGGAACGTACCGGTGCCGGTATGTGGAAATGAGGTACAACATGAGTGACAGAGAGCGAGACTCCATTCAGGAGATGGAAGATATACAAAGAGGTCTGGAAGCCTTTTTACAGCAGGAGATGCAGGAAATGCAGACGTCCGGCTCCGGCAGTGGGAAGTCCGGGACCGGAAGGCGGACAGCAGAGCGTCCGGCTCCACAGATGTTTGACATGACTGAGAATGACGAGGATGAGGATGAGGAGGAACTGGATGTGATCGGATCCGGAAGACGAGCAAGAGCGGATGATTACGCGGAGGATTGGGATGATCCCGCGTATCGTAAGAGACAGGCGGCTCGCAGAGAGACGACGCGTAAGACTTCAGAGAATCGTAATAGTGGTGGCCGTAGTAACAGTAATGCAGATCGTCGCAGACAGGCGGCATCTGATAGACCTCGGCGTAGCAGAAGGGAGGACTATGCGGACGAATACGAGGACTACGAAGATCACAGAGAAAAAAATCGCTCCGGAAGAAAAGCAGGGAAGCGTGAGGAGATAGACACGAAAACGGATAAGAAGAGCAGAAAAGGAAACAAAAAGGAAGCCGGGAGCGGCAGAAAAAAGAAAAAATCTGGCTTCAAGCGCTTCCTGATCGCAGTGGCGCTGATCCTGGTATTTCTGGCAGCAGGGCTGTACGTCCTGGTGGGGAAGGTCTATGCGGAGATGAATTATGAAGAGATCGAATCTGTGGCAAGTTCTCCCATGAAGGAAGAAGGAGTTACAAATATTCTCCTGATCGGTAACGACTCCCGCGAGAACGGGGAGGATGGCAGATCCGATGCCATGATCCTGCTGTCTATCAGCAACAAGACGAAAAAGATATATATGACATCTCTGCTCCGTGACATGTATGTAGAGATACCGGGACATAAGGATAATCGTCTGAATGCGGCATATTCCTACGGCGGCGCGGAGCTGCTGATGGAGACCATCGAGCAGAATTTTGACATTCATATCAGCCGCTATGTGCTGGTGAATTTTGAGGCATTTGCGAATCTGGTAGATGCCGTGGGCGGCGTGGATCTGGAGCTGACCGGCAAGGAAGTGGAGTACGTGAACGGCTACCTGGTAGAATATAATATCCTGCTGGGCAGACCGGAGGGAACGGACTATTTCGATGACTTGTCCGGAGGCATGGTTCATCTGAACGGTCCTCAGGCGCTGGCATATTGCAGAAACCGTTATATCGGTACGGATTTCGGCAGAACTGAGCGACAGAGAAAAGTGCTGACAGAGGTCATTCATAAGCTGCCTAAGGGTGTACTCACGAATCCGAAGGGACTGATCGACGGACTCATGCCGAATCTCACCACGAACCTGACCCAGGCGGAGTGTTACCGGTTAAGCCTCATGGCACCGAAGATTCTGACATACGATATTATACAGAACAGTATTCCCATTGAAGGCACGTATAAGGATGCGACCCATCGTAAAATGTCCGTGCTGGAGGTGGATTTCGAGGCAAATAAGAAATTCCTGCAGGAGAATCTGTATGGAACGGGAGACAGCACTGCGACAGCGGCTTCTGAAAATTAAGATCGATTTAGGAGAGGGCTAAGGGATTTCTTTGTAACAGAGGGAGAGTGTTTATGGGGCAGAGGAAAAAGCGGTTTGTGGCACTGGTTTGTGCGGTCAGTGTAATAGCGCTTAGCGGCTGCGGGGATGATCTGACACAGCAGGTCTGTATTCCCGGGGTGGAAGAACTGGCGCAGCCGATCGGCGGTTACCATACCGGACCGCAGGACGATCAGCCCGGGGATAATATCGGGGAGATCGTTCTGCCAGGTGGGACGGGCGGTGACAATACTGCATTGCCGGAATCGGGACAGTCCGGAGCTTCGGATACTTTGATGGGGGAACGCTGCACGATCACAATCTCCGCGGCAGGGGATGTAACTTTGGGCAATCATCAGGAACAGGATTACAGCTATTCATTCCGTCAGGCATACGATCAGGCGGAGGATGAGGGATATTTTTTTGAGAATGTGAGAGATATTTTCGAGGCGGATGATATGACCATCGTGAATCTCGAAGGGCCGTTGACCACATCGGAACATATGCGGGAGGGGCAGACCTACTGCATCAAGGGAGATCCGGCATATGCCCATCTGCTGACATTAGGGGATATCGAAGCCGTCAGCTTTGCCAATAATCATCGACTGGACTACGGAGAGCAGGGCAGCCGGGATACAGTGGCGGCATTAGAGCAGGAGGGCATTGTCTATGCCTATGATAAAAATGTAGGCATCTATGAGATCCCGGACAGTGCGGAAGCCCACGGCGGAGAGCGGAATCTGAAGATCGGCATCATCTCCGTCAATGAAGTGGAATGGGGCGCACAGGCGGAGAAACTGATTCAGAATAATATCGAAGTCTTGCGGGAGCAGAACGTGGATCTGATACTCGCCTGTTGTCACTGGGGGATCGAAAAAGACAATTATCCGGAAAATTATCAGCAACAGCTAGGCAGGAAATGCATTGACTGGGGAGTGGATCTGGTCATCGGTCATCATCCTCATGTGTTACAGGGAATCGAGGAATACAAGGGCAGATATATCATTTACAGCCTGGCAAATTTCTGCTTCGGAGCCAACCGGAATCCAGAGGACAAGGATACCATGATCTTCCAACAGACTTTTACCTTTGAAAACGGGGAAAAGGTGGAGGATCAGAACGCCCGGATCATTCCCTGTATGGTAAGTTCTGTCAAAACAAGGAATGATTTCCGACCGACGCCGGCAACGGGGGAGGATAAGCAGAGGATCCTGCAGCGTATGAACGAATACAGCAGTGCTTTTTGTGTGGCATTTGATGAGGACGGCGGGATTATAGTGAATTGACCGATGGGAAAGGATAGGAATTGCCATGGAAAAAGCATTTAAGCTGGACTTTATCAATGACAAAACAGGAAGTCTGTATGTGAATTGCTGCGGGTGCTCTCAGACGGAAGCGCTGCACAGCTTCGGACCGGCATCCAAGCCGCACTACCTGATCCACTATGTCTTAAGCGGCAAGGGGCATTTCCGGTTCCATGACAAGGAATACCGGCTGGAAGCAGGGTACGGATTTCTGATCCAGCCCAACGAGCTGGCTTTCTATCAGGCGGATGCGAAGGATCCCTGGAGTTATCTGTGGGTCGGATTCGCCGGGAGCCGCGCGGAAGAGTATTTACATAGCATGGGACTGTCAGACAGGCATCCTATTTTTTCCTGTGATAAATCAGAGGAGCTGTATTCCATTGTCCGCGATATGATGGAACACAATACCTTCGGAATCGCGGATGATCTGCGCCGGAACGGACTGCTGGGAGTATTCCTGTCTGTGATCGCGGACAGCGCCGGTGTCGTGGCGAGAGAGGAAGAGGATAAGGGGAACCAGTATGTGAAAAAGGCGGTATCTTTTATCCAGAGTAACTACTGTAACCCGATCAAGGTAACGGATGTGGCGGATTATGTGTGTATCAACCGTAGTTATTTATATACATTGTTCCAGAATTATCTGGGAATGTCGCCTCAGCAGTTCCTCACCACCTTCCGTATCACCAAGGCGAGAGAACTGCTGGAATCCACCAATTATCCGATTGAGAGTATTGCCCTGTCCTGTGGGTATAGTGATGCGCTGGTATTTACCAAGGCGTTCCATGCCATGAAGGGCATGTCTCCATCAAAATACCGCAAGGAAAGCCACAAAGAGAGCACAAAAGAACAGCTCCAGGAGGTCGAGGGTCTGATCGCCCGGCTATTGAAACCGTAAAGAACGACATTAAAAATGCCCATTCATATTCAAATGAATGGGCATTTTGGGTGCCTAGGTTTACACAGGAATTCTATTTATTTAAGTTCTTTTCTACATATTCCAGAATATAGAAATTATCCTCCGGCATCTGGCATCCGACGATATACAGTCCGTTATCGTCGGAACAGCGGATGATGCGGCCTTCCAGCTCATTATGATTCGGCAGAGCAAAATCATGGATCGTGATAAAGATTTCTGCATTTTTGCTTTGGGTAAATATCTTGTCTGTAGCCAGGAAGGCGAATCCGTTGGCACTGATATTTTCCATGGTAGCCGCATATTCCGTATCGGAATTTTTGAACTTAATAGTACAGGTATTATTCAGATCCATACGAGGGTATTTGCGTCTATTGTTGATCCTGGGTCTGGTAGTAATGGTAATCTTGAAAGCATGTTCACCGCTTTCGGGAGCAGGAGAAATGGCCGCTTTGTCCCAACAGTACAGGATATTACCTGCGGTGACCTGCAGCATACAGGAAGCAGCCCCGTTAACGGTCAACTTCTTCTGACAGGATACCAGCAGTCCCTCCGGAAGTTGCTCGATCAGTTCCCCAAGATATTGGACATCCTCCTGACCGACCAGCTGTAAGTCAATCTTCATTCCGGGCTTGATGTCTTCAATACCCATGAAACCACCGATACCCAGATCACACATCATGTTCTCCATGACATCTTCGATGGTATTGATATTGTCTGCTGTTTCCTGATACTTGCTGAGCATCCGTTCACTGGTCCGGCTGGAGTGTGTGATACAGGTTGTGATGGTATCCACGATGTTAGATACCTGCTCCATGTTGGATACCAGCTGGGTGTTGGAGTTCTCTACTTCTTTAATGGCATTATCTACAACCTGAATGTGATTGCCCAGCTGCACGGAATCAGAAGCGATCTGATTTACGTTATCTCCGGTCTGCGTTACTTTTTCCAGAGTGATCTGGATCAGCTGTAATGTCTCTTCAATGGAAGAGGTCATCTTCGCGGAGGTAGCATCCAGCCGGGAGAGGGCATCCCTGATCTGCTCAGAGGAAGCGTGGGTCTCGGTGCTTAAGGTACGGATCTGATCCGCTACGACAGCGAAGCCTCTGCCAGCTTCTCCGGCTCTGGCAGCTTCGATGGAAGCATTTAATGCCAGTAGATTCGTCTGATTCGTGATCTTCTCTATGGTACCGGTCTCCTGTTTTACCATTTCAAATTCCTGACGGAAATTCTCCAGAACATTTTCCAACTCGGTGGACAGCTGAGACATGGTAGCAGCAGTATTTACCAGGCTTTTCAGATCTTCTGCGCTGACACCGGAATGGGATTGCGTTTTTTCGACGAGCGTGACCATTTCTCCGATCAGGGCTACCACATTTTCTACCTGGGCGCGGATATCGGAGGTCATCTGTGTGGATGATGTGGTATGATCCTGCAGCATATTGTTGTTGTCAGTCAGCTCGTTCATACCCAGCATGACGATATCGGAGCCATGCTTATTCTCGGAAGCCAGCTCTCTTACGACAGTGATGCCATCGAGAATGATATTACTCGAAGACTTTACCTGTTCTACAGTAGTTACGACTCTGTGCAGGTCAGCCCTGATGCTGTCGGTCATGGCACCGTCGGATTCATTCAGATGACGGATGGACATGACGTAGCAGATGTAGCAGAGGATGATACAGGACAATTGCAGCTGATAATTTTTCATATCGGAAGCGCTGTTGAAGCCCAGCATATAGCGATAGACGGCTGCACCGACGATGATCAGGGCATTGGCGATACCGCAGCCGATCATGAATTTCCGGTTCTTATATAGTACCAGCAGGCTCGTCACAGGAAGGATGTAAGTGAATGCGATCGGGGAAGCTGTAGTACAGATGACAAAAGTGTAGAAGATGCCGTAACCGATGACCAGATCGTAGCGGTAGAGCTCCGTTGCCCAGCCTTTTACACGTAACAGAACTTCGCCAAAGATCAGAGGCAGCCAGCATAATGCCAGAAAGATCAGATAAGAAGTGGTGGGATATAATCCCCCGGACGCGTCGGAGCCATAATTGGCACTCAGTAAAACAGCAAAAACGATCCAGATCTTACGGGCTTTCCGATTAGCTTTTTCTTTGAAAACATTTTCGTCGTATGTCATGATACATATCCTCCTTTACAGTTCTCTCCGGTATGTTCAAAAAAATGAATCAAATGGTGGATCACTTCCCTGCTTTCCGGAAGCTCCGGGTAAAAAGCGCTGAACGCATGGGTCAGGCGGGGATCCTTCGGGTAGTTGATCAGTTTATGGGGCATCTGATGTCTGCGCAGAGCCTTTTCAAAATTCAGAGTATAGCTCTGAAGATTATCGTTGTCACTGGTGATCAGGAGACTGGGTGGCAGGCTGGTCACGATGTCCGGGTGCTCCGGAGATACATAGGGGGCAAAAGCACTTTTTTTATAATGCCGGCCGTAGAGATATCTGGGGAGGAAAAGTCCGATCTGATCCAGGCGGTTCGTATAGAACATACCGCTGACCAGGCCAAGTGCCCGGACTGGCAGGTCAGAAGGGGTTACTCCGGCAGCCTGTGCCAGTGCAGTGCTTCGCTGCATGGCGATTCCATAAGTCAACAGACAGGCACCGCCGCTGTCGCCGCAGGCATATATGTGGGAAATGTCACCGCCGTATTCCGTCAGATGATCCCGGATAAAATCCAGTGCCAGATGCAGGTCAGCCAGCTGGTCATAGAAGAGACAGTCCGGTATCAGCCGGTACTCAATGCTGAATACCAGATACCCCGCCTCACAAAGGGAGGCACAAAAGGGACGGTTGAACTCTTTATTTCCCATGAGGAGGCCTCCGCCATGTACGTTGACGATGACCGGGAGAATCTCTCCGTCCCGTCCCCTGGGACGGTAGACATCCAGACGATGTGCCGGAACATGATTTTCGTCATAGAAAATATCCGATTGTAGGAAAACGTCTTCCGGAAGAGGATACTCTTTGCCCCTGGAAGCGTAGCTTTGCTCGAATGCCGCCCGCTGCTTATAGAACATTTGACATATAAAGCTTTTCATGTGTACTCCTGATTCTGACTGTATATGTTTCAAAAAAGGAAAGTATTTGTCGAAAAATAGCGATATGCAGTCTTTAAAAGAATACCACAGAAATGAAAGGATTAAAATAGAAAAATGCAACATTCTATTATGGAATGTTGCATTTTTCTAATTCATTTATTCTATCAAGGAGGCCATTATGAGCACGACACAACCTATCCGCAGCAAACAGCTTTTACACGATTTCAAAGAGTACTACCTTACCAAACAGCCCAACTCCCGGAATTACACTCTCATCCTGATCGGTCTGAACACCGCTCTCCGCATCAACGACATCCTTCATCTCACCTGGGGAGATGTCTATTGCACAGAACACAGCCGCTTTTACACCCATCTCCTGATCACGGAGAAAAAAACGGAAAAAGAAACCAGAATCCTGATCAACAGAGAACTTCAGGAAACATTACTGTCCTACCGAAAAACACAGACTTCCATAGCCGACACAGACTACCTCTTCCCCAGTCCCAGAAAAGCTGATTCCCCGCTCTCCCGATACCAGGCCTACCGCATTGTCCGTAAGGCTGCAGAAGCCGTAGGGATCGAAGATGTGATCCGGTGCCATTCCCTGCGGAAGACCTTCGGCTACCATGCATGGAAAATGGGAACACCACCCGCATTGCTGATGGAAATCTACAATCATTCTTCTTTTCAGATCACAAAACATTATCTGGGAATTGAACAGGATGACAAAGATGCCGTATTTCGTGACATACAGCTATGACATGCGGCCTTTATAATTGCTATAATGATATAGAAATAACGTATTAGCGATTTTTATAAAAAAGACTAAAGTTTTCACATGGTCAGCCGAAATATGTAGTGCAAGACAAAATGCAACATTCCATAATAAAATGTTGCATCAGCGCAAACCAGCAGGCAAGGAAGGCTGAATTAAAACAAGGAGGTTATCAATATGCTGCGTCTGACCGTTAGTCCGGAAGAATACCTGATGATCAATGACAATATCAAGATCGTGTTCCTGGGAGGAACCAAGAATCATCTCCGTATCATGATCGATGCACCGAAAGAGGTGAACATCGTGCGAAGCACGGTATTAGAGAACCAGATCACAGATCCGGAGGAGAGAGCGAAGCTTCCTAAATACTATGCGGAAGAAGAGCACCCGGAGAAGTACCGTAAGAAGTCAAATGTGATCATCACAAAGGGAAATGCGGACAAATAATTTCATATGGTAATAACCGGAGGAAGAGCGGCTCTGTCAGGGCCCGACAGGGAAGCTCCTACTCCGGTTACTATAAAAACTATCAACAAGTATCTGGGAGAAAAGGATTTCTCAATAACAATACAGATACGCACACTGCCGCAAAAGGAATTGGGCAGTAATACAAGGAGGTAAATTATTATGGTAGTACAACACAATCTTACAGCTATGAACTCTAACAGAATGTTAGGATTAACCACCGCTTCTCAGGCAAAGTCCACCGAGAAACTGTCTTCCGGTTACAAGATCAACCGTGC
>ERZ831634.4090-NODE-4090-length-10011-cov-2.725291_pt1 | contig 10011 bp, 9 predicted proteins | sample MGYA00519953_ERZ831634 | MGnify/ENA primary metagenome ERZ831634 (study PRJEB31850, sample SAMEA3708718) | human gut metagenome | biome: human gut; feature: human-associated habitat; material: faeces | place: China | collected 2014 ...
CGTGGGCGCCCCTACAAATTACTAAATACGGATTTCGTTGGTATCGCGGTAGATGAGCCATTCGGCGATATTGTTGGCGTGGTCGGCCATACGTTCGATGTATTTGATGACCAGGACCAGGTCGATGTAATCCTTGGAGTTTTCCGGATGAGCCGCCATTTCGGCAGCCAAGGTTTCCATGAGGTTATTGAAAGCCTGGTCGACGATATCGTCTTTATCGCGCATGAGGCTGGCCTGAGACGAAGTACCCCGTTCTTTGTAGAAATCGATGACATCGCTGACCATGGAGGCCATGACGCCATACATTTCTTTAATGCCCTGCGGCAAGGGTACGTTGTGATGGGTCTGTTCCAAATGGATGACGTAGTGGCTGATGTCGGCGCAGTGATCGGCAATCCGTTCTAAGTCGGAGAGGATTTTCAACGTCGCCATCAAGCTCCGATAGTCAGCCGCTACGGGACCCTGCATCATACTGATGGTCAAGTCTTTCTTCATACAGTTCTTGACCAAATCATCGATGACATCGTCGCCATCGTAAATGCGCTGAGCTAATTCGATGTCTTTGTCTTCCAGCGCTTTCCAGGCATTTTCGACGGCCTGTTCGACCTTCATGCCCAGGTTAATCATATCATTTTTCAATTCTGCTACGGATTTTTCGTAAACTTCCAGCATAAGTCCCTTTCCTCCTCTTAGCCGAAACGGCCGGTAATGTATTCTTCCGTCTTAGGATTGGACGGATTGGTGAACATGTCCAGGGTGTTATCGTATTCAATGAGTTTGCCTAAGAGGAAAAATGCCGTCTTGTCAGAAATGCGGCGGGCTTGCTGCATACTGTGTGTGACGATGACGATAGTATATTTTTCCTTCAGTTCCAAGGCCAGGTCTTCGATTTTCTGCGTCGAAATCGGGTCCAAGGCCGATGTCGGTTCGTCCATGAGGATGACTGACGGATCCGCTGCCAAAGTACGGGCAATGCAGAGACGCTGCTGCTGGCCGCCGGAAAGACCGAGGGCGCTCTTATTGAGGCGGTCCTTCATTTCATCCCAGCAGGCAGCCTGGCGCAGGCTCTTTTCGACGATAGCATCGAGCTGCTTCTTATCCTTGATGCCCTGGATACGCGGACCATAAGCGATGTTTTCATAGATGCTCTTCGGGAACGGCGTCGGCTGCTGGAAGACCATGCCGACACGGTAACGCAGGGCCAGGGGGTCGACTTCCTTGAAGATATCCTTGCCTTCAAAGCGGATATCGCCAGTGACCCGGCAGCCTTCGACCCAGTCGTTCATGCGGTTCAGCGTCTTGAGGAACGTCGACTTGCCGCAGCCCGACGGGCCGATGAGGGCTGTAATTTCATTTTTCTTGATTTTCATGTTAATATCTTTCAAGGCCTGGAACTCATTATAGAAGAGATCCATGTGGCTGACATCAAAGGTATATTCCGCCGTACCAGCAGCCTGTGCACCTTCCTGTACGGCTTCTGCAGCCCGTTTCTTTTCAATCGTCGCTGCGGCAAAGCCGGTCAGCGTCGTAGTCATTTCTGCCATTATTTATTTCCTCCCATTTTCTTGTCAATTCGATAGCTGAAGTAGCGTGCAGCCAGACTGAAGACGAGGACCATGATCATCAGGATGGCCGACGACGCAGCCGCCTGCTGGGCAGCGTCTGCATGAAGGGCTTCCGTACGCAGGGCCCAGATGTGAAGGGCCAGGGTTTCGCCGGGACGGAAGGGATTGAGCGGACACGACGTGGCCGTAATATCCCAGTTCGTCCAGTCGATATCTGTCGACATACCGGCCGTGAACATCAGGGCAGCGGCTTCACCGAAGCCACGGCCGGCGGCCAGGATGAGGCCGGTCATGATGCGCGGGAAGCAGGCCGGCAAGAGGACGTGCCAGATAGTCTGCCAATGAGAGGCACCCAGGCCCAGGCTGCCGTTGCGGTAGCTCGGCGGCAAGTTGCGCAGGGCGTCTTCGGTAACGGACGTGACCAAAGGCAGGGTCAAGATGGATACGGCCAGGGCGCCGGCCATGAGGTTCCACTGAGAACCGGTCATGACGATGAAGACCAGGTAGCCGAACAAGCCGACGACGATAGACGGCAGGGAGGCCAGGGTTTCGACGGCCATGCGGACCCAATGAGTGATGCGCCCTTTCTTGGCGTATTCGGCCAGGAAGATACCGGCCGGATCCCCGTAATGGTACTGGCGACGAGAGCCAGGACGACGAGGTAAATCGTATTGAAGAACATGTTCCCCAGACCGGTCGGGCTGAAGGACAAAAGCTGCGTGGTCATGCCGCTGACGCCGCTGACGACGACGTAGAGGACAAAGGCGATGAGCAGGATGACGGCAAAGGCGGCACCGCCGGTAAAGATGGCCGTCATCATTTTATCTTTCTGTTTTTTCGTTTCGATACTTGTCATATTAACTCCGTCCTCCTTTTAATTCGGAAGCGGCATTGATCTGGTGGATTACAAAGATGAACAGGAACGACAGCAGGAACAGGACCAGAGCCATCGTCCACAAAGCAGCGTTGTATTCGCCGCCTTCCATGGCGCCGCCCATATCGGCCGAAATAGCCGTCGTCAGCGTGCTGGCCGGCAGGAACAGGGACGTCGGGAAGACTTTCATCTGGCCGATGACCATGGCGACAGCCAGGGCTTCGCCCAAAGCGCGGGCCAGGCCCAGGATGATGCCGGTGAAGATACCGCTCTTGGCGGCCGGAAGTACGACGTGGGCAATCGTTTCCCAGCGCGTCGCGCCGAGGCCATAAGAAGCTTCACGCCACGACTTGGGCACAGCGGCCATGGCATCGGCGGCCATGGTCGTAATGGTCGGGAAAATCATGATAGCCAGGACAATGCCGGCAGCTAAAACGGAAAAGCCAAAAGGCATGGGGAAAATATGACGCAGTGCCGGAATGAGGACGGTCATGCCGACGAAGCCATAGACAACCGACGGGATACCTGTGAACAATTCGATAGCCGGCTGAATGAGGCGGCGCCGCTGGGGCGTCGCGATTTCCGTCATGTAAATGGACGATGCCAGACTGAAAGGCAGGGAAATGATCAGCGACAAGAGACAGGTGACCAGCGAGCCAGCCAGGAACATAGCCGCGCCGACCTGACCGCCGCCTTCCGCCGTATCGCTAGGCTTCCACTGACCGGAAAAAAGGAATTCCGTCACGCTGTGGCCAAATGTGAAAAATGTATCTGTACCTTTAATGAAGAGAAAAGCGCCAATGAGAAGCGGCACCAGTGCCATACCGATGCCGCAAATAGTGATGAACGTTTTGGCTGCTTTCTCATTGCGGTGAGCCCGTTCGACTGCCGTTTCGATTGCATTCATACCCGTTCCTCCAGTAAATTAGTGAACTTCTTTGGTCTGCATCTTCGAGCTTACGCCATAGCCGAGTTCTTCGATGCGTTTGCCGTAATCAGCGCCTGTGATGTATTCGATGAAGGCCTTGACGGCGGCTTTCGGTTCTTTGCTGGTGTAGATGTGTTCATAACCCCATACACTGTATGTACCGTTATAGGTGTTTTCCAGTGTCGGAGCTACGCCATCGATAGAAACGGAATCGACCGTGTCGTTATTGAGCAGATACGGCAGAGCGACATAGCCGATAGCGCCCGGATTCTGAGCGACGCTCTGGATGAGGATACCGGAGTTATCCGTTTCCAGGGATTTGTTGTCCGCTTCTTCAGCACCGTTGATAGCGTACTGTTTGAACAGGGCACGCGTACCGGACGTCCTCGGGCGGGTAACCAGGACGATAGGCATATCTTTGCCGCCGACATCTTTCCAGTTGGTGACTTTGGCCGTGAATACGTCCTGCAACTGCTGACGGGTCAAGTTCTTGACGCCGACATCTTTATTGATGATCGTAGCGACTGTCATGACACAGACTTTGTGGTCTTCCAGCTTTTCAGCTTTGGCTTTGTCCAGTTTCGTTTCAGCCGGTACGTCGGAGTTACCCATATCGACAGAACCATCGGAAACCTGTTTCAGACCCGTGCCAGAACCGCCGGCATTAAGGGTGATCGTAACGTCCTTATTGTTGGCCTTGAATTTTTCGGCAGCATCTTTGACCAACGGCAGCAAAGCCGAAGAACCAGAACCGGTAATGCTTCCGGAAACAGCAGCGCCTTTCCCGGAATCAGCTTTCTGCTGACTTCCGCAACCGGCAGCCCCAATGGCCATGGTAGCAGCTAAGGCGACAAGAACTAACTTTTTCCACTTCATAAAAAATCCTCTCCTTTAAATAAACGAATCCGAGATGTTCCTGATTCTGAATACAGTCTTATCCTACCAAGGAGATGTAAGGACTTTATGTATGTATTGTAAAATATTGTAAAAAAAGAGGCTGTCGCATTAAGACAGCCTCTTTTTTCTGTAGGGGCGTCCCGTGGGTCGCCCGCTGCGTTGCCACGTGCAAGCCCCTACGGATTCCCCCTACATCGGCAGGGTAACGGTGATGGTCGTGCCTTCGCTTTCTTTGCTGTTCAAGGCAATGGTACCGTGATGTTGTTCGACGATGTGCTTGACGATGGCCAGGCCCAGGCCCGTCCCCTTGATCTTGCGGGAACGGCTGGAATCGGCCCGGTAAAAGCGTTCAAAGACGCGCTGCTGTTTATCTTCCGGGATGCCGATGCCCGTGTCGCGGATGACGAAGAAGGCCTTATGGCCGTCGTGGCGGACATCGATGTAGACATGGCCGCCAGGCCGGTTGTACTTGACGGCATTATCGAGAAGGTTCATGATCATTTCCCGAAACAGGCCGCGGTCCGCCCATACTTCCGTATCGTCCATGGTACAGTGGACAGTGACTTTCTTTTCCATCAGGACCGGTTCCATGAATTCTACGATATCCTGAATCAAACCGCTGAGGCGCAGCCGTTCGGGATGGATTTGGCGCTTGCCGTCTTCGATGCGGGCCAGGTGCATGATTTCTTCGATCATCTGCAAGAGGCGCAGGGCTTCCTTGCGGATGAGTGTGCCGAAATGTATGACATCGTCTTTATTCTTGAAAATGCCCGTCGACAAGACTTCGGCAAAGCCGCTGATTGATGTAAGGGGCGTCTTCAGTTCATGCGATACGTTGGACGTGAATTCCCGGCGCAGCTGTTCCCGGTGCTCCTGTTCGGTCACGTCGTCGATGATGAAGAGCATGCCATAGAAATCATCATCTTTATAGACAGGCTGGATGGTCAGCAGGTACAGTCGGTCGGCCCGGGTCAGTTTCACGTCACAGGCACTGTCGATGTGCTGCAGCGTATCCCAGGATACATCGGGCAGGAGTTCCTTCAGATTGCGCTGCAAGACTTCCTGGGTCTGGCCGGCGCCGAGAAAATGGGCGGCCCGCAGGTTGAGACCAGCAATGCCATAGGCCTGGTCCGTCAGGATGACGCCTTCCTGGAGATTTTCCATGATGAGGCGCATGATATTGCGTTGCTGTTCGAGGCTGCGCATATTGTCGGTAATGGTCTGGCTCTGCAAAAAAATCTTATCGACCAAAGGCTGCAATTCATGGTCGACCCGCGGCGGCTGCACCATCTTCACGTCGGTGTCGTTGATCTGGCGGATGACCCGGGCCGTCTGCCGAAGCGGGCTGAGGAGGCTCGCCGTCAGCAAGCGCGACACCTTGATGCAGGCCAGTGCCGACAAGCCCAGGAGCAGCAGCGCCCAGGGCAGGAGGCTGAGGAAATGGGCGTAAAAAGTATCCCGTTCCAGACTGACCCGCAGGATTGTCCCGTCGGGCAGTTTCTTAGCATAATAATAGAGGGCCTTGGATACGGTCTGGGAATCGCGGACGGCCGTCCCCTTGCCGTTCTCGATGGCCGCTTGGACTTCCGGCCGGGCCAGGTGATTTTCCATGACCCCTTTGTCATAGTCCGATTCAAAGAGGACATCGCCATCGGTATTGATCCAGGTAATGCGCAGGCCATCCGTCTCGTGGACGCCGAGTTTCTTCAAATACAGGGACGTATCCTTCCCTTCCTCGATCGTCGTCTCGACGACGTCCATGGCCATGACCAGTTCCTGCTGTATCTGGTGCTGCGTGGAGTTCCAGAAGAACCACGTCGAAATGAGCAGGGTCACGGCCATACAGGCCAGCCCCATGGTCAGCAGGCTGAGGTAGACTTTCCGCTTCATACGTTCCCTCCGATGACATAGCCCACGCCGCGCACAGTATGGATAATCTTGCCGCCGTCTCCCAGTTTCTGGCGCAGGCTCTTGATGTGCATATCGATGGTCCGGCTTTCGCCTTCATACGTGAAGCCCCAAACGGCTTCCATGATCTGTTCCCGCTTGAGGACGATATCCGTATTGACCAGGAGGTAGCGCAGGAGTTCAAATTCCTTGACCGTCAAGTGGCAGGGCTTGCCGTCGACGGTTACGATATGTTTTTCCTGGTCCAGGGAAACGGGGCCATACGTATAGAGGTTCGTTTCCGTACTCTGCCGGCCCGAACGGCGCAGGACGGCGCGGATGCGGGAAATGAGCTCGACGATGCCGAAGGGCTTGCAGACGTAGTCATCGGCGCCGCCATCGAGGCCCCTGACGATATCGTATTCGCTGGTCTTGGCCGTCAGCATGATGACGGGCAGTGTCTTGTACTGCTGAGTCTTGCGCAGTTTGTCAAGGATATCATTGCCGCTTTCACCGGGCAGCATGATATCCAAGAGGAGCAAAGCCGGTGTCCGCTTCTCCAAAGCCGGCCAGAATTCCTTGCTGTCAGCAAAGGTTTCCACCTCGAAGTCCTGGCTGCGCAGGGCATAACCGACGAGTTCACGAATATTTTCATCATCTTCTACACAGTAAATCAAAGGCATAAAGCGACAGTCCTTTCATGTAAAATCTAGTCTTCTCATTTTATTCCATTATAGCGCAAAAATTCAAATATGCCCTGTAAAAAGAGGGTAAAAAAAGGGCTTGTCGCATGACGACAAGCCCTTTTTTTACATTGTAGGGGCTCGCACGTGGCGAGCCCGCTCTGGGGATATGTACGATTCCCAATCAGATTGCTAGAAGAATCCTCCAAAATCCTAACGGGTCGCCCACGTGGCGACCCCTACAAACGCAGAAGAGAAAGGGACTACGCATGATAGCAAAAAGGTCTTCCTGTCCTCTCCCCTTTTAGAAATCAAAGTCCTTGGCCTTTATTTTGACCTGCCATTCTTTATCGACTTGTTTATACGTGATGGTAGCAATGAACGAGTGGAGGTCGCGGACCCAGGTGTAATTGCGGTCCGAAATATGGTCATCGTCGAGGTCCTGAGCCCAAGTGAAGATGACCGTATCCCGCGGCGTCAGGACGTAGCCGATGGACATGCCGTGCTGGCGCGGGTCATCGAGGGTATCGAAGCGGTACGGCGTATAGCCGCTGACATTGTGTTTCTTATACCAGAAGCTGGTCCACAAGCGGTCGTTGATGCCCTGGTTGAGGATGACGCCCGAATAGGGATCGCGGCGCTGGGCATCATTGGTAGAATATAAATCCTTACGATAGCCGGCGAAGAAGCGGACATTGGCCCGCTGCCACAAGGGAATGGGCGTATGCGTGATTTCCGTACGGAAGCCCTTATGCGTCCCCGTCTTGACGCCGTCTTCAGCCCAGCGGCCCCAGTTGGCACTGGAATCGATGTAGATACCCGTATCGCCGAGATGGATGCGCGGTGCAAAGTATTCCAGTTCCGGCCACTTCGTAGCCCAGATGTTATCGTCGTTATCGGTACTTTCTTCTTTGCTGTAGCCAAAACGGAAAGTGCCGATTTTAGTATTCTTCTGGAGCTGGGCCGCCGGCTTGAAGCCATTCTTGCTATTCAGGGCATAGCTGGCATGGAAGCTCAGGTCGCCGGACTGGTTGAGGGGTACATCGGCATAGCCCCGGACACCGATGCCGTCATCGCTGTTGTAGGTCGGCCGCGGCAGCAGCGTGAATAAATAAGATTTCGTATGTTCACTGTCCAGGCGGCCTTCATAATGGCCATATGTGAACAGGCGGATGTGCTTGAACCAGAGGGCCGTATTTTCTGCCGTGAACTTTTCGCCCGGATAGATGCGGATGTCATCACCGGTAATATAATAGTCCGGCGTCTTGGCGACGGCGTGAGGCGTCGTAATCAGGCCATGCTTGATATAGCCGATATTATCGTACATTTCGGCATCGGTCCCGCGGACGTATGTCGTCGGGCCGACGAAGCCTTCGACCTTATCCATGGTCATGCTTCCGTTCTGGCTGTTATAGGTCACGTCCTGGCCCGTCAGGGCATTGGTTTCGTTGACGTAGACTACGGGTCCTTTCGTATGGTAGACGCCGCTCTTCATGTTGCCTTCGACATAGTTGGCGTGGATTTCATCCATGCCCTGCTTGATGTCGACATTGCCCCGGCTCTTGACATAGCCGTCGGAGTTGCGGGCGACGAATGTATCAGCCGTCATGTGGACAGGCTGCTGCGGCAGGACGACGTCCTGCGAAGCAGAAGCCTGGTCCAAATCGACGGGCAGGATTTTCTTTTCTGTCACGGGAACGGCCATGACCTTATCTGTATGAAGTTTCGCTGTATCAGCTGCACTGGCCGAAAAGGTCAGAGGCAGCAGGGCTGCGATCATCGCCGCTGTCCACGTTTTATTCATTCGCGTCACCTGCTGTATTGGATTGAATGGTTACGACGGCCTGCTGGTCGTCATTGTGTTTGCTGTTGTACAGGTCGACAGGCGTAACCGTACCATCTTTCAGTCCGGCCTGCAAATCGCCGTTGCTGCTCTGAGGCGCCGTATCGGTATCGGTGTACGTACTGGCATCGCCAGCCCCGCTGTTGTCGACATCACTATTGGTGACAGGCGCAAAGGTCGGCACCTGTACGCCACTGGCAGCCATATTGGCCGTCTTCATGTCATCCATGACGCCATTTTCCTTGAAACCGACGACTTCGGCATTTTCCTTGGTTTCGGCATACATCGTCGTCCCTGCCGGGATATCGACTTCATTGCCATGAACGAAAAGGCCGCCGACCAGGCCGACTGGTCCGAGGATGATGGCCCCGGCAGCAGACGCGCCGACAGCACCGGCCATGCGCTTATATTCTTCTTTCGTCTTATCGCCGACCGTCAGGGCTACGGGTGAACCGTCGGCAGCGCGGACGTTGTCATAGGTGATTTCGATTTTGCCGTCCTTGCCAAAGCGGCCGGACTTCCGGGCCTTGGTGACGGTCCCCATCGCTTCCATGCCGCGGGGAATGGCAATGACGTCGCCGACGCAGATATCATCAGCCACGGCAAAGCGGACGACGTCGCCTTCCTGAATGGTCTTCGAGTTGAGGGCGTCGATATTGGTCATCGTCACCAGCGTATTGGCCGGAATGGTCACGGTCTGGGAGACGTACTTCTTATTGCCCAAGAGCGTGCGGCGCAGGGCCAGGACACGGCCTTCCAGGGAGCCGCTCATGGTCTTGCCGTCGATGCTCTGTTCCAGCGATTCGATGCGGACCAGCAGGGGTTCATCGGTAATCTGGCCGGAATACTGCCACTGCATGAGGTTGACTGCCGTCAACAGGGACAAATCGGAACCGGAATTCCCATATACATCTTTATATAGGGCATTGGTCTTATCCTGCAGACTGCCGGATACCGTCGACTGACCGTTGAGCAGCTTGTCCAGCGCCGCGATGCGGTCGTTCAGGGAACCGGTCTGGGTCGTCCCGTAGACCGTCGTTTCGACTTTATCCGCTTTTTCCAGAATCGTATAATCGGCCGCACCGGCAGCCATGGTCCCACACAAGGCCATGACAGCCAGGATGCATGCTACTTTTTTCTTCCACATAGGCGTAACCTCCAAAATTCAGTCTCTTTCTATGCTAATCGTATCGTCTTGGCTTTTTCTGAATACTACCTCCATTATATAAGACTCATGTATAAATTGCAATAAAATGGTGCCGCCTCGCCCCTCCAAGGCCTTATTTTTTAATCAATAATTATTTTCAATTAAAAGTTTTACAAAATTACTCTTG
>ERZ831634.4104-NODE-4104-length-9978-cov-7.451073_pt1 | contig 9978 bp, 8 predicted proteins | sample MGYA00519953_ERZ831634 | MGnify/ENA primary metagenome ERZ831634 (study PRJEB31850, sample SAMEA3708718) | human gut metagenome | biome: human gut; feature: human-associated habitat; material: faeces | place: China | collected 2014 ...
TATACAGCAGCGGCAGGTGGCCGGTGTGGTCCATGTGCGCGTGCGTGACGAGCACAAACTCAATCTGCGCCGCCGGGACGGGGATGGCAATATTCTCAAACAGGTCCCGCCCCTGCTCCATGCCGCAGTCGATCAGGCCGTAGTGCCCGCCGATCTCGAGCAGAGTGCAGCTGCCGGTCACCTCGTGATCGGCGCGGATAAATGTCAGCTTCATGGGCTCGCTCCCTTCCGGTTTTCTTTCCCTGATTTTAACACAAGCGCACGGGGAGCGCAACCGCGGCGCGAAAAGTTCACAAATAGCGCCATACCCCGGCGGGGTTCTTCGTCCCGCCGGGGTATGGCATTGCTTATTCACTTTCGAGCCGCAGCAGGGCCTCGCGGTACTGCACCGTGACCTTGTCGCTCCAGCCGCACCAGTAGTCGATCGCCTCCGATGCGTGCCCACTTGTCAGCCCGTCGAGCACCGTGCGGTACGTCCTGCACAGCTCGCGCATGTCCAGCGTGTACGCCACGATGTAATACGTCACGTGCGCAAGCTCGCGCGACGAGCGCAGCAGGACGCGGAAGATCATGTTGTCCGACTCGGCAAACATGCACACCAGAAAGTGATTGACCAGGTCCAGAAATTCCGGCTTGTCCTTCTCGCCGTCCGGTGCGTAGGCGATGGCCTCCATCCGCTCGAGCAGCCCGTACAGGTGCCGCATCTGCTCCGTTTTGGGGTTGCGGCCCATCCAGCGGAACCAGCCGAGCGCGACCATTTCGCGCAGCTCCAGAAACGCATCCACCAGTTCCGGCTGCGGCTTGCCGCCGTGCGTCATGATGGCGGCCAGCGTCTCCAGATTTGCCTGCTCCCAGTAGGGCGCGACATAGGTCGCGTGCCGGGGCACGACCCGCAAAAAACCCAGCCGCTCCAGCTCCTGCAGACCGAGGTGCACGTTCGTCTTGCGCAGACCGTACTGCTCGGCCAGTTCACTCTCCGTCGGCAGCCGGTCGCCCGGTTTGCGCTGCCCGCTGAGGATTTCCTTGAGCATCCGGTCAAGAAACCGCTCGCGTTCCGATCTGTTTTCCGTTTCCTTCTCTTTCGTCATGTTCTCTTTTCCCCCCGAGACCTCCTGTAGATGCACGCATTGTATTGCATTTTTCGCCCGGTGTAAAGAGAAAATAACAAAATTTTTAAGATTTTCCCATCACTGTACAACAAACGGGACTCTCCGGCATCGGAGCGTCCCGTTTCTTTGAAATACCTAGATTTTTAACAATCACGGGCAGGCTGCAAAGCCGACGGCCAGCAGCACCTGCGCGAGGATGTACGTGAGCATGACGACGAAGTTCTGCTTCGTGGGCTCGGCCTTCTTGACAAAGAGCATGTCGCACAGCACGCCGTCGGACGCGAGGAAGAACGTCGCCCCGAAAAACGCCACGAGCTTGCCCCACCAGAACGCCGTCAGCGGCGGCAGGATGAGGCTCACGCTCAGCACGCAGAGCATGAGCATATATGCCAGCGACAGCGGACGCAGCGCGCGCGGAATGTTTCTGCGGCTGTTGGCGTACACAAACGCGGCACCGGCGGCGTAGACCGCGCTGATCACGACGATCCAGACCCAGCCGACGCGAATGGCATAGTGCGTGTAGATAAAAATCAGGTAGCACACGTGACCCAGGAAAAACGACGACGTGCCGAGGACAAAGAACTTTTTCTTGAGCGGCCAGAGCAGAAACAGATCGCCCAGGCAGCCAAACAGCAGACCGGCGACCACCCAAAGCGACGGCATGCGAGCAAAGGCGAGGTAGGCCAGCGCGACGACCGGCATCAGCGCGACCTTGGTCGGCTTGCGCAGGTCGTCATCGCCGCGCCAGCAGCTGATGAGGTGCACGATGGCGAGCACCGCCAGGAACACCGGAAACACCCATTTTAATACGATCATCTTATCCCATCCTATCTCCAATCGGAATGTTTTCGGAATCCGTGCAAGTTTACATCTCGTTCATTGACACGGTATTCCGATGCAATTATAATGTATTTGGAAGTTTATCGTCAATGACTATTGGCAATATTTTAATATTTAATATGCTTGAAGGTGTCCGTTCGTGCTTTATTATCTGCTGCTCATTCCCGCCGTGCTCAGCACAGCGTGGATTTATTTTTTATCCCCCGCGCTGAGCTACTGGTGGCTGCTGCCGATCCTGATCGGCTGCTTCGCGGCAGCAAACCTCGTGTACGTGCTGCTGATGTTTATCTGCACGTGGTTTGCGGGGCCGAACAAAATGTATACGCACATCAGCCCGTTTTATCACGCGCTGACCATGGCGCTCGACGGGTGGATTCTCGCGCTCTGCCGCGTGAAGATCCACGTGGAGGGGCTCGAGAAGGTGCCGACAGACACGGAATATCTGTTCGTGAGCAATCACCGCTCGAACTTTGACCCCATGGTGCAGTGGTGGGTGCTGCGGCGCTGGCGGCTCGCGTTCGTGTCCAAGCCGTCGAACATGCGCAAGTTCGTCATCGGCCCGTTCGTGCGCCGGTGCTGCTTTCTGCCGATTGACCGCGAGAACGCGCGCAATGCCCTGACCACGATCAACGCCGCGGCCGACCTCATCCGCGCGCACGAGTGCTCGTTTGCCATCTATCCCGAGGGCACGCGCAGCAAAAGCGGCGAGCTGCTGCCCTGGCACGCCGGCTCACTCAAGATCGCGCAGAAGGCCAATGTCCCCATCGTCGTCGCAACGATCGAGGGCACGGAGCGCATCGCGCACAACGTCCCCTGGCGGCGCACGCACGTGTACCTGCGCATCCGCGAGATCATCCCGGCCGAGACCGTCAAGGCCACGAAAACGACCGACCTCACCGAAGGCATCCGGAGCAAAATGCTCGCCGAGCTGGGCAAATAATCCTGAATAATCAAGCATTTTCCTCGTCCGCGCACTTGCGGGCGAGGATTTTTTATACAGGTGAGATAATGTGTCACATTTTTATCAGAAATGTTGAAATTTGTCGAAATACGTCCTATAATACAGGCTGTCCTCAAAGACCACAGACAGGAGGTTTTTTGCAATGACAACCCACAAAAACATAACACGGATCCTTGCGGTCCTGTTGGCCGTACTGCTGTTCGGCCAGCTCGCCGCGTTCCAGATCCCGGCCTTTGCCGCGGACGTCGTGCCGGACGTGCACGACGGCGCGGCCTACATCCCCGACGACGCGGACGTCAATGACCTGCTCAGCCAGACGCTGCTGAGCAACTACAGCGACGTCGGCACGCAGGAATGGGAGTACAAAGCGACCAGCACGCTGTCCGGCGGCGCGACCAAATGGGTGCCCGTGACCGGCACCACCGCCGGCATCATCCCCGCGCTCACGGCGGGCAAGGCGGGCTTCCCCGCGCTGGATGTGCTCGGCGTGAGCTATCCCGCGCTGGACAGCCAGTCTCCCGCGCAGGACTACGCCGTGCGCCTGAAGGGCACGACGGAGGTCTACACGTTCACGAAGCTGGCGCAGCCCGTGGATGCGGACACGGATACCCCGGCCGATACGCCGGCGCAGACCCCGGACACCACCCCGGCTGACACGCCGGAGGAACCGGCCGATGTGCCGGAGACTTCTGGCGAGACCTATCAGGTCAACATCCCCTACACGGCGGACGGCGCCATCGACTTCGGTGCGCTGCGCGCCGCCATCGTCGCCGCCGTGCTGCCCGATGCGGACGCCGCGTCCGTGACCGTGACGCAGCAATACAAAGCTACATCTATATCTAAAGCGCACTGGATCGATCTGGAGGGTGGCAAAGTTGCCAATGTTATATCGGTCCCGGCCGTCGGTGCAGGCACTTACACATTGAAGCTCACCGCCAATGGCACCGACACGATCGTCACCGTGAAGCTGATTGACGCGCGCGCGGACGCAAAGATCGTGCTCAAGGAGGGCGTGTCCGTCACCTACACAAAGGACGCCGCCGCCATGCGCACGCAGATCCTCGACAAGCTCGTCGACTGGTCGCAGACCACCGTGAGCAAGGAAGCCGCAGCCAAGAGCATGGTCATCGAATATAAGACCAAAGGCTACCTGCCGAACACAAGCACGAACAAACTCTCCCCGGAACTCTGGTTCCCGATCGAGGGCGGCAGTGTGAACGTCGGGCTCCTCACCTACACCGCGTCGAGCATCGGCGCCGGTGAAAATCAGCAGATCCGCATGAGTTTCCCGAATACGGCAGATTACCGCAAAGGCTCTCAGGAGGGCACGCTCACGGTCGACAAGGCCAATGTGCGCGTCAAGGTGCAGGCGGCCGCCATCTCCGCCGGTGAGACCCTGACCACACAGCAGTATGTGACCACGAACCCGGAGGACACCTTCGCCATCTTCAAGGTCTACAGCGGCGTGACGAGCGGCCTGTCCGGCATCGTCTACGTGCAGCTCCCGGAGAGTATGGTATCCGAGACAGCGCTGAAAATGCTCGACCCGATCGTCAAGCCCATTCTCGGCAAAACGCTCGCCGAAGCGCTGCAGGACGGCACAACCGTCGGCGAACTGCGTGCATTCCTGAAGGACAATCAAAAACTGCTGGATGGCGCGGCCGATTTTCTGAAGCTCATCGGCGTGGATATCACTGCGTTCACGAAGTTGGTCGACACGCTCAACAGCCTGCCCAGCGTGTTTGACAGCACGCGCGTGGCCTTCGGCTCGCCGAACCGCGCGGGCATGTACCTCGTGACGGCCATCGCCTCGAACCCGAATTACAACCCCGGCGTCGGCACCGGCGTGCTCGTCGTGAAGATGCACACCTCCGGCGCGAGCCTGAGCTGGAACAACAGCGAGACGACCTATGCCGCCAGCGCGCTCAAGGCCGACACCCTCAATGCCACGCTCATGCGCGGTGACAGCGCCGCCGACAATCAGGACGGCGTGCACTACCGCTACATCGGCTTCACGGCCGCGCACAAGCTCTATGTCAGCAGCAAGGCGCCCACCGAGGCCGGCACCTACCGCCAGACCGCCTATATCTTCGGCGGCAACGACATGGCAAAGTCCATCTCCCGCACCGTAACGATCACGGCGGACTGAGCCGCAGCAAACTGCAAAAAAGCTCCCGGAGCACTGCTCCGGGAGCTTTTTGTTCTGGATAGGGACTCAGTGGCTGTCGGCCATGCGGTAGCCGACGCCGACCTCGGTGAAAATGTACTGCGGCTCGACCGGGTTCGGCTCGATCTTGCGGCGGATGTTCGCCATGTGCACACGCAGAAGCTTGTTGTCCCCGCCGACGCCGGGGCCCCAGAGCTCCTTCATCATGGACTTGTAGGTGAGCACCTGCCCGGCGTGCCGGCCGAGCAGCGCCACGATCTTGTACTCGTTCGGCGTCAGGTGCGTGTCCTCGCCGGCGAGAAAGACGCGGTGCTTGTTGTAGTCGATGCACAGGTCGCCGACATGGTACTCGCCCGTCATGGCCAGACCGTCGCTCGTGCCGTCGGTGCGCGTGTGGCGCAGCGCCGTGCGGATGCGCGCGAGCAGCTCCACCGTGCCGAAAGGCTTGGTCAGGTAATCGTCTGCGCCCATGTCAAGCGCGGCCGCCTTGTCGATCTCCGCGCTGCGGGCCGAGATGATGATGATCGGCATCCGGCTCCAGGTGCGCACGGAGCGGATGATCTCGCTGCCGTCCATATCCGGCAGGCCGAGATCCAGCAGCAGCACATCCGGGCAGTGCGAGGCGATCATCTCCAGCGCGGTCTTACCGTCAGGCGCCAGCAGGATATCATATCCGTGCGAGCGCAGCGCCGCCTGCAGGTACTTGCTGATGCCGGGATCATCCTCGACGATGATGATTTTATCACGGATCATGTGTTCGATTCCTCCTCCGCCGGCAGCCAGAAGCGGAACTCCGCGCCGCCGTCAATCTTGTTTCTTGCATAAATCTCGCCGCCGTGCGCGCGCACGATCGCGCGGCAGACGCTCAGTCCGATGCCCATATGGCGGCTGCGGTCGGACGCCTCCACCGCGCCGAGCGGCAGATAGCCGTCAAAGAGCACACCGAGCAGCTGCGGCGGGATGCCGTCGCCGTTGTCGGCCACGGTCAGCCAGACGCGGTGACCCTCGGCGCGGATCTCGATGAAGATCTTCGTCGCCGACGGGCTGTGCTTGGCGACGTTCTCCAGCAGATTGAGCAGCACCTGCTCAATGAGTGTGGCGTCCATCGGTGCGAGCACGATCTCCTCCGGCTTAGTCACGTCGATGGGGATGTCCGTGCCGCAGTTTTTGCGAAAGCGCCGGATGGCGCTGCCGACGATCTCCTCGACGACCTCGTCCGACTTCTCGATGACGACGCCCTCCTCGCTGAAGCGCGTGACGGACAGGATGTTCTCCGACAGGTGCAGCAGCCACTGCGCGTTCTGGTGGATCTCCTCGACCATGCCGTGCCCCTCGTCCGTGAGCGCTTCGTTTTCCTCCACGGTCGCGCTCAGGCCCATGATGGCCGTCAGCGGCGTGCGGATATCGTGCGACACGCTGCGCAGGAGATTGACGCGCATGCGGTCCCGTTCCGCCTCATAGCGCAGCTGCTCCTGCCGCTTGATCTGCGTCGTGAGCGTGCTCACGAGAACGCTCACGACCAGCATGACCGCAAACGTCAGCGGGTAGCCATCGATCGACATGTTGAATTCGTGAAACGGGTAGGTAAACAGATAGTTCACGCTCACCACGCCGACGGCCGACGCCAGAATGCCGGGCCAGTACCCGGTTGTAAAGCGCGAGACGAGCACCACCGCCAGAATGAACACGGAGGTGGCAAACGGGTTGTTGTCGTCATAGCAGGCAGACAGCAGCTCGCACACGCCGACGGCGCAGCCCATGATGAAAATGAACATGATCGTATCGCGCAACCACTGCGGCATGCGCTTCCATGCTTTCTGCATAAGCACCCCTCTTTCCGAACAGCCGTCTCGGCTCCACTGTCAGCATAGCACATTGTCTGTCCAAACGCGACGGTCTTTGCAGCCTCAGGCGCATTCTTTTCCGCCTTCTTAACGGCTGCGCAGCGTTTTGGCCGCTGTTTTCCGGAAACTTAGCGCATAGATTCTTTATAATGAAGTATCTTCACAGATCTCGTCCGGACCCCGGCCGGGACATCGGGGGAAAGGAGGCAGTCACATGATCTTTGCAGCAGTTGGCGGCGGTATGATCATTACCTGCGGCGCGTTTGTGTGGTACATCCTCAAGCGCTGATGCGCGCCACCGCGTCGAGGGAGAAAAAACGGAAAACATAAGTGATGTATCCAGATCTATCACGACAAAGGCCAGCCGGAAGCGGTTTCCGGCTGGCCTTTGTCCTATTTTTTCAGCGAACGATCGCCTTCGTGCACAGCCAGTCGCACCAGTCAAGGTCATACTTGGCGTAGACATGGGTGCTGTCGCCGCTGGCATCGGCACGCAGATTGCCGTTTTCGTCGTCGAAGAGCTCGTTGATGTCGATGTAGAAGATCGTCTTGCCGTCGGCGAGGGCGGCGAGCTTTTCGTTGAGCTTGTCAATGCGGGGGTTATTGAACGTTGCGTCCGTGCTCGAGCGCGAGGGGCCAACGTGCAGGTTCGCCTCGACGAAGATGATGGCGTCCGGCTGCGCGGCGCGCACGGCGTCGATGAGCGAGGAGAACTTGGCCGTGATGTCATCGAGGTCATTGCCGAGCTCGTTGATGCCGAGCATGATGTAGACCTTGCCGAACGTCTTCTGGCTCAGCAACTGCGGCAGCGTGACGGTGCCGACATTTTTCACGGCGATGGCCTTCGTCTGCGCAACATAGACATTCAGGCCGACGTCGGCAAAATACGTCGCGTTTTTCAGGCTCCCGTATTCGGCGATGCCGACGGTGCGCGAGTCGCCGATGAAGAGCGCGTCGTCAAAATACGAGGCATCCACGGTCGTGAACTGCAGCGGCGTCGGCTCCGGCGTGGGCGTCGGCTCGGCGGTCTCCTCCGGCGCCGCCGTGACGGCCGCGGCCGGCTGCTTGCCGACACTGCTGCGGTCGATCAGGCCGCGGATGAGAAACGGCGCCGCCGCGATGGCGGCCACCAGCAGCAGAATGAGAAAATATTGCGGTTTGATGCGTTTCATACGTCAGCGCTCCTTAGAATCGGAAGTACATAAAGGGGTCGTTCATGCCCTTGCTCAGGCAGAACAGGCACAGCCAGAACAGCACGGCCAGAATGACCGCCCCGGCCCACGTGCCCTTGAGCCGGCGGTACACATATGCCGGCAGCGACGTCGAGCACACGAGGCCGAGCACGAGGAACACCCCGTAGGTCTTACCATACTTGAGAAAATCGAGCGGGTAGGCCGCCGCGTGCGAAAACAGCGGCAGCAGCCGGCCGAAATACGCGCCGAGCTGCCCGAGGTCCGACACGGAGAACACCGCCCACGACAGCGGAATGAGCACGAGCATGTACAGGTGCCCGAGCACCGGCCAGCGGTCGAGATATTTCTTGAGCCAGAGCTTTTCGACCGTGAGGATTCCAAACAGGCCGAGGCCCCAGAGCAGGAAGTTCAGGTGCGCGCCGTGCCAGAGCCCGGTCGCGACCCAGACGACCAGCAGGTTAAAAATCATGCGCCCGCGGCTGCAGCGGCTGCCGCCGAGCGGGAAATACAGATACTCGCGGAACCACGTGCCCAGTGTGATGTGCCACCGGCGCCAGAACTCCGTCATGCTCAGCGCGAGGTACGGACAGCGGAAGTTCTCCGGCAGGTGGAAGCCGAGCATCCGGCCGATGCCGATGGCCATGAGCGAATAGCCCCAGAAGTCAAAATAGAGCTGGAACGAGTACGCGAACGCGGCCATCCACGCCAGCGGCGTCGAGAGGCTCTCAAAACCGATCGTGGTCACATCGCTCCAGAGGCCGCCGAGCTGGTTGGCGAGCAGGATCTTGAGCGCCATGCCGAACACGAACAGCTTCAGCCCGTCCACCGCCTGCCGCAGCGACACATCGCGCGCGCCGAACTCCGGCTGCAGCTGCGCATAGCTCGCGATCGGGCCGGAGACGAGCTTCGGGAACATGGTCAGGTATGTGCCGAACGTAAGCAGCGAGCGCTCCGGCGCGACGGTGCCGCGGTAAACGTCGATGAGATAGCCGCCGGCGGAAAACGTATAAAAGCTGATGCCGACCGGCAGCGCCCAGCCCAGCAGCGGCACGGCCGCCTTGCCGCCGGACACCCAGCCGAGCACACCGTTGACGCCGGTGAGCAGGAAATTGAGATATTTAAATAGGAACAGCCACAGGAAATTGTAGCACAGGCCCACGATGAGCCACAGCTTTGCGCGCGGCTTGTCGCGCGTGATGGCAAGACCCAGCCCGTAGTTGACCAGCACAGATGCAGCCAGCAGCGCAAAGTACGCCCACTGACCGTCCAGCCCGATGATATAAAACACACAGCTCCCCACCAGCAGCACGGCATTGCGCGCGCCGGCCGGGCGCGATGGTGTCAGATAATACACCAGCAGAAATGCCGGAAAGAAGCAAAACAAAAACGACAGGCTGCTGAAAACCACGGACCCTATCCTCCTGAACCCTCGACAAACCCGCAAAAACAAAAAATTTCGCATGAAAAGGGTAGCATAAATTTCGGCATTTGTGTGCATTTTCCGACAAAAAAACTGCACAAACTTTCTGCCCGTTATTTGGTGGTTTTCGTGGGTACTGCTGCGCGGGCGGAAACGCGCGGCAGAAAAAGAAAAATCTCCGGCGCTGTGCGTTTCAGCGCCGGAGATGCTTCTTTTTTCTCAATATCCGATGGGCCGGGATGTCTGCATGTCAGCTCAGGAGCACTTCGTCGGACTCGACCTGCGCGCCCGCCACCTCGGCGAACTTTTCGAGCAGGTCCTGCTTCGTGAGCTTCTTTTTCTCCTCACCGGAAATGTCAAGGATGATGTGTCCCTCGTTCATCATGATCAGGCGGTTGCCGTGCACGATGGCGTCTTTCATGTTGTGGGTGATCATCATGGCGG
>ERZ831634.4106-NODE-4106-length-9973-cov-9.374672_pt1 | contig 9973 bp, 8 predicted proteins | sample MGYA00519953_ERZ831634 | MGnify/ENA primary metagenome ERZ831634 (study PRJEB31850, sample SAMEA3708718) | human gut metagenome | biome: human gut; feature: human-associated habitat; material: faeces | place: China | collected 2014 ...
TTTTCAAAACTTAATATTATTGGATTTAATTCTTATCAATATGCGTGATTTTATCTGCCTATACTAACAATAAGTTAATAGAATGGCTGCTAACTGATTCAATCTGAAAGATTAAAATGATTGAGATATTAGTCGTATCCAAAACAAATGACCTGTTTTACTTGTGTTTTATTCGTTCCTTTTAAAGGAGCAGAACGTTCCTCACCGACCAACGTCCCGTTGGTTTAAAACCAAGTAATCGTTCCTTTAAAAAGGAAATAGCTCAAATAACGTTCTTTTTCTGTATAATCCGATAATATATATGCAAAAACATATTGAAATTCTTTATATTATTACGCGTTTTTATGCATAATTTCTGCTGTTTGATGAAATATGTATGGGGCTATTCTTTGTGTAATCTTAAATATAGAACATTTTTTTAAGATTCTTTCTCTGTTTGCCAAAGTGAACAAACCCGTCCTCTCATCTGTTAGAAAGTCTCAATTTTAGATTTAACCTAACCAGCATGAAAAAAAATAAATCACTTTTTGTACTACTTGCTTTGTGTTTCTCTGCTATTTGGGCAGATGCACAGGTTTCATTGAGTTTTGAGGAATCATTACGTCTACTCCGACAAGAAAATCAAAGCTTAAAGATAGCCGATAAAAGTATAGAAATAGCTAAGGCAGAGCGAGATAAATTGAATGCTTTTTGGTATCCCAGCCTTCAATCTTCGGGTGCATTTGTACATATGTCGGAGAAGATCGAGGTGAAGCAGCCGTTGTCTCAATTTACAGATCCGGCAAAGAATTTTGTACATTCCATAATTCCGGACGATCAAGTTATTTCGGCGATTCTGGATCAGATAGGGGCAAATACTCTTGTTTTCCCCCTGACTCCACGTAATTTAACCTCTATTGATTTATCTGCAGAATGGGTACTCTTTTCCGGAGGAAAACGATTTCATGCAACTAATATCGGCCGGACAATGGTGGACTTGGCACGTGAAAACCGGGCACAGACTGCTGCTACCCAACAAAATCTGTTAACGGAAAGTTATTACGGATTACGGCTGGCACAGCAAATCGTAACCGTTCGGGAAGAAACTTATAAGGGACTGCAAAAACATTATGAGAATGCACTGAAACTGGAAGCTGCCGGAATGATTGACAAAGCAGGACGGCTTTTTGCCCAAGTAAATATGGACGAAGCCAAACGTACACTGGATGCTGCACGAAAAGATGAAACTGTGGTTCAAAATACGCTCAAGGTATTACTGAATAAAAAAGATATGGATGAAAACATTGTTCCCACTTCTCCACTTTTTATGAATGACTCTTTGCCGCCGAAAATGCTTTTCGACCTATCTGTTAACAGTGGGAACTATATGCTTAACCAGTTACAGCTACAAGAACATATTGCCAAACAGGAAGTGAAGATTGCTCAAAGCGGCTATCTGCCGAATATAGCCCTTTTCGGAAAACAGACCTTATATTCGCATGGCATTCAGAGTAATTTACTGCCACGTACAATGATAGGCATTGGCTTTACATGGAATCTATTCGACGGATTAGATCGTGAAAAGAAGATCCGGCAGTCGAAGTTAACTCAACAAACATTAGCCCTCGGACAGATGAAAGCCCGTGACGATCTAGCAGTTGGAGTAGATAAACTCTATACGCAATTGCAAAAAGCACAGGATAATGCAAAAGCATTGAATGCTACGATTGCTTTAAGTGAGGAACTTGTACGTATCCGGAAGAAATCATTTGCAGAGGGAATGGCAACTTCCACCGAAGTTATTGATGCCGAAACAATGCTTGCCAGTGTAAAAGTAGCTCGCCTGGCAGCCTATTATGAGTATGATGTAGCACTAATGAATTTACTTTCACTTTGTGGTACACCTGAACAATTTATAAACTATCAACCTAAACCGTAACAAACAATGAAACCAACTAGTAGAACCCTTTCATGGGCTTTTGTTATTATTTTGCTAGTCGTCGGTATCTTTACCGCCCTTGGAATGATATTGATGCACAAACAACCACTGGTTCTGCAAGGAGAAGCAGAGGCCACAGAAATCCGTATCAGCGGAAAACTTCCCGGACGCATTGATACGTTTCTCGTTCAAGAGGGAGATTGGGTGCGTCAGGGAGACACTCTTGTAGTAATTAATAGTCCGGAAGTACACGCCAAGTTTCAACAAGTCAATGCATTGGAGCAAGTAGCAGTACTGCAAAACAAAAAAATTGATGCCGGCACCCGACGACAGATTGTAGCCACTGCATTGCAACTCTGGAATAAGACTAAGAGCGACCTGTCACTTGCGAAAATAACTTATAATCGTATACTTACTTTATACAAGGACAGTGTAGTTACTTCTCAACGGAAAGACGAAGTAGAAGCTATGTATAAGGCAGCATTAGCAGCCGAACGCGCTGCTTACGAACAATATCAAATGGCAGTGGATGGTGCACAGACGGAAGACAAAGCATCTGCCGCCAGTATGGTAGATGCTGCCCGAAGTACTGTTGATGAAGTCTCAGCCTTACTGGTAGATGCCCGGTTGACTGCACCGGAAGACGGACAAATAGCCACAATCTTCCCTAAACGCGGTGAATTGGTCGCACCGGGAACTCCTATTATGAATCTGGTAGTCATGAATGACGTTCATGTTGTACTTAATGTACGCGAAGACTTAATGCCACAATTTAAAATGGGTGAAACGTTTGTTGCAGACGTACCTGCTATCGATAAAAAGAATATAGAATTTAAAATCTATTATATTAGTCCGTTAGGTAGTTTCGCAACCTGGAAATCAACCAAACAGGTTGGTAGTTATGACCTGCGGACGTTTGAGATCCACGCCCGCCCTACTCAAAAGATAAAAGATTTGCGTCCGGGAATGTCTGTATTACTGACGTTAAATTAATAAAAGAATGAGTCCATCACAAACATATTCACCCTTTCGTACCGTACTACTCCGGGAGTGGCGACGAATGACTTCGCGACGCCTTTATTTTGGTGTCTGCATCATCCTGCCATTATTCACACTCTTCTTTATGGCAACTATTTTCGGCAACGGACAAATGGAAAATATTCCTATCGGCATTGTCGATCAGGATAATACCGCTACTTCCCGTAGTATTATTCGAAATATATCTGCCGTACCGACTTTTAAAGTAACAAAGTATTTCGTGAATGAAGCAGCCGCTCGGGAAGCCGTACAAAGAAAAGAAATTTATGGTTATCTTTCTATTCCTCCCAAATTTGAACAAGACGCCATTACAGGACAAGATGCAACTCTTTCCTACTACTATCATTATGCTTTATTGTCTGTAGGTGGCGAGTTAATGGCTGCATTCGAAACAGCATTGGCTCCAGTGTCACTCTCTCCTGTTGTGATGCAAGCTGTTGCTCTGGGAGTGGAACAAGATCAGATTACAACTTTCTTATTGCCAGTACAGGCAAGCAATCATCCAATATATAATCCAAGTCTGGATTACTCCGTTTATTTGAGCCAGCCATTTTTCTTTGTCTTATTTCAAATATTAATTTTATTGACTACAGTATACGCAATCGGCATTGAAATCAAGTTTCGTACAGTAACTGATTGGCTAGTTGCTGCAAAAGGGAATATGGTAACGGCGATATTAGGAAAACTGTTGCCTTATACTATTATATATCCTGATAGGTTGGCTGGCCAATTATGTGATGTTCGGAATTCTACATATTCCCTTTCAAGGGAGTTGGTGGCTAATGAATATAATGACAATGCTTTTCATTATTGCGACACAATCATTGGGATTGTTCCTATTTTCATTATTTCCTGCCATTTCACTGATTATTAGCATAGTATCTATGGTAGGCTCTTTGGGAGCTACTTTATCCGGGGTAACTTTTCCTGTTCCCAATATGTATCCGTTGGTTCGGGATGCTTCCTATCTTTTCCCAGTCCGGCATTTCACGGAAATGATGCAGAATATGCTTTACGGGAGTGGCGGTTTTACCCAGCTTTGGCCATCGGCCATGTTTCTTTGTATTTTCCCCCTGCTCGCTTTTTCGTTGCTTCCTCATTTAAAAAGAGCCATAGAAAGTCATAAGTATGAAAACATTAAGTAAATTACAGCAGTTATCATTCATCATTCAGCGTGAATTTCTGGCTATCAGTACCAGCTATGCAGTATTGTTAGTATTGATAGGAGGTATTTTTGTATACGGGTTACTCTATAATTATATGTATGCCCCTAACATTGTGACAGATGTCCCTATCGCCATAGTCGACAATTCGCACAGTGAGTTGAGCCGTAATTTTATCCGTTGGCTAGATGCTACTCCGCAAGCTGATGTTTACAGTCAGGCAATGGACTATAATGAAGCCAAAGAATGGATGAAACGAGGCAAAGTACAAGGAATACTGTATCTGCCACACGATTTTGAGGCACGGGTATTTCGTGGAGATGAATCTATTTTTTCCCTTTATGCAACAACTGATGCATTTTTGTACTTTGAAGCCTTACAAGGAGCTTCGTCACGTGTGATGTTGGCGATTAACGATAAATACCGACCCGATGAAGCTGTGTTTCTGCCCCCACAGGGATTATTGGCTGTAACTATGGCAAAACCGATCAATGTAGAAGGGACCGCACTTTATAATTATACGGAAGGATATGGCTCCTACCTGATTCCTGCCGTTATGATGATTATTATATTTCAAACTTTGCTAATGGTTATCGGTATGGTGACCGGAGAAGAATATAGTTCAGACGGAATCCGTACTTACGCTCCTTTCGGCCATACTTGGGCAGCCGCCATACGCATTGTAGCAGGAAAGACATTTGTATATTGCGGATTGTATGCTATCTTTTCTTTCTTCTTATTAGGATTGCTCCCTTATTTTTTCAGTATTCCCAATATTGGAAATGGTCTGTATATTGTGCTATTAATGATTCCTTACCTGATAGCTACTTCTTTCCTCGGACTGGCTGCTTCCCGTTATTTTACCGATTCGGAAGCACCTTTGTTAATGATAGCTTTCTTTTCAGTCGGATTGATTTTCCTTTCCGGAGTTTCTTACCCAATGGAGTTAATGCAATTGTAGACGGTCAGAATGGAATTTTCTACCTGAATCCGGATGAGAATCAGATAGCACAGGCTAAGGAAGCCCAGCAGAAGGAACAGGAACAGAAAAAGCTGCTTGCTAATTATAAAGGAAGAGAGTCAGTCACAAAGAGTGGCAGAAAGATTAACCTTTATGCGAACATTGGAAATGTATCTGATGTTGCTTATGTATTAGAAAATGATGCTGAAGGAATAGGATTATTCAGAAGTGAGTTTCTGTATCTTGGAAGAGATGAACTTCCGGACGAAACAGAACAGTTTAATGCATATCGTCAGGTATTACAGATGATGGCTGATAAAAAAGTAGTTATTCGTACACTTGATATTGGAGCAGATAAAAAAGCAGATTATCTTGGTCTTGGCAAGGAGGATAATCCTGCGCTGGGTTATCGTGCCATAAGAATATGTCTGGAACAGCCGGATATATTCAAAACACAGTTGAGAGCATTATTAAGAGCTGCTAAATATGGTAATTTATCTATAATGTATCCAATGATTATTTCTGTAGAAGAAGTTGTAAGTATTAAGAAGATTGTTGCTGAGGTGGCAGAGGAACTGGAGAATGAGAATATTCCATATGAGATTCCAGAGCAGGGAATTATGATAGAGACACCGGCGGCAGTTATGCTAAGTGAGGAACTGGCAGAGCTTGTAGATTTCTTTAGTATAGGTACCAATGACCTTACACAGTATACACTTGCAATTGACAGGCAGAATAACAGACTGGACAGATTTTATAATCCGCATCACGAGGCAGTTCTCAGAATGATTGAGATGACCGTACAGGGTGCACATAAGCATGGTAAATGGGTAGGAATCTGTGGAGAACTTGGAGCAGATACTACTCTTACAGAGAGATTTATTAAGATGGGTATAGATGAGCTTAGTGTATCGCCATCAATGGTACTTGGTGTTCGTAGCAGAATATGTGAAATGGAGTGATAAGTGATGAAAATATATAAAGCAAAAGATTATGCTGATATGAGCAGAAAGGCAGCTAATATTATATCAGCACAGATTATTATGAAGCCGGAATGTGTACTTGGACTTGCGACTGGTTCAACGCCAGTTGGGTTATATAAGCAGTTAGTAGAATGGTATAAAAAAGGTGACTTGGATTTTTCAGCAGTTAAGACTATTAATCTTGATGAGTATAAGGGACTCAGTCAGGACAATGATCAGAGTTATTATTATTTTATGCATAAGAATTTATTTGATAATGTGAATATATCAGTTGATAATACTCATATTCCTAATGGAATGGAGCAGGATTCGGAAAAAGAATGTAACAGATATTCTGAACTGATTAAGTCTCTTGGTGGTATTGATTTACAACTTCTTGGAATAGGTCATAATGGACACATAGGATTTAATGAACCATCAGATTCATTTGAAAAACAGGTTCATTGTGTTGATTTAACAGAATCTACAATAGAAGCTAATAAGAGGTTTTTTGAATCAGCGGAAGATGTTCCAAGACAGGCATACACAATGGGAATCAAGACAATAATGCAGGCAAAGAAGATTCTGGTTGTTGCAAGTGGGGAAGATAAAGCACAGATTGTGAAAGAAGCTTTTTTTGGACATATTACACCATATGTTCCTGCATCAGTTCTGCAGCTGCATAATGATGTAACACTGGTAGCGGATGAAGCAGCTCTTAGTAAGATTTATTAAAGCATATTAACTTGGTGGATAGAAGGTTGTGAAGATATGATTATAAAGAATGCTGATGTTTATACACAGGATAATGTATTTGTTAAGGGGGATGTCGTTGTAGATAACGGTACATTCACCAAAGTGCTGGAAGCCCCTGATTATGTTGGCAATGAAGTTGTAGATGCTACAGGACTTAAGATGATTCCCGGACTTGTTGATATTCATTTTCATGGATGCAAGGGTGCAGATATGTGTGATGGTACTAAAGAGGCACTTGATATAATTTCCAGGTATGAGGCTTCTGTCGGGGTGACGAGTATATGTCCGGCAACCATGACGATAGCTAAGGAAGAACTCGTTGAAGTTATGAAGAATGCCGGAGAGTATTCATATAATGGTGGAGCCCATCTGGTAGGAATTAATATGGAGGGACCTTTTATAAGTCCACAAAAAAAGGGTGCACAAGCAGCTGAGAATATTATGCATTGTAATTATGAGTATTTCTGTGAACTTCAGAACGCTGCACATGATTTAATTAAGATTGTTGATATTGCACCAGAAGAGCCGGGGGCAATGGATTTCATAGATAAAGTAAAAGATAATGTTGTTGTTTCGATTGCACATACAGCAGCGGATTATGATACTGCGATGGAGGCAATTCAACATGGTGTAACTCATGCAACACATTTATACAATGCAATGCCCCCTATGAATCATAGAAAGCCCGGTGTTATAGGTGCAATAAGAGATTCATATCAATGTCATGCAGAACTGATATGTGATGGAGTTCATATTCATCCATCAGTAATACGGGCAACATTTGCTATGTTGGGTGTGGGACGCATAATACTAATCAGTGACAGCATGAGAGCAACAGGATTAGAGGATGGCGAATATACTCTTGGAGGACAGCCTGTAGTGGTAAAAGGTAATCTGGCAACCTTACATGATGGAACAATTGCCGGCTCAGCAACTAATTTAATGGATTGTCTTCGATATGTCGTTAAAAAAGCAGGGATTTCATTAGAAACAGCTGTTATGTGTGCAACAGAGAATCCGGCAAAGGAAATTGGTATATATGATAAAGTCGGAAGTATTTCTGTAGGAAAACAAGCAGATTTCGTGCTTATTGATGATGAATTGAATATTAAGAGAGTATATATTGATGGAAAGGAGATAATATGCTAGGTTTTTTCAAAGGAAAGTCAAAGGATAATATTATTTATTCTCCATGTAAAGGAAAAGTGGTGCCAATTACTGAAGTTTCAGATCCAACATTTTCAGAAAAGGTTCTTGGAGATGGATTTGCAGTAATTCCTTCTGAAGGAAAGATATATGCTCCGGCAGATGGTGAGATTTCAATGGTGTTTGATACTCTTCATGCTGTGACAATGACAACCAGTCAGGGAACGGAATTATTGATACATATTGGGCTGGATACGGTAACGCTCAAGGGAGAACCATTTATTTCACATGTTTCAGGTGGTCAGCAGGTAAAAAAGGGTGATTTACTTTTAGAGGCTGATCTTGAAAAAATAAAGTCGGCAGGATTGGATACGATTACACCAGTCCTTATATGCAATACCGACGATTATAATAAAATTAATCTAATAAAGGAGGGTGAGGTATCTATTGATGATGAAGTCCTGAAAATATCATAATTACTAAGGACTTCACAATGTGCGTGATTGGGATTACCCCGATTAATAATGATGTAAAGGAGGAGAAAAGTATGAAATTTCTTCAAAAACTGGGAAAAGCGTTAATGCTTCCTGTGGCAGTACTGCCTATATGTGGTATCCTTATGGGTATCGGTTATATGCTGTGTCCAGAAACTATGCAGGGTGGAGATATTAAGGGCGCAGCTGATATGATTGGTCTGTTTCTTGTAAAAGCTGGTGGAGCTTTAATTGATAACATGGCAATCCTTTTTGTAATTGGTGTCGGTGTAGGTATGTCAGATAAAAATGATGGTACCGGAGGAATTGCGGCACTTGCTTCGTGGCTTATGATGACAACACTTCTTTCTACAAAGTTTGTTACAGTAATTATACCTTCTATAGCAGACAGTGCAACTAAAACTCTTGCATTTAACAAGATTGAGAATCCATTTATTGGTATTCTTGCTGGTATAATCGGTGCTATGTGTTATAACAAGTTTAAAGATACAAAATTACCAAACTGGTTATCTTTCTTTAGTGGAAAACGATGCGTAGCAATTGTTTCAGGAGTAGTATCAATTCTTGTATCTGTTGTTTTATTATTTGTATGGCCATTACTGTTCGGCGCATTAGTAAGCGTTGGTAAGGCAATTGTAAAGCTTGATATTGTTGGTGCAGGTATCTATGCATTCTTCAACCGTCTGCTGATCCCGTTCGGTCTGCATCATGCACTGAACTCTGTATTCTGGTTCGATGTAGCCGGAATCAGTGATTTAAGTAATTTCTGGGGCAACACCGGTGTTTACGGACAGACAGGTATGTACATGACCGGTTTCTTCCCGTTCATGATGTTTGGTCTTCCGGCAGCCTGCCTGGCTATGTATCAGACTGCAAAACCGGCTAAAAAGAAAATGGTATACGGACTGCTTGCATCCGCTGCATTCTGTTCCTTCTTTACCGGCGTAACCGAGCCGATCGAGTTCTCTTTCATGTTCCTGGCTCCTGGTCTGTATGTGGTACATGCTCTGTTAGCAGGCATCACCGCTGGTATTACCGTAGCACTTCCGATCCGTGCAGGCTTCTCCTTCTCCGGCGGTGCGGTAGATATGGTACTCAGCTCCTTTACTCCGCTGGCACAGAACCCGTGGCTGCTGATTCCGGTTGGCCTGGCTGTCGGCGTGATTTACTATGTAGTATTCCGTGTTGTTATCGTTAAGTTTAACCTGAAGACTCCGGGTCGTGAGGATGATGACGCAGATGAAACTCAGGTGAAACTTGCAAACAATGACTTTACTCAGGTAGCAAAGATCGTTCTGGAAGGCGTAGGCGGTCCGGAGAACGTAGCTTCTATCGATAACTGCATCACCAGACTTCGTCTGGAGATCAAGGATTACACGAAGGTGGATGAAAAACGGATCAAATCCGCAGGCGTTGCAGGCGTGATGCGTCCGAGCAAGACCTCCGTTCAGGTCATCATCGGAACCCAGGTACAGTTTGTGGCAGATGAATTCAAAAAGCTTTCCAAATAGCAGAGTCCTCCCTGGTTCCAAAAC
>ERZ831634.4107-NODE-4107-length-9967-cov-4.439871_pt1 | contig 9967 bp, 8 predicted proteins | sample MGYA00519953_ERZ831634 | MGnify/ENA primary metagenome ERZ831634 (study PRJEB31850, sample SAMEA3708718) | human gut metagenome | biome: human gut; feature: human-associated habitat; material: faeces | place: China | collected 2014 ...
ACATCGTCATGTCGTCGAAGCACATCCGCGGCGACATCAACTACGCATGGCCGACAGCCGAAATCGCCGTAATGGGCGCCAGCGGAGCCGTGGGCGTGCTTCACGCCAAGGAGGTGGCCGCGATCGAGAATCCCGAAGAGCGCGCCAAGTTCGTGGCCGAGAAGGAGCAGGAGTACAACGACAAGTTCTCGAACCCCTACAACGCCGCACGCTACGGTTACATCGACGACGTGATCGAACCGCGCAACACCCGCTTCCGGATCATCCGCGCCCTGCAAGCGCTTTCGACCAAGCGTTTGCAGAATCCGCCGAAGAAACATTCGAATATTCCCCTCTAACAATTGCACGCTATGACAATATTATCAGCAATCGATTGGGGATGGCCCGAGATGCTGTGGACGACGCTCATCAGCATCTGTCTGGTATTCGGCATTCTCGTGCTGCTGGTGTGGATCATGAAACTTTTCGGAATGATCTTCGTCAGCCGCCGCAAGGCGGCCGCGGCCGCGACTCAGAGCGGCAAACCCGTCGAGCAGGGCCAACTGCACGAAGAGGAGATCGCGGCCATCGCCACCGCACTCAAAATCTTCAACAGCGATCGGCACGACCGTGAGTCGGATGTGCTGACGATCATGAGTATCAAGCGCGCTTATTCGCCCTGGAACTCGAAAATTCATGGGCTAACCCAGATGCCCGACAAAAAATAAGTATTGGAACAATGAAAGATTACGCATTGAAAATCAACGGACATAATTACGACGTGCGCATCGACGACGTAAACGAATCCTCGACCCTGGCACACGTGGTGGTCAACGGCACGGCCTACGAGGTCGAGATCGCAGGCGCCAAAGGAGCCGCGACGAAACGTCCTCAGGTAGCTCCCGCCCCCCGCGAAGCCGACAGCGCGAAAATCACCCCCGCTACGGCGGCTCCCGCTCCCCGTATCGCGCCGGTAGCCCCCTCGACGGGTTACACGATCAAGTGTCCTCTGCCGGGTACCGTGCTCTCGATCAACGTCAAGGTCGGCGATACGATCGCGACCGGTCAGACGCTCGTGATCCTCGAAGCCATGAAAATGGAGAACAACATCGACGCCGACCGCGCCGGCGTCGTCAAGCAGATCTTCGTCCAGCAGGGCGCTACGGTCATGGAGGGCGATAACCTGATTCTCATCGAGTAGGCTTATGTGGACACTGCTGAGTTCAAGTTCCGACTTTGTCGGGGAGAGCCTGATCCGATTCGGCGAATCGACCGGTCTGGCCGGTTTTTTCAGCGCCATGGGTTGGGGAAACATCGTGATGATCGGCATCGCCTTCTTCCTGCTCTATCTGGCTATCCGGCATAAGTTCGAGCCGCTGCTGCTGCTGACCATCGCATTCGGCATGCTGCTGACGAACCTGCCCGGCGCCAATCTCTACCACACCGAGCTCTTCGCCGGAGGGCATGTCCATTGGGACATCTTCGTCGCGAAGGCGGGCTTGCTGGACTACCTTTACCTGGGCGTCAAGCTGGGCATCTACCCCTGCCTGATCTTTCTGGGCGTAGGCGCCATGACCGATTTCGGTCCGCTGATCGCCAATCCCAAGAGTTTCCTGCTGGGCGCTGCGGCGCAAATCGGCATCTTCGTGACGTTCCTCGGCGCCTATGCGATCGGATTCTCGCCCGAACAGAGCGGTTCGATCGGCATCATCGGCGGTGCGGACGGTCCCACGGCCATCTACCTCACCTCGATGCTGGCCCCCGAACTGCTGGGCCCGATCGCCGTAGCCGCCTACTCCTACATGGCGCTCGTGCCGGTCATCCAGCCGCCCATCATGCGACTGCTCACCAACAAGCACGAACGTGCGATCCGTATGCGCACGCTGCGTCCGGTATCGAAAACCGAGCGTATCCTCTTCCCGATCATCATCTCGGTCGTCATCGCCCTGCTGCTGCCGAGCGCAATGCCGCTCGTGGGCTGTCTGATGCTGGGTAACCTGATGAAGGAGTGCGGCGTGGTGGATCGCATCCAGAAGACTGCCGGCAATGAGCTGATGAACATTATCACCATCTTCCTGGCACTGTCCGTTGGCTGCACCACCTCTGCAAACACCTTCCTGAACACCCGCACCCTGTTCATCATCGTGCTGGGCCTGATCGCATTCTCCTTCGGCACTGCCGCAGGTGTGCTGTTCGGCAAGCTGATGTATGTGCTGACCGGCGGTCAGGTGAACCCGCTGATCGGTTCCGCAGGCGTTTCCGCTGTGCCTATGGCCGCTCGCGTTTCCCAGAAGGTTGGCCAGAGCGAGAATCCCTCCAACTTCCTGCTGATGCACGCAATGGGCCCCAACGTGGCCGGTGTTATCGGTTCCGCCGTCGCTGCTGGTATCCTCATCAACATCTTCGGCTAAGCATTTCCTGAGATCCCCGCTCCATCGTGGTATTGACCGCGGTGGGGCGGTTTTTGTTTGCATTGTTTTTATGTACAACTTTTTTGAAATGTGATATACTATATTTTAAGTGATATATCCAGAAATGATTGAAAAGAACAGGTGAAACAATGGCAACAGATCTCGCACAACAATTCTGCGCTTTGCGTGATACGTATATCGAAAAGCAGTTCGGACGCCTGAACGATATGCAGCGGGAGGCGGTGTTCACCACCAACGGCCCCCTGCTCATCCTCGCGGGTGCAGGCAGCGGAAAGACCACCGTGCTGGTCAACCGCATCGCCAACCTCATCCGCTTCGGCTCGGCCCACGGCTCCAAGTGGACGCCCCGGGAGGTGACGGAGGACGATGTGAAAGCCCTGCGCACTGCCATCATGACCGGCACCGATGCCCCGTCGTGGCTGGACGGGATGCTGCGGAAGGACGCCGTCCGGAGCTGGAACGTCATGGCCATCACCTTTACCAACAAGGCCGCCGGTGAGCTGAAAGAGCGTCTGCGCCGGATGCTGGGCGGGGAAGAGGGCGACGAGGTGTTCGCCTCCACGTTCCACTCGGCCTGCGTCCGCATTCTCCGCCGCTGGGCCGAGGAGATCGGCTACCCCCGCAGCTTTACCATCTACGACAGCGACGACTCCCAGCGTGTCATGAAAGCTGTTTACAAAGAGCTGAGCGTGGACGACAAGTTCTTCCCGGTCAAGAGTGCCATCAACCAGATGAGCCGTTGGAAAGACCAGCTCATCAGTCCGGAAGAGGCCCTGAAGACCCCGGCCCGGGACACGAAGGGCGCTCTTGCGGCCAAGGTCTACGCCGCCTATGAAAAGAAGCTCAAGGAGGCCGGAGCTTTCGACTTCGACGACCTCATCTACCAGACGGTCATCCTGCTGTCGGAGCACGAGGACGTACGGGAGTTCTACCAGAACAAGTACAAATATCTGCTGGTGGACGAGTATCAGGACACCAGTGTGGCCCAGTTCCGGCTCGTGAGCCTGCTCACCGGCCCGGAAAAGAACATCTGCGTCGTGGGCGACGACGACCAGAGCATCTACCGCTTCCGCGGCGCGACCATTGAGAACATCCTCAACTTCGAGCGCATCTATAAAGGTACCAGGACCATCCGACTCGAGCAGAATTACCGCTCTACGTCAAATATCCTGAATGCCGCCAACTGTGTCATCCAGCACAACACCGAGCGCAAGGGCAAGACCCTCTGGACGAAGAACGGCGAGGGCGACAAGGTGCAGGTCTATACCGCCGAGAACGAGCAGGACGAGGCCAGCCATATCGCGGACGTCATCGGCCAGCACCTCAAAGAGGGCGGACATCTGGCCGACCACGCCATCCTCTACCGGATGAACGCCCAGTCGGCCCCCATCGAAAGCTACTTCACCCGTGCGGGCATCCCGCATAAGATCGTGGGCGGCCAGCGCTTCAACGACCGCAAGGAAGTCAAGGACATCCACTCCTATATGTCCATCGTGGCGAACCCCCGGGACGATGTCCGACTTCGTCGAATCATCAACGAGCCTGCGCGCAAAATCGGTGCAACGACCATCGAAGTCATCGCGGATTTGGCGGCTCAGCAGGGCATCAGTATGCTGGATGTCATCTCCCATGCCGACCAGTACGCCAAGCTCAGCCGCGCCATCGCGCCGCTGTTCAAGTTCTGGGACATCTACCAGAAACTGCAGGAATCGCTGGAAACGAAGACGCTGGATGAGTTCGCTTCCGATGTCATCGAGATCACCGGCTACCGCGCCATGCTGGAAGCTGACGCCGCCAAGGGCCACGAGGATGCGGCTGACCGTCTGCAGAACCTTGGTCAGCTGGTGAACAACGTCAAGAACTACTGCGACCAGCACGGCGAGGACGCCACGCTGGAGGGCTATCTGGAAGATATCGCCCTCATCAGCGACATCGACAGCTACAACGAGAGCGCCGACCAGGTGGTGCTGATGACCATCCACTCAGCCAAGGGCCTTGAGTTTCCCTATGTATTCCTCATTGGCATGGAAGAGGGCGTCTTCCCCAGTGAGATGAGCAAGTATTCCGAGGCTGACCTCGAAGAGGAGCGCCGCCTGGCCTATGTGGGTATTACCCGCGCCAAGAAGGAGCTTTACATCTCCAACAGCGTCACCCGGATGCTCTATGGCCGCACCCAGCGCAACGAGCCCAGCCGCTTTCTCCGGGAGATCGAGCCGGAGTACATCGAAGAGACCCGCAGCCCGGTGCTGGAACAGCGCTCCCGTCTGGGCAGCTGGGGCAGCGGTTACAGCAGCGATACCGTGCCGGGCGGTGCGTCGGGCTACTCCGGCCCCTCCGGCTGGGGGCGCGCGGCCTCCGGTTACGGCTCGGGCTATGGCAGCCGCAGCGGCTATCTGAATAAAGAATATAACGCACCGATGTCCAATAACCGAGGCTTTGGCTCCGATTATGCGGGCCGGGGAAGTGCTTCGTCGGGTCATGGCGGCTACGGCTCCGGTTCGGGAAGCAGCGGCTTCGGCTCTGGCTATGGCCGTCCGGCAGCGCCCAAAGCGCCGGTCAAACCCGCAGGCGGCAGTGTGACGTCTTCGCCCCGTCCGGCAGCGGCATCCACCGGCCCCAAACATTATGAGCCGGGCGACATCGTGGAGCACAAGGTCTTCGGGCGCGGCAAGGTGCTGAAAGTCAAGCCCGCCGCCGGCGACCAGATCGTGGAGATCAGCTTCGAGAAGGTGGGCGTGAAGAAGACTATGGCCAACTTTGCGCCCCTTGTGAAGATAACGACGGAGGAATGAGAAAAAATGATGACTGTCCGATTGATAGCACATACGCCGGAGCCGGAAAAGGTCGTGGCGGCCGCGGCGAAGCTCTGCTACTCCGACGCCCACATCACCGACCTGCTGGACGGGCTGGATGAGGAAAAGACTGCCCGCTTCCTGACCATGCTCAGCGATCTGGGCCACGCCAGCCCCATCGAGCACGCAAGCTTCACCTTCGGCATCGAGGGAGTCAGCCGTACCCTGCTGGCCCAGATCACCCGTCACCGCATCGCGTCTTTCAGCGTCCAGAGTCAGCGGTACGTCCGTCTGGATGATTTCCGCTACGTCATCCCGCCCGAGATCGAGGCCATCCCCGAGGCAAAGACGGCGTTCATCGAGAGCATGAACGAGGACGCCAGGCGCTACCTCGACCTCGTGCAGAAGCTGGAAGACGGCCACACCGCCCGCCTGATGGCCGAAGGTCTGCCCGAAAAGCAGGCCCGGGCCAAGGCTTCCAAGCAGGCCAACGAGGACGCTCGCTTCGTGCTGCCCAACGCCTGCGAGACCAAGATGGTGGTGACCATGAACGCCCGCAGCCTGCAGAACTTCTTCCACCTGCGCTGCTGCAGCCGCGCCCAGTGGGAGATACGGCAGCTGGCCGAAGAGATGCTGCGGCTGGTCTACCCGGTGGCACCCCATATCTTCCGCACCGCCGGCCCGGCCTGCGTGTCCGGCCCCTGCCCGGAGGGCAAGATGTGCTGCGGCCGCACCACTGAGGTGCGCGCCCAGTACGCCGCGCTGAAAGGGGAGAAGGCAGAATGAGCAAGGGCAGGCTTCTTGTCATCGAAGGGCTGGACGGCTCCGGCAAGGCCACCCAGGCAAAGCTGCTGGCCTCCTATCTGGCCGAGAGCGGTCGAAGGGTGATGGAGATCACCTTTCCGGACTACGAGAGCGATTCCAGTGCGCTGGTGAAGATGTACCTCTCCGGTCAGTTCGGCGACAAGCCCGACGACGTCAACCCCTATGCGGCGTCCAGCTTCTATGCGGTGGATAGGTACGCCAGCTATAAGACCAGGTGGGGCAGCTTCTACGAGGCGGGAGGCATCGTCATCGCCGACCGCTACACCACGTCGAACGCGGTGCATCAGTGCTCCAAGCTCCCGCCGGAGCAGTGGGACGATTTCCTCCGCTGGGCCTTTGACTACGAATACAGGCTGCTGGGCCTGCCCGCGCCGGACGCTGTGGTGTACTTACAGGTAGACCCCGCCGTGAGCCAGAAGCTCATGACCGGCCGCTACCACGGCGACGAGAGCAGGAAGGACGTCCACGAAAAGGACATCGAATATCTGGCCCGCAGCCGCCGTGCCGCCGAGTACTGCGCAGAGCATCTGGGCTGGGCCACCGTCCATTGCACGGAAAATGGAGCCATGCGCACCATCGAGGATATTCAGGCCGAGGTGCGGGCTCTGGCGGAAAAAGAACTCGGATAACCGCGAAAATGGGAGGGATACTATCAATGTATCGTTTGATGCAGCCGTCGGATGAGGCGGCAGTCGTGGCACTGTGGCAGAAAGAACGCGGCGACAGCGCCGAGTTCATCAAGACTGCTCTGGAAAAGTTCGCCGGGGCGGAAAATATCTACGTCGCTGAGGAAAATGACGAGATCGCCGCTGCGGCGCTGGCGGTCCCCGTCACCCTCAAGGGACGCAGCGGCAGCTACCTCTACGGCCTCTGCGGGCAGGGAAGCCTGCTTCTGGCAGGACTCGTGGACTATCTCTGTGCGCAGCAGAAGCTGCGGGGCGCGGGCTTCACCGTGGCCGTTCCGGTCGGACAGGAGCAGGCCGCGCTGCTGGAAAACAAGGGTTTCCAGCGGGCTTTTGCCCTCCGCTGCCTGCCCCGGGAGGTGTCCCGCAACCTGTGGAGTCAGGCGGAGTTTGACTCCGTGACGGCCCGCAAGCTCTGTGAGCTGCGGGAGCGCTTCTATCCCGATACCGTCCAGTTCCCGCCGGAGCAGATGGCCGTCGTGCTGACCGACCTCTACGCCCGGGGCGCGACCATCGTGTCCAGCGAGAAGGGCTACGGCATCTACTTCCGCCGGGAGGACACCCTCTATTTTGTGGAGCTGATGGCCGAAGACGACCGCTCCGCCGAGGTGCTGATGGAAGCGGCCCGGGAGAAGGAAGTCATCGTGGAGCGCGCCGTCATCACAGTGGGTGCGGCTCAGAACCTTTTCCTCGGCGAAGGCACCCGGCAGGACTACGGCATGATACGGTTCGACGCGGAGCCTTTCGATGTGGAAGAAAGCTATATGCGGCTGATGATGGAAAGCTGAACGGAATGGTAAAGGAGTGTGTACATGGCACACGATGCAAAACATAAAAAAAGCAGAAAAGGCGGCGCAGCGAAAATGATTCTGATCGTGCTGCTGATCCTGGTACTGGCGGCGGGCGGCTGTCTGCTGGCCATCAGGAAAGAGATCAACGGCAGTGCTTCCGCGGGTAAAACGGTGAGTGTGAGCATCCAGCAGGGCAGCGGCGTGGCAGCCATCGCCCAGAAGCTCAAGACGGCGGGCGTCATCAAGTACCCCCACGTCTTCCGCTGGTATGCAGGCAAACAGGGCGCGGCAGGCAAGCTCCAATACGGCGAGTTCGACCTCGCCCCCGGCAGCTCCTACGACGACATCATCGAGGCGCTCTCCGCCTACGCGAAAGCCGACAGCGTCCGGCTGACCTTCCCCGAGGGCACGACGGCCATCGCCATTGCGAAAAAAATGGAGGATGCCGGGCTGTGCAGCGCCGAAGACTTCCTCAAGGAGGCCAACACCGGTGATTTCAGCCAGTACAGGTTCTGGCAGTACGTCCCCGACGACAAGGACGCCCCGGATCGCTTCCTCAAGTGTGAGGGTTATCTTTTCCCGGATACCTACGATTTCCTGAAGGATGACACCGTCCATCATTACGTTGAGACGTTCTATTCTCACTTCGACAAGCAGATCACCGATGAGATGTATGCCGAGATGGAAAAGCAGGGGATGACCCTCTCCGAGGTGGTCACTCTGGCGTCCTTCGTGCAGGAGGAGGCCGGCAACGATCAGGACGATAATGTGGCGCAGGTGTTCCGCAACCGTCTGGCCGAGGGTTCGCCCTACCCCAAACTGCAGAGCAACACCTCCAGCTACGTCCAGAGCGACGCCGACAACAACTACCTCTGGAACTGGGTCGCGCCCTACTACGGCGGCTGGGACAGCATCCCGGAGAACATTCTGGAAGCCTACGACACCTACGCATGCACCGGCCTCTCCGCCGGCCCGATTTCCAACCCCGGCATCGCGGCCATCCGTGCGGCGCTTGACCCGCAGCCCGACGATGAGGTGAAAGACGCCTATTTCTTTGTCACGGACCTTGCTGGTCACTACTACTACGCCCGCACCTACGCAGACCACCAGAAAAACTGCGATGAGGCGGCGAAAGTAAATAAAAGTATGAAGTAAAAGAGGAATATCATGTTACAGATACCGGAACTTCTGGCTCCAGCGGGCGACCTCGAGCGCCTGCGGTATGCCATCAACTACGGCGCGGACGCCGTTTACTGCGCTCTGCCCGAGTTCGGGATGCGCTCTGCACCCACCAACTTCACCCCGGAGCAGCTGAGCGAGGGCGTCATCTATGCCCACGCCCGGGGCCGCAAGGTCTACCTGACCATGAACACCCTGCCCACCAACGAGGAGGCTGACCGTCTGCCTCAGGCCATCAAGGACGCTGCCGCCGCCGGTGTGGACGCCTTCATCGTGGCCGACCTCGGCGTGTTGGACGCCTGCAAGACGTTCGCGCCCGACATCGACGTCCACATGTCCACCCAGACCGGCATCACCAACTGGGCCGCTGCCCGCGCCGCCTACAATATGGGTGCGAAGCGGGTGGTGTTGGCCCGGGAGATGACCCTGCAGGACATCGCCACCCTCCGCGACAAGACCCCGCCGGAGCTGGAAATTGAGGCTTTCGTCCACGGCGCCATGTGCATGAGCGTCTCGGGCCGCTGCCTGCTCTCCAACTACATGGCAGGCCGCGACGCAAACCGCGGCCAGTGCGCCCAGCCCTGCCGCTGGAAGTACTATCTCAGCGAGGAGACCCGCCCGGGGCAGCTCTATGAGATCGGCGAGAACGAGAACGGCAGCTACATCCTCAACGCCAACGATCTGTGTACCGCGCCCTTCCTCGACCTCATCTGCAACGCGGGCGTGGACAGCCTCAAAATCGAGGGCCGCGCCAAGACTTTCTACTACGTCGCCAGCGTGACGGCGGCCTACCGCCGCGCCCTCGACCAGTATCTGGCCGACCCGATGAACGAGAACTTCGAGCTGCCGGAAGAGGTTTTGGCTGAGCTGACCCGCACCAGTCACCGCCACTATTCGCCCGGCTTCTACTTTGGCCGGGAGCAGGCCCGTCAGGCCACCGACAGCGCTACTTACATCCGCGAGTGGGAGTTTGTCGGTACGGTGGACGGCTGGGAGAACGGCGTCGCCAGTTGCCAGCAGCGGGGCAAGTGGAGCCTCGGCGACACGCTGGAAGTGCTCTGCCCGGATGGCCGCAGCATCCCGCTGAACCCCGAGTGGATAAAGAATGAGGCCGGTGAGCTGGTGGAGTCCACGCCCCACGCGATGGAGCGCTATACCATCCCCACCCCGGAGCTGCCGCCTATGAGCCTGCTGCGCCGGAAAGTCTGAGAACCAAAAGCAAAGCCGCCTGTCGTTCGTTGAATGACAGGCGGCTTTTATCGTTTATCTATATTATTCCGGCTTGA
>ERZ831634.4110-NODE-4110-length-9961-cov-13.771855_pt1 | contig 9961 bp, 9 predicted proteins | sample MGYA00519953_ERZ831634 | MGnify/ENA primary metagenome ERZ831634 (study PRJEB31850, sample SAMEA3708718) | human gut metagenome | biome: human gut; feature: human-associated habitat; material: faeces | place: China | collected 2014 ...
TGATGTAGCTTCAAAGTGTGATTTTGATATTGATATATGCTATAACAGATACGTAGTCGATGCCAAGTCATTCCTTGGAGTGTATGGATTGGATTTCACGAAGCCATTGTCTGTATCTTATGACGGCTACAATGATAAATTCGAAGAGCTGTTGAGACAGTATGCGATCGCGTGCTAAAACATCTTGTGATAACAGAATGTGATTTGACTCCCCAGGTAAGATAGAGTACTATTTACCTGGGGAGTTTTCGTATACCGGGCATGTGAGAGTGTGCAACCCGGAACAAGCCGCAGGCATGCGGTTATGATAGGAATTTGTCAAGGGAGGTGAAGCCGCATGGCAGGAGAAGTCAGAATATCGGTCCGTAATCTGGTGGAGTTCATTCTGCGCAGTGGCGACATCGATGACAGGAGACAGGGATCACCCGAGAATGCAATGCAGGAAGGCAGCCGGATCCACCGCATGATCCAACGCCGCATGGGAGCGGAGTATCAGGCGGAAGTGGCGCTGAAATACACCCATCCCACGGAGAACTATGTCATCATCGTGGAGGGACGGGCGGACGGTATCATTGAACAGAACGGAGAGACTACCATCGACGAGATCAAGGGAACCTACAGAGATCTGGCGAAGCTGAAGGCACCGTTACCCCTGCACATTGCGCAGGCAAAGTGCTATGCCTATATGTACAGTCTGCAGAAGGAACTGCCTTATATCCGTGTACGTCTGACTTATTGTAATATAGAGACGGAAGATATCCGTTATTTTTATGAAGATTATGAATTCGCGAAGCTGGAGGCATGGTTTCAGCAATTGATCGGTGATTACCGTAAATGGGCGGATTATACCTGGCAGTGGAGAGCGCTTAGACAGCAGTCCATTGCCGGACTGCAATTCCCCTTTGATTATCGGGACGGACAAAAGGAACTGGTCAGTTATGTGTACCAGACCATTTATCATAAGAGAAAACTGTTTCTGGAAGCGCCTACCGGAGTGGGCAAGACCATATCCACCATATTTCCTGCGGTGAAGGCGATGGGGAAGGACATGGGAGACAAGCTGTTCTATCTGACAGCCAAGACCATCACCCGTACGGTGGCGGAGGACACTTTTTCTCTGTTGCGGGAGAAGGGACTGCGATTCAAAAGTATTATTCTGACAGCGAAAGAGAAGATCTGTTTTCAGGAACGCACCGAATGCAATCCGGAGCAGTGCCCTTATGCCAAAGGACATTTTGACCGGATCAATGATGCAATTTATGATCTGTTGACCCGGGAAGAGAGTTTTACCAGAAGCAAAATAGAAGAGTATGCCCTGAAACATCAGGTATGCCCTTTTGAATTCGGACTGGATTTAAGTCTGTTCGCAGATGGGATTATCGGAGATTATAATTACCTCTTTGATCCCCATGTGTATCTGAAGAGATTTTTCGGGGACGGCAGCCAGGGGAATTATGTCTTTCTGATCGACGAGGCACATAATCTCTTAGAGCGGGGTAGAGAGATGTACAGCGCACCTCTGCGGAAGGAAGACCTGTTGGAACTGAAGCGGGAGATAAAACAGACAATCATGTCGGAAATGGAGGAGGCAGCATTTAAAAAACGCGATAAAGACGAGATTTCCGGACAAATGACATTAGAAATGACAGATGCGTCAAAACAACTGCCACAGGTTAGTATCCCGGAGGAGAGCGATGGAACAGATTCTCTGTATATCAAGGGGCATAAGCTGAAGAAATCCGATGGAAAAAGTACTTTTGTGCGGGAAGGCTATGCGGAACGGATCAGCCAGATGCTGGAGAAGTGCAACGCCCAGCTGTTGTCCATGAAGCGGGATTGTGATGGCTACCGGCTGGTGGATGATATAGACATGTTGGTACAGCCTCTGACCAGACTTCACGGCATCATCAGCGATTATCTGGAGGAGCAGGAGAAGGTCAGTCTGGAGGTGTGGGAGAACCTGCTGGACTTCTACTTCAAGCTCAGCCATTTCCTGGATATTTATGAAAGACAGGACGAAAACTATGTGAAATATACCAGAATGTGTGAGGACGGAAGCTTTGAGCTGAAGCTGTTCTGTGTGAATCCCAGGGAAAATCTGAAGGAATGCATGCTCAGGGGACGCAGTACGATCCTGTTTTCTGCCACATTTCTGCCGATCCAGTATTACAAGAATCTGCTGGGTGGCGAGAAGGAAGACTATGAGGTATATGCGCACTCAGTATTCGATCCCGAGAAGCGTACAATACTGATTGCTGGGGATGTGACCAGCAAGTTCACCCGCAGATCCCGGGAGGAGTACTACAATATTGCCCGCTATATTCATGAAGTCGTGAAGAACCGGCATGGCAATTACATGGTGTTTTTCCCGTCTTATTCCTTTATGGAGCATATTTATGAGATTTATGAGCAGTATTTTATGACAGAAGAAGAGGAATGTCTGGTACAGCAGGAATCCATGAATGAGAAAGAGAGGGAATACTTCCTGAACCGCTTCCGGGGAAATGAGGACTGCGATCTGCAGAGCCTTATCGGTATGGAGATCGAGGAGGAAGAGGAACAGACACTGATCGGGTTCTGCGTGCTGGGAGGTATCTTCGGAGAGGGGATCGACCTGAAAAAGGACAGCCTCATCGGTGTGATCGTAGTAGGAACCGGACTGCCACAGGTAGGCTGTGAAAGGGAAATCCTCAAGGACTATTTTGATGACAATGGGGAAAACGGCTTTGATTATTCCTACCGTTATCCCGGAATGAATAAAGTCCTGCAGGCGGCGGGACGTGTCATCCGGACCGCGGAAGATGTGGGGATTATCGTCCTGCTGGATGAGCGTTTCAGGCAGTATTCTTATCGCAGAATGTTCCCCAGGGAGTGGGAACAGGTAGTGCCTGTGACAGTGGATACGGTGGCTAAAAAGGTGGAGCGATTTTGGGACGCCTGGTTGTGGCAGCAACGATGACATTCGAAACGATGACATTCGATATGATAACAGAGTTGATATACAACATGACAATCCACATAACCACATATGACACGTGTGTATATGTGGATAACTCGGTGGATTTTGTGGATTATTTGAGCTTTTTCATAAAAAAAACGACAGACGAATCAAAAATGGTGTATAATAGCAAAAGAATGGATGTGGACAAATCATAAAAGTAGTACTGAACCAGTCAATGAAAAAGTCTTACGAGTACAAAGTATGAAATTAAGGCAACATGAAATTAAGGCAGAAAGGAATGGTGACTAATATGTGGGCTTATGAAAGTGTTTTTTATCAGATCTATCCTATGGGATTCTGCGGAGTTCCTTTTGAAAATGACGGAATACAGAGACATGAGATCAAACGTGTGGAGGAGTGGATCCCCCATATGCAGAAGCTGGGAGTGAATGCCGTTTATTTCTCTCCGGTATTTGAATCGGATACCCATGGTTACAATACCAGGGATTACCGCAAAATTGATGTAAGGCTGGGAACCAATGAAGATTTTAAGGAAGTATGTGACGCACTGCATGTGGCAGGAATCCGGGTTGTGTTAGACGGTGTGTTCAATCATGTGGGCAGAGGCTTTGCACAGTTTCAGGATGTGATTAAAAACCGTGAGAACTCTCCTTATGTGAACTGGTTCTACCGTATTGATTTCGGCGGCAATTCCAACTACAACGACGGATTGTGGTATGAGGGCTGGGAAGGCTGCTTTGATCTGGTGAAGCTTAACCTGCAGAACCCGGAGGTAGTGAACTACCTGTTAGACAGCGTGAAGGGCTGGATCGATGAATTCGGTATTGACGGTCTGCGCCTGGATGTGGCGTACAGCCTGGATGAGAACTTTGTCAGAAGACTGCGGGAAGTGACCGATGCCTACAAGCAGGATTTCTTCTTATTAGGCGAGATGCTTCACGGAGATTATAATCGCCTGATGAATGATCAGATGTTGCATTCCGCAACGAACTACGAGTGTTATAAGGGACTTTACAGCAGCTTCAACAGCATGAATATGTTTGAGATCGTGCATTCTCTGCTGCGACAGTTCGGACCGGAGAATTGGACATTATATAAGGGAAAGCACCTGTTGTCCTTCGTGGATAACCATGATGTGACCCGAGTGGCAAGTATTTTGAATAATGAAAATCACCTGCCGCTGATCTACGCCATGGCATTCGGTATGCCGGGGATCCCCTGTGTCTACTATGGAAGCGAATGGGGCTTCAAAGCCAGAAAAGAAGATGGTGATCCTGCACTGCGTCCCTGCTTTGACAAGCCGGAGTGGAACGGTCTGTGTGACTGGATCAGCAGACTGGCAGAGGCCAAGAAGCATTCCGAGGCGCTGAATTACGGAGCTTTTCGTTCGGTACTGTTGACCAATAAGCAGTGTATTTTCGAGAGAAAGTCGGAGAATGAGAGAGTACTGGTGGCCATCAATGCGGACGGAGAGGACTTCATGGCACATTTTGATGCCGGCTGTGGAACAGCGGTGGATCTGATCACCGGAGAGAAACATGACTTTGGCGGCGGCAGTCTTCTGCCTGCGTACAGTGCATATTTCTGGCTGATGGAAAACTAACGGAGAATTTATTTATGAAGGTACTGATCTTATCCACCGGAACCGGTGAGGGACATAATTCCGCTGCAAAAGCGGTGAAAGAACAGTTTGAAAAACGGGGCATTCCCTGTGAGTTGGCGGATGTACTTAATTTCGCTTCGGACAAGGCCAGCGCTTACGGACGCCGGATTTACATCTGGAGCACGGTCCGGGCGAAAAAGGTGTTCGCAGGAGCGTACCGGGTAGGCAGGGTCATTTCGTCTGCCAGATTAAAGTCACCGGTGTATTTTGCCAACGCTTTGTATGCGGATAAGCTGTGCAGCTATATCACAGAAAACGGATATGATACAGTGGTAATGCCACATCTGTTCCCGGCTGAGGCAATGACCTGGCTGCAACGACAGCATAAGCTGGAGGTACAGACTTATTTTATTGCCACGGATTATACCTGTATTCCTTTTACCGAGGAGACAAAGGTGGATTACTATTTTATCCCACATGAGGAACTGACGACGGAGTTCATCAAACGCGGCATCCCTGCGGAGAAGCTGGTTCCCACGGGAATTCCGGTATCAGAGAGGTTCCTGCAGCTTCCGGAAAAAAGAGAAGCGCGAGTGCAGCTGGGGATTCCGGTAGATAAATCCTGTATCCTTATGATGACGGGCAGTATGGGGTACGGCCGTGTGGAAAACATGACGGCAAAGCTGGTGGAGCAGACCGGTGAAGATACCCATCTGTATATCCTGGGGGGAACCAATGAAGAACTGAAGAAGACACTCCGTGATAGATATGCCGATACAGAGCGGGTGCATGTGCTGGATTTTACCACGGAAGCGCATCTCTATATGGCAGCGGCGGATATTCTGTTCACCAAACCGGGAGGACTGACTTCTACGGAAGCGGTGGCAGCGAAGGTTGCATTGGTACACACTAAGCCGATCCCCGGATGTGAGGATCGTAATGTTGCTTTTTTCACACAACATGGGATGTCTGTATCAGGAGATACGGAAGATGCCGTGATACAAAAGGGACTAAAGCTTCTGAGGGATCCGGAGGCACAGGCCGAAATGCGGAAGTGTCAGGAAAAATACGGAAAGCCTTATGCTGCAGACGCAGTCTGTGAATTTATCTGCGGACAAAAGGAAGCGGCGGAAGCAGCACAGAAGAAAGCTTAGGCACAGAGGAAAACGACAGATAGGAGAGACAGATGAGCATACGGGAACTGGGAATGACAGTCTTCGGATTGTTATGCGGAAGTATATTGTTCGGCAGGGCATTACCGAAGTGGATCAAAGGAATTGACGTCACTGAGGTCAGCAACGATCATAATCCGGGGACTGCCAATGCCATGAAATACGCAGGAGTGCCTGTCGGGATCCTGTGCCTGCTTGGAGATCTGTTAAAAGGAGCACTGCCGGTATACGTGGCAGTTGGCATGGGGCTTGTGACAGACAGCTGGTTCCCGCTTATCATGGCGGCACCGGTACTGGGGCACGCCTATTCCCTGTTTTATCATGGGAACGGAGGCAAAGCCATTGCGGTATCCTTCGGCGTATTGATCGGACTGGCACCGGTACAGCCGGAACTGTTACTGTTGCTGATCATATTGTATTTGGCGGGGTCTGCCCTTCTGATCAGACCGCACACCAAAAGAACCCGTATCACTTATATCTTTTTTGCCGCGGGAGCAGCGGTCCTGATGATGATACAGAGAATACCACGGCAGGTATTTTGGGGAGCACTTCTGATCTCTGCCATTGTGATCCATAAAAACAGTATCCGTCAGGAGTTTCTGGAGGAGTCGACGGAATCTTTGGAAAGTCTTTAGAATTTCTTACGGTTTCTCTATATTGACGCATGATATTATATGCCGTATAGTATAGCCACAGAGCAATACTATACGGCATATAATATTGTAAGGAAAGCCGGATAGCCGCAAATTTCAGAGAGGAGCGATAGGATGCTTTTTAATACAGGAGCAGCTCTGCTGGATGCTATCGTGCTGGCGGTGGTCGCCCGGGAACCGGAAGGAACCTATGGGTACAAGATCACCCAGGAGGTCCGGCAGGTGATCGAGCTGTCGGAATCCACCCTGTATCCCGTGCTTCGGAGACTACAGAAGGACGAATGTCTGGAGGTCTATGACCGGGAATGCAGCGGCAGGACGAGACGCTATTACAAGGTCACCAGCAGGGGCTGGGCACAGCTTCATTTATATGAAAGCGAGTGGCGAAGCTACAGCGGGAAGATCACAGGACTGTTTGAGGGAAGACCGGTGAAGAGGTCAGAGGCGTAACGATGTACAGATGGGAGAAAAAATAGATGAGTAGAACGGAGTATATGAGGCAGCTGGAGAGCCTGCTGCAAAATATTCCCGACACAGAGCGGGAAGAAGCGCTACAATATTATAATGAATATTTTAACGATGCGGGACCGGAGAATGAACAGAATGTCATTGAGGCACTGGGGAATCCTGCGAAGGTGGCGGAGAATATTAAAAAAGATATTCTGTGGAACGGGTACGGAGAGAACAGCTACCAGAGAGCAGGCGCAGACAGCCGGGCAGTGATCACTTATCCGGCAGATCCGCAGACAGAAAATGGTAATGGAGAACAACGTAACCGGCAGAGCGATGCGTCACAAACTGCACAGGCACAGGTGGTATCTCCACAGGAAAAAGAAGGAATGTCCACCGGTATGATCGTGCTGATCGTCATTTTATGTATTTTGGCATCCCCGGTGATCCTGGGAGCAGTTTCCGCCGGTATCGGCGTGGCAGCAGGGCTGATCGCCGCATGGTTCGGACTGATCATCGGTTTCGGGGCAACGGCAGCAGCACTGATACTGCTTCTGATCGCACTGGTGGCAGTAGGGATCATCAGTATGTTTACACATCCCTTTGTGGGAATGTGCCTGATCGGTGCCGGACTGATCTGCGGAGGTGTCGGACTTCTGTTCCTGATGCTGACCGTGGCCATGGCGGGAATCGCCACACCGGCGATCTGTTGTTGGATCGGAGGATTATTCCAGAAAAGAGGTAAAGCAGAAGCATGAAAAAATTTATGAAGGGCTGTGCCATCACAGCGTTGATATTAATATTATTGGGACTGATCCTGGGAGTGAGCGGAAGCCTGGGGAATGGCTCCACGCATGTTTCGCCGGGGGAGATCCTGTCAGCGGTTACCCTGGGAAGAATCTCCGGAGAAGAGGTGGATGACTGGAGCAACGGTGTGACGGAGCAGATCCGGGAAAATATGGGCGATGTGCACTATGATCTGGAGGACAATGTGGATTATGATTCAGATTATGAAGTTAGGTCGGGAAAGATAGAGCTGTATGTTCTGGGGGATGACAGCCAGGGCATCACGGATTTACAGGTGCAGGCCGGCGGCTGTGTCATGAAGATTCAGGTGTCAGAGGATAACTGTTTCCGGGTAGAAGCCGACGGAATGCGAAAGTTCCAGGGATATGTGGAAGGCGGTACGATGGAGATCAGCGGAACCTCAAAAGCAAGCAACAACAGTGACGGTAATCTGGGCGGTTCCATCTGCCTGTATGTGCCTGAGGGATATCATTTTGAAAATACCTCTTTGGATCTGGGAGCCGGAAGCCTCAGTGTAGAGGAATTGCAGACGGGGGCGCTGGAAGCCAATGTGGGCGCCGGCAAGATGACGTTTGAGAAACTGGAGGCTGACCAGGCAGAGTTAGACTGTGGTGCCGGTCAGATGACAGTAGAAGAACTGAGCAGTCGCGTGGCAGAGGTTTCCGTAGGAATGGGATCCGTTCGTCTGAACGGAGATGTGACCGAACGATTGGACGGAGAGTGCTCCATGGGAGAGCTGAAACTGACACTGGCAGGAACGCAGACAGATTTCAACTACGACTTAAGCTGCGGCATGGGTGAACTGAAAGTCGGTGATGACAGTTACAACGGCCTGGCACAGGAGAAACAGATCAACAACAACGCTTCTAAAAATATGGAGCTGGAATGTGCTATGGGCAGCGTTGTGGTGGAGTTTAAATAAAATATTTCTTGGTATTACCGCCTGAGTGGAGTTGTGATTCCCTCAGGCGGTAATGTTAGAATTCTTTTGTTATTCTTTTTCCGGTTTGTGCCATTCATCCAAAACAGCTTCTACCTGTGCGATGAGCTGCTCCTTATTTGGAATATAAGAAACATAGCGTGAAGCAAAGATGTTGTTGGACAGACCTCCGAGAGCATATTCAGCAGCTACACTGTCTTTGTCTGTACAAAGGATAATACCGATGGGTGGATTATCATGTTCATCATTTACTTCTGCGGCGTAGTAGTTCAGATACATATTAAGCTGTCCGGCGGCTTCCGGTGTGAGCTTGGTTGTCTTTAATTCAATCAGCACATACGCTCGGAGAATTTTATTATAGAAAACCATATCCACATAGTAGTGAGTATTGTTCAGGGTAATGCGCTGCTGTGTCCCTACAAACATAAAACCGCGACCTAATTCCAACAGGAATTTTTCAATCTGCGCGACCAGTGCTTTTTCAAGATCACTTTCCAGCAGGGGCTTGTTTTCCGGCACACCCAAAAATTCAAAAACATAAGGGTCTTTGATAATGTCGCTTGGCGTAGTCATTTCAATACCTTTTTCCGCGAGGGCAAGTACCGTTTCCTTGTTCATCTTTCCTTCTGACAGCAATAATCGTTCATAGAGAGAAGTGGAAATCTGCCGCTTTAATTCTCGGATCGACCACCCGGAGTTGATGGTTTCCTTTTCATAAAAACTGCGTTTGTCTGGATCCGAAATCGTCAACAGCTCACAATAATGCGACCACGACAATTTTCCAGACACTGTCTGGAATTTTTGATGGTGCATATAGAACAGGCGCATATTGTATAGATTGGAAACAGAAAATCCCTTTCCAAATTCTTTTGTCAATCCTTTAGAAAGTTCCTTTAAGGTCTGCTTTCCGTAATCTGCCCGATCTTTGCTTTCCTGCTCATACTCAACAATGATCTTTCCTACATTCCAGTAGGTAGACAGCAATTCCGTATTTACCTGTACCGCCACGCGCTGACGTGCATTTAATAACAATTCTCTGATTTCATTCATCATAGAATCAGTATGTGTCAAATTACTCAATTTTAATGCCCCCTTTCCAGATGGAGGATAGCCAGTATAATATAAAAAAAGAATCGCAGCACACCGTTTAAGCATTTGCTATACGGGATCTCATTCTTGAGAACAACCACAATTCCTTTTCTATATAAAATATAAAAGAGATGAAATGAAAAGTCAACTAAATCATTGAGCTTTAATATTCTTACAACAGCGCCGCCAGATACTTCTCAAACACCACGCCCTCCTGCACGGGCGTTCCTGCCTTTTCGCTTCCGGCGATGCACAGTCCTACGAAGTTCGCAGCCTTCTGCACGG
>ERZ831634.4111-NODE-4111-length-9960-cov-2.642504_pt1 | contig 9960 bp, 6 predicted proteins | sample MGYA00519953_ERZ831634 | MGnify/ENA primary metagenome ERZ831634 (study PRJEB31850, sample SAMEA3708718) | human gut metagenome | biome: human gut; feature: human-associated habitat; material: faeces | place: China | collected 2014 ...
TTTTCCATGCCAAATGAAGCCCTTCCTGCTGCCCTGCGCAATATATCCCTGCTCCTTGCCAAACATTTCCAGAAGGAAGTCATCATTCTCATTGATGAATATGATGTTCCACTTGCAAAGGCAAACCAAAATGGTTACTACGATGAAATGGCGCTACTACTTCGCAATTTTTTTGAAAATGTATTAAAAACAAATGATAGTCTGGAATTTGCTGTCCTGACGGGCATTACCCGCATCTCTAAAGAAAGCATTTTCAGTGGCCTGAATAATCTGGATGTCTGTTCGGTTTTGCGCGATCAGTACGCCGAGGTCTTCGGATTTACGGAAGCAGAAATACAAGAACTCTTAGAAATCGTACATCATGGGGAAAAGCTTCCAGAATTAAAAAAATGGTATGATGGCTATCACATTGGCTGCGCAGAAATCTATAATCCCTGGTCCGTCATCAATTATGTGGCCCATGATTGCCAAGCCAGGCCTTATTGGGTCCGGACATCGGGAAACAGCCTTTTACGTCATCTCCTTTCTCATACGGATGAGTTACGGATTCAGATGATACAAAATCTGCTGCATGGCAAAGCCGTTCGCGTCACCTTAGATGACAGCCTCATTTATTCTGAAATAGACCAGGACCCGGGAGCCCTTTTCAATCTCCTGTTGACGACGGGCTATTTGACTGTCGAAAAGGTCTTATCCCTTAGCGATGACCGTTATGCATTAAGGATACCAAATGAGGAAATCCGCAAACTATACAGCACGGAAATCATGAATTCCTTAGGAAAAAATGTGACCAAGAACACCTTTGATGACCTGTTTGATTATCTTATTGAGGGGCAGGCTGAAAACTTTGCCCTTCAGTTGCAGCAGCTGTTGAAAGCCATCGTCAGCGTCTATGATACGGCCAATAAAGAAAGCTTTTATCATGGCTTCATGTTGGGGATGACTGCCCTATTTCTAGAGAAGGAGTATACCGTAGTATCGAATCGGGAAAGCGGTTATGGCCGTTTCGATTTGGCGATTTTCCCTAAAGATAAGGACAAGGCTGGCGTTATCATGGAATTCAAAGTAGCTGCTGATGAAGCTGAATTACAGGAAAAAGCCAACGAAGCCTTACGACAAATTGAAACCCAGGAATACATCACAGAGTTTCAAACCAGGGAAATCCATAACGTATGGAAATACGGTATTGCTTTTTGCAAAAAGAAAGTTGCCGTAGTCATGTAGGGGCCTTGCCTCCCCTGAGAAGGCCCTTTTTGGCCCAGCAGGAATCGACCGTAGGGAGATGCGAGCTGGTTGCCAAAACGGAGAGCTGTGTTGGAGCTGTTCGATAAAAATTTTTTCGATGGATAGAAGAGAAGCCGCATACTATCAGAAAAATCACTATATAAGGACGGGGAAAGATAATGTACAAATTTTGGCAGATTGCAATTTGTCTACAGAAGAAAAGGAAATCAGGCAAAAATTGCAAGAAGCTATTTCTACTCCTAATCAGTCCCTGTTTTCTGATATCGATGTCTATATGTGGAAACGGTAAAAATATACGGAGCGATTCGGATGTGATACAATAGAGAAAACAATGCAGAAAAGGGGAATTTTGATGAAACATTTAGAAGTGGTAGCTGCGATTTTGGAGTATGATGGGAAAATTCTTTGTATGGAACGAGGGCAGGGGAAATTTGGCTATGTCAGTTTCAAATACGAGTTTCCCGGTGGCAAGATTGAACCGGGCGAAGCCAAGCACACGGCCATTGAACGGGAACTGCGGGAAGAAATGGATGTCCATGTATCTGTCAAAGAATCGGATTTGTACATGACGGTCCATCATGATTATCCTGATTTTTCCATGACTATGTACGCCTTTTACTGCCATTTAGACAAGCCCGATTTCGTCCGCAAAGAACACGTCGATGCGAAATGGATGGCTCCCGAAGACATGCCGACGCTGGACTGGGCACCGGCAGATGTGCCTATCATGAAAAAGCTTTCTGAAAAGTAGGCGATAGCCATGGGGGAATATGGGGCTTTGGAGCAGTGTTTGCGCGAAGGTTTTATTGATTATACGGTGGAAGCGGACCAACGGTATGTTCCGAAAATTCTGACCAACAATAAGGATAAAAAGCGCAAGGTCCTCGATACGATTTTGTCACAGTTGTACGTTTGTGATTCCTTCTTGTTTTCCGTTGCCTTTTTGACGAAAAGCGGGATTGCCTGTCTGAAGGATGCGCTTATTCAGAACCGGACGGCGACGGGGAAGATTTTAGCCTCTCAGTATTTGAACTTTACGGAACCCGGTGCATTGCGGGAATTGTTGAAGTTTCCCAATGTCGAATTGCGCATGGTAACGGAAGAACGGGCTTTTCACGCCAAAGGCTATCTCTTTCATCGTTCCCAGGCAGGGCCGGAAAATTATACCATGGTCATTGGCAGCAGTAACATGACGGCCAATGCCTTGACGCACAATCAGGAATGGAATGTGTTCTTTACGTCGGCAGAAAACGGCTCGCTCATCAGGCAGACAAAGGAAGAATTTGATGCCTTGTGGGATACGGCGGAAGTCGTCGATGAAGCGTGGATTCAGGCTTATGAGTCTGTGTACACGCACAATAAACCGAAACGGCAGTCCGTATATGTTCCTTTTCATAAAATCCAGCCGAACGCCATGCAAAAAGCGGCTTTAGCGGGGATTCAAAAGTTGCGTGACGATGGTCAGGACCGGGGGCTGCTCATTTCAGCGACTGGGACGGGGAAAACCTATTTGTCGGCCTTTGATGTCTTAAAAACGCATCCCCGGCGGTTTCTCTTTGTCGTCCATCGGGAGCTCATCGTCAAAAGTGCCCGGAACAGTTACGTCCGGATTGGCATTAATCCAGCCGATACGGGGCTGCTGACAGGGCACGATAAAGAAATGGATAAGCCCTATATTTTTGCGACCATTCAGACCTTGGCCCAGGATGAAATACTCCATACCTTTGCACCCGATGCTTTTGACTATATTGTCATCGACGAAGTGCATCATGGCGGAGCCGCGACGTACCAAAAGGTCATTGGCTATTTTCGGCCCAAATTTCTGTTAGGTATGACGGCAACGCCGGAACGGTCCGATGATTTCGATATTTATGCTTTGTTCCATCATCATATTGCTTATGAAATCCGCTTGCACGACGCCTTGGAAGAAAATATGCTCGTTCCTTTTCACTACCACGGCATCAGCGAGATTACCGTCAATGGCAACGTGTTGGACGATAAGAGCGATTTTGCTCTCTTGACTTGCGAAGAACGTGTAAAACATATATTATACTATGCCGATTTGTATGGCAGTGATGCCGACCGCATCAAAGGCCTCGTCTTTTGCCGCAATGTAGATGAAGCGCAGGCCTTGGCTGAAGCTTTTCGCCAGCATGGGAAACGGGCAATCGCCTTGACGGGCGCGTCGCGCGAAAGCGAACGGAGTGAAGCGATTCGTCATTTAGAGGCGAAAGCTGCCGAAGACCCGCAGTATCTCGATTACATTTTTACTTGTGATATTTTCAATGAAGGCGTCGACATTCCCCAGGTCAATCAGGTCATTATGCTGCGGCCAACAACGTCGGCTATCGTCTTTGTTCAGCAGTTAGGCCGGGGACTGCGCAAATATCCGCATAAGCGCTATTTAGAAGTGCTCGATTTCATTGGCAACTATGAAAATAACTTTTTACTTCCCATCGCCCTGTTTGGCGACCGGACGTATGATAAGGATTTCGTCCGCCGCCTCATGCAGGTCAATTTTCTGCCGGGACCGACGTCGGTTCATTTTGACGATATCGCCAAAGAACGAATTTACGCGGCTATTGATGCCAAAAGTGCTTTGGCAGACCTGCGGGATTTGAAAGAATCATATCGTAATATGGCCTATCGCCTGGGCCGCCAGCCGATGATGATGGATTTTGTCCGCTTTGGCGACAAGGATCCGGCGCTGTTCGTCGCTAAGAAAGAGTCTTTTTTTGAATTTGTTCAATACATGGAGCCTTATAACTCGACGCTGAACGCATCGCATCGGGCTGTGCTGAAGATGATGAGCCTGGAACTGGCCAATGGCAAACGGATAGAAGAATTGCTGGTCTTGCGCCATTTGCTGACAGAAGATTCCTGGTCTACGGCGGCCCTGGCTAAGGAAATGAACGAAACATACCATTTCCTGCCGTCTGCGGAAACGATGGAAAGCGTGGCCCGCCTGCTGGATTTGCAATTTTTCACTAAAACGGCTAGAAAAAAATACGGCGGACAGCCGCTCATTTCCTTTGAAAATCATGCTTATACAGCGACTCCTTATTGGAACGATTTGAAAGAAAATAAAGAATTTCAGTGCTATGTTCAAGATATCCTCGACTATGGGACCTATCGTTTTGAAAGCCTCTACGTCCACGACGAACCGGAAATCATTAAAGGCTTTGTCCGCTACGGCCGCTATTCCCGTAAAGACGTATCGCGCATTCTCAATTATGAGACGAATCGCGAAGGCACGCTCAATGGCTATCAGATTGTCGGGGCTACGTGTCCTATTTTCGTCACCTATGAGAAACGTGACGACATTTCGGCCAATACGAAGTACGAAGACCAGTTCGTCTCGCCGCAGCAGTTCAGCTGGATGACGCGGGCTCGGATTCACCTGACGTCGTCGCAGATTCCGGCGATTTGCGATGAGCACACACGGAAACTGCTGTTTGTAAAAAAGAGCGATGCCGAAGGCTCCGACTTCTATTACATGGGAGATTTGACGGTATTAGGCGATCCTGTCGAAACGACGATTGCCGATGGCAAAGGGCAGCAGCTGCCTATCGTCAATTTCCAGTTCCTTTTGGACAAGCCTGTTGAGGATAAGCTTTATCGGTATCTGTGTGAGTGAGTCATTATTTAGTAAATCGTAAATTAGTAAATCGTAACTTACTAATTTACGATTTACTAGTGCAAGGTGTTATAGACCGGCCTACACAAAAACTTTACACGCCACCTGTGGTACATTGACGGGAAATGTGGTAAACTATTATAGTTATAGAAGTATATACAAAGGGGAGGTGTTTTTTTACTCTATGGAAGATAAATATGAATCGAATCATGATGGGCCGAAATCGAAGAAGTTCAATGGCCGCAATGTGGCCGATAACATCATGAAAGGTGTCATCGTCCTGATTATGGCCGTCATCTTCGTCATGATTGCCGACCAGGTGATTACGACGCCCTTCATCAGTGCCGAAATCGAAGGGGAATTTTTCCACGGCAGTATTTTCGGTACGACTATCATCACCATCGTAGCCTATATTGTCGGCATCATCGTCGGGGCCCTGGTGGGCTATGGAATTTCGCCGTTCGTGCTGCGCCTCATCTGGGCAGCGATTCACCGCATCGAATCGGGCCTGAATGATTTCGAGAGCCAGGATATCATTGTCGGGACGCTGGGGTTGCTTTTTGGACTTATTATTGCGAATTTAATTGGCCTAGCGTTCGCCCGCCTGCCGATCATCGGTGCCTACGGGCCTATCGTCTTCAGCATCGTCTTCGGCTACGCCGGCATGAGCATCGCCATCCGCAAGAAGAGCGAAATCATCGCCCTGGCAGGCAGTCTGCGCCTGGGCAAGTCCGGCAAGGACCACGGCAGCAAGCATAAGGACATGGAATTTTCCGGTAAGCTCCTCGATACGAGCGCCATCATCGACGGCCGCATCGCCGAGATTTGCAGTACCGGCTTCCTCGAAGGGCCGCTGCTGGTGCCGGTCTTTGTCCTGGAAGAATTGCAGCTCATCGCCGATTCGTCGGACCTGTTGAAGCGCAATAAGGGCCGACGCGGCCTGGATATCCTGAAACAGATGCAGGAAGATAATTACGTCGAAGTCCGCATCATCAACGACGATTTCGACGACGTCCAGGGCGTCGATTCCAAGCTCGTCCGCCTGGGCCGCAAGATCAATGCCAAAGTCGTCACTAACGACTATAACCTGAATAAAGTCGCCGCCCTCCAGGGCGTGGCCGTCCTCAACATCAACGACCTGGCCAATGCCCTGAAACCGGCCCGCATCCCTGGGGAACACATGAACGTCCTCATCGTCAAGGCCGGCAAGGAAGAGAACCAGGGCGTCGCCTATCTCGATGACGGCACGATGATCGTCGTCGAAGATGGCCAGAAATATATCGGTTCTACTGTGCCCGTTACGGTGACGTCTGTCCTGCAGACGTCGGCTGGGCGCATGATATTCGTCAAGATTGCAAATGAGTAGGTGAAATGTGTGAAAGTATCTGTCATCGTCGTAGCGGCCGGCACAGGGAGCCGCTTCGGCTACGAGCGGAACAAGCTCTTCTATCCCTTGTGCGGCGAGCCTGTCCTGACCCATACGCTGCGCCACATTTTCGCGGCCCGGTCGGTCAGTGAGGTGGTCATCGTCCATTCCCGCGTCGATGAGAAGGAAATCCGCCGCCTCGTCGATGACCTCCATCCTATCCAGCCCGTGCGCTACGCCCTGGGCGGCGCCGAACGGGAAGATTCGGTCTACAACGGCCTCATGGCCGTCAGCCGCGACGTGGATGTGGTCATGGTCCACGACGGCGCCCGGCCTTTTGCCGGCCCGGACTGGTATGACCAGGGCGCGGCCATGATGGAAACGGCCCGAGCTGCCATTTACGGAATCCCTCTCAAGGATACGGTCAAGGTCCGCGGCGACGACGGCCGGCTCCATACGCTGAACCGCAGCCGCCTGGTCGCCGCCCAGACGCCGCAGATCTTTCACCGCGACCTGCTCATGGAAGCCCATGAGCATGCCCGGACCGAGGGCATTCAGGCGACAGATGATGCATCCCTCGTCGAGGCCCTGGGCGTACCCGTGGTCATCCTCGAAGGGAGCGAGAAGAACCGCAAGGTGACGACGCGCGACGACATCCCTATCCTGTCCCTGTACATGAAGGGGAGGGAAGTCCAGCGCATCGGTACGGGCTATGACGTCCACCGCCTGAAAGAAGGGCGGCGCCTGGTCCTGGGCGGCGTCGAGATTCCCTTTGAACGGGGCCTCGATGGCCATTCCGATGCCGACGTCGTCATCCACGCCATCATGGACGCCCTGCTGGGAGCCGCCGGGCTCCGCGATATCGGGACGTATTTTCCCGATACGGACCAGGCCTTCAAGGATATTTCCAGCCTGGTCCTCCTGGAAAAGGTACGCCATCTGCTGCGGGAGAAATGCTGCCGCATCGTCAACCTCGACGTGACCTTATTGGCACAACGGCCTAAAATCAAGCCCTATGTGCCGCAGATGATCGCTAATATTGCCGAGGCCCTGCGTATCCCCAAGGCCGCTGTCTCCGTCAAGGCGACGACGACAGAGAAACTGGGGTTCGTCGGCCGGGAAGAAGGCATGGCCGCCCAGGCGGCAGCCATGGTCCTTAGCTATCAATAATACATATATATAGTCTTTAGGAGGAATTTTTTATGTCACAGGAAGTACGCGTTCGTTTTGCTCCGAGCCCGACAGGCCCGTTCCACATCGGCGGTGCCCGTTCGGCACTGTTCAACTACCTCGTTGCCAAGCACAACCACGGTAAGTTCGTCGTCCGCATCGAAGATACGGACCGCAAGCGTTCGACGTCGGAATCGGAAGAAAACATCAAGGAAATGGCTGGGCATCACCTGGGATGAAGGCATCGACGTCGGCGGCCCCGATGGCCCGTACCGCCAGACCGAACGCCTGGGCATTTATCAGAAATATACGGAAAAGCTCTTGGCCGAAGGCAAGGCTTACTACTGCTTCTGCACGCCGGAAGAACTGGAAGCGGAAAAACAGGCTCAGTTGGCCAAAGGGGAAACGCCGGTCTACTCCGGCAAATGCGCTGACCTGCCCAAAGAAACGGTCGAACAGTACCTCAAGGAAGGCCGTCCCCACGTCATCCGCATCAAGACGCCGAAGAACGAAACGATTGAACTGGACGACCTCGTCCGCGGTCACGTATCCTTCGATTCCAACAACGTCGGCGACTTCGTCATCGTCAAATCCGACGGTATCCCGGTCTATAACTACTGCGTCGTCCTCGACGATGCCCTCATGCACATCACCCACGTCATCCGTGCGGAAGAACACTTGTCCAACACGCCGCGTCAGCTGGTCATCTACAAGGCATTGGGCTTTGAAGCCCCGCAGTTCGCTCACGTATCGCTCATCCTCGGCGCCGACAAGAAGAAGATGAGCAAGCGCCATGGCGCTACGTCGGTCCAGCAGTACCGCGACATGGGCTACCTGCCCGACGCACTGGTCAACTTCCTGGCCCTCCTCGGCTGGACGCCGGAAGGCGATCAGGAAATCTTCAGCCGCGATGAACTCATCGAACAGTTCACCCTCGACCGCGTCGCCAAGAACCCGGCCGTCTTCGACATCGAAAAGCTCAACTGGATCAACTTCCATTACATGAAGCAGCTCGATGAAGACCAGCTCTATGCCGTCTGCCTGCCGCACCTGCAGAAGGCAGGTTATGCCAGCGAAAACCCGGACGAAAAGGAAGCTGCCTGGTTGAAAGCCATCTGCGCCGCCATGCGCGAACACGTCCAGTACGGCGCTCAGATCGTCGACGCTGCCAAGGTCTTCTTCACCGACGACTATGCGCCGGAAAATGAAGAAACCGCAGCAGTCCTCAAAGAAGAAACGGCTCCGTCCGTCCTCAAGATGTTCCGCGACGAACTGGCTGCCCTCGACGACGTCACGCCCGACACGGTACAGCCTCTGTTCAAGAAGATCCAGAAGGGCCTCAAGGTCAAGGGCAAGTTCGTCTACATGCCTATCCGCGTCGCCGTCACCGGCGTCATGCACGGCCCGGACCTGAACGTCATCGTCGCCCTCATGGGACGCGACAAAGTCCTGGCCCGTCTGGACGAAACGTTGGCATAAAGGGCTTGACATGAGCCCGATTATTGGGTACTATATACATACGTATTAACTAATAATATGTATCAAATAAGAATCTGCGATGATCAAAATGAGTTGCAGTGGCATCCGACAGAGAGGAAGGGTCACGGCTGAGAGCCTTTCCAGGTCATAAAACTGCAATGCTGCCTTTGTGAGCAGGCCGGGTGAAAGGAGTAATCCGGTCCGGGTGCGCCCGTTACTGCGCAGTAAAGATTACGGCACTGCCGTAAAAACAGAGTGGAACCACGGGCCACCGTCTCTGTCATAGGGGATGGTGGCCTTTTTGTTCAAATTTCAGGGAGGTTACCGTATGAGAGAACTGAAAGTATATAATACATTGACCCGTAAAAAAGAAACCTTCGTGCCTGTCACGCCGGGCCAGGTCAAGATGTATGTCTGTGGCATTACGCCGTACAACCATTCCCACATGGGCAATGCCCGTCCTTTCGTCACGTGGGACGTCATCAAGCGCTATCTGGAACACTTGGGCTATGAAGTCACGCACATCCAGAACTTCACCGACGTCGACGATAAGATCATCAACGCCGCCAACGGCGAAGGCGTCACGTGGGATACCATTTCCAACCGCTATATCGCATCGTACTTCGACGTCATGGACAAGCTCCACATCCGCCGGGCCGACAAGTATCCCCGCGTATCGGAACACATGGATGAAATCATCAACATGGTCCAGACCCTCATCGACAAAGGCTATGCCTACGTCATCGACCACGACGTCTATTACAGCGTCGAAAAGTTCGCCGACTACGGCGAATTGAGCGGCCGCAGCCTCGACGACATGATGGCCGGCGCCCGTATCGAAGTCGACGACCGCAAGCACAATCCCATGGACTTCGCCCTCTGGAAAGGTGCTAAGCCCGGCGAACCGTCGTGGGACAGCCCCTGGGGCAAAGGCCGTCCGGGCTGGCACATCGAATGCTCGGCTATGAGCAATAAGTACCTCGGCGATACCTTCGACTTCCACGGCGGCGGCAGCGACCTCATCTTCCCGCACCATGAAAACGAAATCGCCCAGTCCGAAGCC
>ERZ831634.4113-NODE-4113-length-9951-cov-14.109236_pt1 | contig 9951 bp, 8 predicted proteins | sample MGYA00519953_ERZ831634 | MGnify/ENA primary metagenome ERZ831634 (study PRJEB31850, sample SAMEA3708718) | human gut metagenome | biome: human gut; feature: human-associated habitat; material: faeces | place: China | collected 2014 ...
TTCGATCCCCTCTTCCCCTGCTTTCAAAAGTCGATGTTATCGGCTTTTTTTATTTCTGTTTTAGATACAATTTCACCCCGGCACGACGCGATTCATAGATCTGCGCCATGCCGGGGTGTTGTCTTTACAGCTATATTGTTATATCTCCTCTTTCTCCGAATCCGGTGCGATCACAGATCCGATGGCGGTCGCGTAATCAGAGTACTCCGGAATGCTGATCTTCACATCCCACAGGCTCTTGAAATCCTCGATGATCTGGCGGCACTCGAAGAATTTAGTCAGTCCGCCGATCAGGATATACTCTTTGATGCCGGTGCTCATAGATGCCAGGATTCCTGCCTGGCAGATATTCTCGATCACCATATGTACAATACCTGCCGCGATATCCTCCGGTTTGGACTGGGCATCTGCCTTACCGAAATTAGAAGCCGTCACATCCAGATTCAGGCCCGGCAACTTTTCTTTGGCCAGATCTGCGATCCGCAGGTCTATCTTCGCCACATCACCCTTACGGGACAACGGCACAATTTCATGAATGTCGCCGGTATTCAGCATGATCGAGGACAGTCCACAGATCGTTCCGCCTCCTAAGCCGACACCACCCAGGTGCTTCATCTCCTTCTCCGTCACTTTGACGAAGAAGCTTCCGGTACCCATACTGATGACAATGACTTCCTTTTTATCCGTAAGATAATATCCTCCGGTACCTGTAGCGACGAATTCATCCACTTTATAGGTAGGACGATCATATACCGCTTTCTCCACATATTTGCTTCCCACACCGGTGATATAGACTCCTTCCACATCAGCCAATTCCAGATTATTCTCATACAGATATCTTCCGAATGCACCATAGAGAGATGCCACCTGGCTATCTGCCTTGACCGCCATGGGCGGAAGCATATGTTCTCCTTCAAAAGCTACGATTTTTGTCGTACTGCTACCGATATCGATTCCTATTTTGACAGGCATGTTTTCAACCTCCTCATATCACTTAACTGTTCATCGTCTCATTTCCAGATACATTTCCACAGTTCGAGACCGTCAGCCAAACACTTTATCCACAGCATCCTGTACAGAACTGACGCCAATGACCCGGATCTTACTTCCTTTTTTACACTCTTCCAACGAGACAAGCGGCACCACACATTCTTCGAAGCCCAGCTTCTCTGCCTCTGCCACGCGTTGTTTTGCCATGCTGACTGCCCGGACCTCGCCGCTTAATCCCACTTCACCGAAAGCGACCAGTTTCGGATTCAGTGCCTTATTCCGGAAGCTGGACAGAATCGCCAGCACGATTCCCAGATCGATCGCCGGTTCCTGGATCTTGATACCTCCGGTGATATTCACGTAGGCATCACAGGAAGATAATTGCACTCCGGAACGTTTCTCCAGCACTGCCATCAGGAGATTTACACGGTTGAAATCCGTACCGGTGGTCTGTCTTCTGGGAATTCCGAAATTGCTGTGGCACACCAGCGCCTGCAGTTCGATCAGAAGCGGCCTGGTGCCCTCCATAGTACATGCCACCACAGAGCCACTGGCATTCTCCGGCCGTCCGTTCAACATATATTCCGAAGGGTTCTTCACCTCCGCGAGTCCCGTCTCCCGCATCTCGAAAACACCGATCTCGTTCGTGGACCCGAAACGGTTCTTCACCCCACGCAGGATACGGTAGGAAGCATGTCTGTCCCCTTCAAAATAAAGTACCGTGTCCACCATATGTTCCAACACTCTGGGTCCCGCTACGGTTCCTTCTTTTGTTACATGTCCCACAATAAAAATAGAAATCCCCAATCCTTTTGCCAGTTGCAACAGGATGCCTGTGGATTCCCGCACCTGTGATACGCTTCCCGGTGCTGCAGATACATTTTCATTATACATGGTCTGAATAGAATCTATGATCACGACCTCCGGCTTGCTCCTGCGGATCACTTCGCCGATGATGTCCAGATTCGTCTCACACAGCAGGAGCATATGTTCCGAAAATGTGCCAAGCCTGTCCGCCCGCATCTTGATCTGTACCTTGGATTCCTCTCCGGAGATATACAATACCTTATGTCCGGCCTCTGACAGATTGTGACACACCTGAAGCAGCAGGGTAGATTTACCGATCCCCGGATCGCCTCCTACCAGAGTCAGGGAACCCTGTACGATTCCGCCACCGAGCACCCGGTCCAGTTCTTTTATCCCGGTGAGTGTCTTGTTCTCCTCACGGATCGCGATTTCAGATAATACACAGGGTTCGGAAGCCTCTCTGCGCTCTCTTCTGCTCCCGGTGCCGGTGTTTTTCAATACCGTTTTATCTATCGTCTCTTCCACGAAAGTGTTCCACTCTCTGCAGCCGGGGCATTGTCCCAGCCATTTCGTGGATTCATAGCCACAGTTCTGACAGAAAAAAACGGTGGCTGTCTTACCTTTTGCCATGCTCTCTCCTCAATCGTTATAAAAAAGAGCCCAGACACGAAGTACTACAATATCCTCCGTGTCTGGACTCCTTTGCAGTGCGCCTTTACGCCTCTACGATCTTCACAGGTACTTCCCCTGCTGCTTCCAGTTCTACACTCAGGCTCAGCTTTCCGCCAAGTCCGGTCTTCATGGTTCCTACGTTCTTACCGTCAATAAATACTTCGTACTCGGTGTCGTCCTTTAATCCTACTGTGATCTGGGAATCTTCATCACCTTCTACGATGAATTCTACACTGTTATCGGACTCTTTGAACTCCAGCACACTGGTTCCGGGAACAGATTCATATAAAAACATGCCGTTCTTTTCCAGCTTTGTCATCTCATTGTAGGTCTTAACCTTCAGCAGATCTCCTGCATGCTCATAATCTTCCACTTTTGCCTTCTTGGCCAGCTTGTGATTACCAAAGCTGATAGATCCGTCTGCTTCACTGCGAAGTATTTCTTCCACTACTGCCATCTGTCTGTCCTCCTGAAAGTAACTGCATCCGCAACACTTCTTTATCTTTCGTCCTTTGCGAATGGGGTTTGAATAGTTACAGTATAATATATCTCACCCTGTTTTTCTACAAAAAAATTATTTATTTTTCACCGTGAATACAACTTTTCCGTCCTTGAAGCCTGCGGATACTTTATCTCCGGGTACCACCTTTTTCTGAAGGATCTCTTCCGCCAGCGCATCCTCTACCACAGACTGGATTGCACGCTTTAACGGTCTCGCTCCCATCTTGTTATCGGCGTATTTAGACACCAGATGTTCCTTCAATGCCGCCGTGATCGTCAGATGGATGCCCAGCTGGTCCTCGCATCTCTTATACAGATTGGATGCCAGCAGATTTACGATCTCTTTCATATTCTCATTGTTCAGCTGGTGGAACACGATAATGTCATCGATACGGTTGATGAATTCCGGCTTGAAGCTGCGCTTTACCTCTTCCATGACATTGGATTTCATTTTCTCATAATCCTTCGTCTCGCTCTTCTCCGTTGCGAAGCCGAGATTCTTGGGATCTACAATCCGCTGTGCTCCGGCGTTGGATGTCATGATCAGCACCGTATTCTTGAAGCTGACCTTTCTGCCCTTGGAATCCGTAATATGACCGTCATCCAGCACCTGCAAAAGTACGTTGAACACATCCGGATGAGCCTTTTCGATCTCATCAAACAGAACGACAGAATAAGGATTCCTGCGGACCTTCTCGCTCAACTGGCCACCTTCTTCAAATCCCACATATCCGGGCGGGGAACCGATCATCTTGGATACCGAATGACCTTCCATATACTCCGACATATCCACACGGATCATGGCATCTTCCGAGCCGAACATAGCCTCTGCAAGCGCCTTGGATAATTCCGTCTTGCCGACGCCGGTAGGTCCTAAGAACAGGAAAGAACCGATGGGACGGTTCGGATCCTTCAGTCCCACACGGCCTCTGCGGATGGCTTTGGCCACAGCGATAACTGCCTCTTCCTGACCGATCACACGCTTATGCAATGTCTTCTCCAGCTTCAGAAGTCTCTCGCTTTCCTTCTCTGCCAGCTTCTGCACCGGGATTTTGGTCCACTGGGCCACCACCTCGGCGATCTCATTTTCACCGATGCTTAAAGTATTTTCCTCTTCCCTTTTTTCACGCTTTTTCAGCAAACGCTCCTGCTTCTTTACCAGAGCATCCTGTTTCTTCTTGATCTCTGCCATCTGGGCAAAAGCTTCCACGCGGATAGCCTTCTCCATCTCCCAGTCCAGCTCCCGGATCTTATCCGAGATCTCCTTTGCCTTATCCGGTGCATCCATTGCATGCAGTCTGGCACTGGCCGCTGCCTCATCGATCAGGTCAATCGCCTTGTCGGGCAGATTCCTATCATTGATATAACGACTGGACAGTCTCACTGCCGCCTCCACCGCTTCCGGTGTAATGGTCACATGGTGATGTGCTTCGTACTTCCCCTTGATACCCTCCAGGATGCGGACAGCCTCTTCCTCTGTGGGTTCTTCCACCGTAACCGGCTGGAATCTCCGCTCCAGTGCAGCATCCTTCTCAATATACTTGCGATACTCCGCGATCGTGGTCGCACCGATCAGCTGGATCTCTCCGCGGGCCAGAGACGGTTTCATGATATTGGACGCATCAATAGCCCCCTCGGCACCTCCGGCACCGATGATCGTATGCAATTCATCCAGGAATAAAATAATATTCCCATCCTCTGTGACTTCCTTCAGTACCTTCTTGATCCGCTCCTCGAACTCTCCGCGGTACTTACTTCCCGCTACCATTCCGGACAGATCCAGTGTCAGTACTCTCTTATTCTGCACCGTAAAAGGCACATCGCCCGCCACAATACGGGTTGCCAGTCCTTCTACCACGGCGGTCTTGCCAACACCGGGTTCCCCGACCAGGCAGGGATTGTTCTTCGTCCGTCGGCTCAGGATCTGGATCACTCTGCGGATTTCTTCATCTCTTCCGACTACCGGATCCAGCTTTCCTTCCCTGGCCAGCGCCGTCAGATCCCGGCTGTACTGCTCCAACGTAGACTGTTTCGCCTTACGGTCTCCCTTTTTTCCAAGGTCTTCTTTGTACAGATTGCCGTCCTGTCCGATAGCAATCAGGGTATCCACATAAATTTTCTGTACATTGGCTCCCAGCGTGTTCAACAGGCGTACCGCTACGTTTTCCCCCTCTTTGATCAGGGCCAGCAGCAAATGCTCCGTTCCGGTCTGCTTCTGTCCGAAACGTGCGGCCTGATGGTGTGCTTCCTCCAGGATTCTCGCGGCTCTGGGAGAATATCCCTCTCTGTCCTTCACTGCGACACCGTTCTCAAACGCGATCAGATCCCGGATCATATCCATAACCTGCCCGGTCTCCACACCGTTATCAGCCAATACCTTGGCCGCCACACCGGTGTCTTCCTTTAATAATCCTACCAGAATGTGTTCCGTTCCGATGTAACCCTGCTTCAGACTCCTTGCACATCTGGAAGCCTGCGCCAGCGCATTTTGCGCCTTATCCGTAAACTGTGACTGCATCAATTCAGTCCTCCATACTCTTCATATATTTCATCAATCAGCTCATGAACTTCCTGCCTGGAAATATTCTTGCAGCTGCTCTTAGCCAGTATTACCTGCAATTCCTTCCGCAATTCATCTACCGCACGCATGCGATCCACATCGAGTGCAATTACCGCGCCTTTTCGCCGGTCTACCTTAACATAACCTTCCTGCTTCAGAACCGTATATGCCTTATTTACTGTATGCATATTGATCCCGATCGTATCCGCCAGCTGGCGCACGCTGGGCAGAGAATCTCCTTCATGAAATTGTGACGTGGCAATTCCCATGATGATCTGATTGCGTAATTGCATATAGAGTGCTTCATCACTGTTGAAATCTATCTCTATTATCATCAAACTCGCTCCCTTCCCATGTCACTGATTGTTATATTCCTATTATAACAGTGAACGCAGTACTGTCAACTGTAACCGGGGAAAGTTTATCGTTTTTTAATCAAAAACGGCATCTCACTTGTGCAAGATGCCGTTTGCATTTTATTGATCTTCGTCTCCGTCCCAATTCAGGAATTCAAATTCAAATTCATCATCATCTGACATGAAGTTTTTGGACTTCCAGCCGGGATTCTGATTGCCTTCACTCTGCGGTACAGGCTTTGTGGGTCTTGCCACCGGTCTGCCGGCCTGCGGCGCAGGTCTTTCGCTCTGCGGTGCCGTGGGTCTGCCTCCCTGAGGTGCAGGTCTTCCCTGTCCGGGTGTCACCGGTCTGCCTCCCTGAGGTGCGGGTCTTCCGTTTTGGGGTCTGCCTCCCTGGGGTCTGTCCACTCTTCTTCTGCGGACCGTTTCCTCTTCCACGCCGGAGAAATAGGATGCGTCATTCATATCTTTGATTTTGAAGATCAACAGTGTCACCGCTGCTACCGCCGCTACAAGCAGAATCACCAAAATAATGATGACTGCTTTCTGGCTGCTGATCTTTTTCTGATTGGTCTCATACTGTGCATTGATCTCTGTGATCTGGTTCAGGGAATTGAACAGATCTTCAATCTTATATTGCTTCTGCCCTGCCATGTCCAGCAGATACCATGCATCTCCCTGCATCTGAGTATCCCAGTCTTTGGATGTGGTCTGGGTATCTTCCGCAGGCTGCTCGTCTGTGGGTTGTTCCTCTACCGGCTGTTCTTCTACCGGTGCCTGCAGCTCTCCGGATAATGCAACATAATCCGAACGAATGAAGCCTGTCACCTCGACACTGTTGGAAATAAAGCTTATCTGATACCATGTCTTTCCATCGGTTCCTGTTGCCTGTCCGGTCACAGTCAGTGCCATTCCATTCTCCGCAGTAGTCACGATCTGGCTGGTGGTGGACGCATTGCTGCGCACACGAACAGACTGACCTCCGGTCACGGTCGCACTCAGGGGTTCCACTGCAGTAACCTCCACAGGAGTCTCATTCACAACAGGCGCCGGTGTTGCTGTGGTCGTAGTCGTTGTAGTAGTTGTTGTAGTTGTTGTACCTGAAGAAGACGGCGGGGTAGATCCGTCGGTAATGCTTACCAGATCGGAACGAATATATCCCAGCGTATTCGCATCCACATATACTTCATACCAGGTATAACCGTCTGCTCCCTTGGTCTGACTTTTGATGGAGATCGCCTTATCCTTGGCCGCGCTGCCAATCACTTCACTGGAAGAATCCGCAGTTTTACGGATCTTAGCACTGGATGCTGTTACCTTGGCTGCACTTTCCGCATGGCTGACAATTGCCAGATTCTCACTAAAAAGTCCTGCTCCCAACACAAATACCAGTGCCAGCATTCCCCAGAAAACCTTACATTTACTTATTCTCTGTACTGTCTTTTTCATCTGCAACTCCTTTTGTATCCTGACCTTGTCTTACGCTTCATCGATTGCTTTGCCAATGTCATGACGCATGTATTTATTCTCGAAAGAGATCCATTCCGTTGCCGCATAGGCATTGGCACGTGCCTCCTTCAGGGTAGCTCCCTTTGCTGTCACTCCCAGAACACGACCACCGTTTGTGACGATTCCCTTGTCCGTAAGCTTCGTTCCGGCATGGAAGCAATAATAACCGTCTTTTCCGTCGAAGTTCTCCAGACCGCTTATTACAAATCCCTTCTCATAGGATACGGGATAGCCGTCGCTTGCCAGGACCACACATACCGCAGCATTGTCCTCAAATTGCAGGTCGATCTGATCCAGTGTGCCGTCCACACAGGCTTCCATCACTTCGATAATATCATTCTTCATACGCGGCAGTACCACCTGTGCCTCCGGATCACCGAATCTGGCATTGTATTCTAATACCTTGGGGCCGTTCGGAGTCAGCATCAGTCCGAAGAAAATGACTCCCTTGAAAGGTCTGCCTTCCGCTGCCATGGCATCCACGGTAACCTGGTAGATGTATTTCTTACAGAATGCATCCACTTCCTCTGTATAGAAGGGGCTGGGAGAAAAGGTTCCCATACCACCGGTGTTCAGCCCCTGATCGCCGTCCTTTGCTCTCTTATGATCCTGCGCAGAAGTCATGATGCGGATGGTCTTGCCGTCCACAAAAGAAAGTACACTGACTTCTCTGCCTGTCATAAACTCTTCGATGACCATGCGGTTGCCGGCTGCACCGAACTTTTTATCCAGCATGATCTCATCCACGCCTGCCAGCGCTTCTTCTAAAGTATTGCAGATCAATACGCCCTTGCCCAGTGCAAGACCGTCCGCCTTCAGCACGATGGGGAAGCTTGCCTGCTCCTTCAGGTACTTAATAGCCTCCTCCGCGTTATCAAAATTCTCATAAGCTGCGGTGGGAATGTTGTATTTCTTCATGAGATCCTTGGAAAAGGCCTTGCTACCTTCCAGGATCGCTGCATTTTTACGGGGTCCAAAAGCCCGCAGGCCCTCTGCCTCCAGTGCATCCACCAGTCCGCCGACCAGGGGATCATCCATGCCTACGATGGTCAGGTCAATGGCCTGTTCCTTCGCAAATGCCACGATCTTATCAAATTCCATGGCTCCGATGGGAACACATTCTGCGATCTGGCCGATCCCGGCATTGCCCGGAGCACAATAGATCTTATCTACTTTAGGACTTTTTGCCACACAGGTTGCAATGGCGTGCTCTCTGCCGCCACCGCCTACGATCAATACTTTCATACCCATATCTTCTGCCTTCCTTAATTTTCGCTGTTTGTATGCTTTACTTTTCCGTTCACGACACAGATCCGTCCGTTGGCAATGTCATCCACTGCCTTCGGAAGAAGCAGCCACTCTGCCTGTTCCATCACACGTCTCTGCAACGTCTCCGGAGTGTCGTCGTCCTCCACTGCCACTGCCTTCTGTGCAATGATAGGACCCTCGTCCATGCCTTCATTCACAAAATGTACCGTAGCTCCTGTCACTTTCACACCGCGCTCCAGTGCTTTTTCATGCACATGTAGTCCGTAGTATCCCACACCGCAGAAAGAAGGGATCAGGGACGGGTGGATATTGATGATCCGGTTGCTGTATTCATGTACCATTGCCTCCGGGATCTTCACCAGGAATCCTGCCAGTACGATCAAGTCCGGAGCAAACTCCTTCACCTTTGCAAGCAGTGCCTCATTAAATACTTCTCTGCTCTCATAATCCTTCGGAGACACACAGACTGCGGGAATCCCAGCATTCTGTGCTCTTTCTAAGCTCTTCACCGTCTTGTTATTGCTGATCACGCCCACGATCTGTGCGTTTTTAACCTTACCTGCTGCAATAGCATCAATGATGGCCTGTAAATTCGTGCCGCCGCCGGATACCAGTACGACTACTCTTAACATATGGTCACACCCTTTTCACCGGCCTCACAGGTACCTACCACATAAGCAGTCTCGCCTGCTGCCTTCAGAGCTTCCATAGTCTTATCCACATCTGCGGGATCCAGTGCCAGTACCATGCCCAGACCCATGTTGTAAGTATTATACATCATCTCGTCTGTGATATTGCCTTTCTTCTGCATCAGGCGGAAAATAGCAGGCACTTCGTAGCTGTCTTTCTTCACGACTGCACGGATGCCGTCGGGAAGCATTCTGGGGATGTTCTCATAGAAACCACCTCCGGTGATATGGCTGCAGCCCTTTACCTTAACACCTGCGTTCTTCACAGACTTCATAGCCTTCACGTAGATTCTGGTAGGAGCAAGCAGTGCCTCACCAAGAGTCTTGCCCAGCTCGTCATAATAGGTATCCAGGCTCTCTTTTGTCATATCGAATACTTTTCTCACCAGAGAAAAACCATTGGAATGTACACCGGAGGAAGCGATGCCCACCAGTACATCACCGGGCTTGATATTCTCACCGGTGATCAGATCTTTACGTTCTACCACGCCTACGGCAAATCCTGCCAGATCATACTCATCCTCGGGCATCAGTCCGGGATGTTCTGCGGTCTCACCGCCTACCAGTGCTGCGTCAGACTGCTTACAGCCCTCTGCCA
>ERZ831634.4115-NODE-4115-length-9942-cov-2.912916_pt1 | contig 9942 bp, 3 predicted proteins | sample MGYA00519953_ERZ831634 | MGnify/ENA primary metagenome ERZ831634 (study PRJEB31850, sample SAMEA3708718) | human gut metagenome | biome: human gut; feature: human-associated habitat; material: faeces | place: China | collected 2014 ...
CTCGACCGGCTGGCCGAGGTCGTACATGAGCGGGATGACCGCATATTGTACGGCGGCCATCGCGAACCCGAGCAGCGTGTAGAACAGGATGCCGTTTTGCAGCAGCCCGGCCGACTTCTCGCGGTCGCCCTGCGCGTAGAGTTCGCCCACGAGGGGCGTCATGCCCAGCGCGATGCCGATGGCGGCGATGAAAAGGATGAAGAACACCGCCCCGCCGAACGATACGGCGGCCAGCGGCACGGGATCGTCGCCGCCGTAGCGGCCGACCATCAGGTTGTCGGCCACCTGCGTGAGGATTTGTCCCAATTGCGTCAGTACGACGGGCAGGGCCAGCCGCAGGTTGGATTTGTACTGGTCTTTGTATTTCGAGAAACTGTACATCGGTTTTCCGGATTAGGGTGCAAAGATAGCCATTTATGTCCGGATTGCAATCCTCGGGCTGTCCCGGGATGAAAAATCCGCCCGTTTCTGGGCGGATTCCATGCCGGAGGTCAGTACGGGAGCGTGATTTCGATGCAGCAGCCCGCGCGGTAGTCGGGGCATACGCGGATTGCGCCCCCGAGCCGGGTGACGATCAGGCGGCAGAGGTACAGGCCGATGCCCGACCCGGGTTTGAACGAATCTACCTTGGTGAAACGGTCGAATACCCATTCCTGCTTGTCCGGGGCGATGCCTATGCCGGTGTCGGTTACGCGGATGCGGAGTTTGCGGGTGCGGTCGTCCTTGTCGCAGCAGACCGTGACGGAACCCGCAGCAGTGAATTTGGCGGCGTTCTGCAACAGGTTGTCGATCACGCGCGTCATATAGGTTTCATTGGTCGGGATGACGCAGGTGCCGCGACCCCCCCCCTTGAGGATGTATTCTACCGACGGGTTTTGGGAAAGTTCACGCTGGATTTGCAGCCGCTCGGCACACAGCAGGCCGAGATCGGTTTCGGCGAGCGGCAAGGGCTCTTCGGAGCTGACCAGGCTCGACAATTCGAGCATGTTTTCCAGCAGGGTGGTCAGCGCGGTCGTGCTCGCCCATATCTGTTCGCGGAATTCGCGCCGCGTATTGTGGTCGTGGTCGCCTTCGAGCAGTAGATCCGAGAACCCGTTGATGGCGTTGAGCGGCGTGCGGATTTCGTGACACATCGAGTTGATGAAGGCCGTTTTCATCTTTTCGCTCTCCATGGCGCGGCGGCTTTGGCGGGTTATCTCTTCGTTGGCATCGGTCAGTTGCCGCCTTATCTGCTTCAGCTGCCGAACCATGACGTACTGGTAGACGCTCCAGCCGATGAGCAGCAGCACCAGAATGCCGCCCGCAAGCAGGGCGATGAATCGTATGCGGCCGGTCAGCCGGGACTTTTCGAATTCCAGCCTGCCCACCTCGAACAAGGTCTGCATTTCGGCAAGACTGCTCTGCGCCTCTTCTACCCGCTCGTTGAAGCGGATGTTATTGGTTGTTCGCACCGCTTTGAGGGCGTTTTTATAATCGCCCATTTCTTCGTACAGATAGGATTGGGTGGCATAGATAGGGGCTAAGTCCGCTTTTATGCCTTTGCTTTTGTAGACGGTTATGGTCGAGTCGATGTAAGCCACGGCCCGTTCGTAATCCCCCGTACACTGATAATACCGGGCGCTCGTGCTGTATATTTCCGCCATGTCGCCTTTGGCGCGGGCCAGCCCGATGCATTTTTGGTAATACTCGTTCAGCTTATCTCGGGAGATCAGGTCGCGCAGGTATACCATTTTGGCATAGGCGCGCATCATGTAGCCCGTCGTGTCGCGGTGGGGCCGTTCGAAGCGGTCGTCCATCGCCAGCCATTTGCGGTGCAGGTCGATACATTGCCCGATCTGCTCTTCGGCGCGCTTGTCCTTGCAGAGCATATAGAGATCGGAAAGTTCGTCGTGGCAAATCTTTTCCAGGTGGAGACGCTCTTCGAGCGGGTATTTCCTGAGGTTTTCCAGCGCTCGCTCCACATAGGGGATCGCCTTGGCGATGTTGTCGTAGGCTTCGGTCGTGACCGACGAAAAGTCGATGGCCAGGCCTGTCAGGAATTCCCATTCGATGCGCTCCTCGGGCGAGAGCCGATCGTAGTTTTTGCCTTTGAGTTCTTCCACCGCACGCGTTACCGTTTCGATCGAATTGTTGTCGTTCATCTGTTTCCAGAGGTAGTAGGCGTAAAGCGATGAACGGAACAGGGCGTAACGGGAACCCGGGAGAATGCTGTCTGCGAGGGCGATGTATTTCTCGGCCCGCCGGGCGTCGCGGTCGGCGAATTTGCGAACCAGAAAGTCCAGCGCATCTTTGCATCCGTAGGTATCCCCGGCCTTGTGCGCTTCGGCGAGTGCCGCTTCCCAATAGGGTGCGGCCAGTTCGAGGCTGTCGCCGCTCAGGTCGGCAAGTTGGACGTATATACGTTCCCGGCCGGCGGCATCGGGTGTTTTCGGTAAGAGCGTAAGCAAACTGTCGGCATGTGCCGGCTTGGGGGGCGCCTATATTGCAGCGTACGGAAACAAGGACATAATTAGCCCTGACGCAAGGGCTTTCAGGAGAATCTGACGCATGTCGGTGTCGTGAAACAATATTAAATTCGGACAAATTTATGAAAAAAAATCTTTCGGGGAATTATCATTTAAAAAATAGCAAACATAAAAACAGAGACCGGTTGCAAGCCGGTCTCTTTTAACGGGACGGGTCTGAACCGTCCGGGAGTCATGCCACCCGCAGCTTTACGCCGTGCGATTTGTCCGACTCGACGACGACCGTGTCGCCTTCGTGGAGTTTGCCGTCGATGATCAGCGTCGAAAGCGGTTCCTCGACGTTGTCCATCAGCGTACGTTTGAGCGAGCGGACTCCATAGCGCGATTCGTAGCCCATGGCCGCCAGGCGACGCTTGGCTCCGTCGGTGATCTTCACCTTGTAGCCCAGGCGGCGCGTGCGTTCGAAGAGCCCTTGCAATTCCAGTTCGATGATCCGCTCCACATCGCTCAGTTCCAGCGTGCGGAACAATACGATGTCGTCGATCCGGTTCAGGAACTCCGGGGCGAAGGTCTGCTCGAGTGCCTTGCGGTATTCGCACCGGGGCGTCGCGGAGGCTGTGGCACTCTTCGATACGGTGCTGTAACCTACCTGCACCGATTTCTTGACCACGTCGCGCGACCCGACGTTCGAGGTCATGATGATGATCGTGTTGCGGAAGTCCACCTTGCGGCCCGAGCCGTCGGTGAGGTGTCCCTCGTCGAAGATCTGCAACATCGTGTTGAAGACCTCGGGGTGCGCTTTCTCGATCTCGTCGAACAGGATCACGGCATAGGGCTGGCGGCGTACCGTCTCGGTGAGCTGGCCGCCCTCGCCGTAGCCGACATAACCCGGTGGCGAGCCGATCAGCCGGGCGACGTTGTGCTTCTCGCTGTATTCGCTCATGTCGATGCGGATCAGTCCGCGCTGTTCGTCGAAGAGCCATTTCGAGACCTCCTTGGCCAGCAGCGTCTTGCCTACCCCCGTGGGGCCGACGAAGAGGAATACCCCGATCGGACGGTTCTCGTCCTTGAGCCCGGCCCGCGAGCGGCGGATCGTGCGCGAGATCTTCTCGACGGCCTCCTGCTGCCCTACGACCCGCTGCGAAAGGTGCTGGCAGAGGGTTTGCAGGCGGGTCATCTCTCCGCCCGAAATGCGCTCGGCGGGGATGCCCGTCATCGAGGTGATGACCTGCTGGATATGCTCGGCCGTGATCTCCACGGGGTTGGTTTCGAGCGACCGCTGCCATTCGTTGCGGCTTTCGCCCAGTTTCGAACGGAGTGCGATTTCGCGCAGGCGTGCCGAGGCGGCCTTTTCGTAGACCAGCTCTTTGACCGCCTCGCGGCGTTCGCGCCGCACTTGGTCGAGTGCGCTTTCCATCTGGCGGAGTTCGGCCGGTTCGCGCGCCGATTGCAGGTGTATGCGCGAGCCCGCCTCGTCCAGCACATCGATCGCCTTGTCCGGGAAGAAGCGGTCGGTGATGTAGCGCCCGGTGAGTTCCACGCAGGCTTGCAGCGCCTCTTCCGTATAGCGTACCTTGTGGTGCTGCTCGTAGTGGGGGGCGATGTTGCGCAGGATCTGGAGCGTCTGCTCGGGCGTCGTGGGCTCGACGACGACCTTCTGGAACCGGCGCTCGAGCGCCGAGTCGCTTTCGATGTTCTCGCGGTATTCGTCGAGCGTCGTGGCGCCGATGGTCTGCAGTTCGCCCCGTGCGAGTGCCGGTTTGAGGATGTTGGCCGTGTCGAGGCTGCCCTGTGTCGAACCGGCACCCACGATGGTGTGTATCTCGTCGATGAATATGATCGTGTCCTTGGCTTTGCGCAGTTCGTCGAGCAGTTGCTGCATGCGCTCCTCGAATTCGCCGCGGAACTTCGTGCCCGCCACGAGCGACGATACGTCGAGCGAGAAGAGCGTCTTGTCGGCGATGGTGTAGGGCACCTCGCCGCCTGCGATGCGCAGAGCCAGCCCTTCGATGATGGCGCTCTTGCCCACGCCCGCCTCGCCGATGAGGATCGGGTTGTTCTTCTTGCGGCGCGAGAGTATCTGGACTACGCGTTCGATCTCCTGCTCGCGCCCCACGACGGGGTCGATTTTACCTTCGCGGGCCATGCGCGTGAGGTTCACGCCGAATTTGTCGAGCAGGTGTGACGAGGTTTTCTCTTCGGGTTTGTTCTCTTCGTTGAAGTCGAGCATGTGCACCTGAATTTCGGTGCGGAAGTCGTCGCCCACGGCGAATTTCTGCAGGTCCTCGGACACGCTGTCGGCCGTCACGCCGTACATCTCCAGCACGCGTGCGGTCGCCGTCGAACGGTCGCTGACGATGGCCAGCAGCGCGTGGGCCGTCGATACGCTCCGGGCGACGCCCGGCATTGCGAGCAGTTCCTCGGTGAAATCGCGGTAATATTCCTCGGGCGACCGGGTCTCCTGCTGTTTGGCGGTGATTACCTCGCGTTCGATGCGCAGGCGTACCTGGTAGAGCTCCCAGTCCTTCAGACGGGAGGATAAAAGCTGGTAGGCAAGCGACCCTTCTTCGCGGAGCATCTCCAGCATGAGAAAATCCTTCAGCGAGTGGTCGATTCCTGCTTTGGTCGTATTAAACGCCGCGCGGGCAATGATGCCCTCGAGCGTCTTCGAAATTTTTACTTGCATGTTGCGTCGTCATGAAATTTAATAGTCTAACTTTTGATTCTTCGCCTATCTAACGGCATGTTATTGTTAAATATTATGTTAACTTATTGAGCGGTATTTATTGCATTGTCCCTGAGTGGATTGTGCGGCTGAAATTCTCGGTGTGCGATGCTGGAAACGGGCTTCGATGTGTTCTGAACGGGTTTCCGGACTTTTTCGCAGGGAGAAGATGCTCCCCCGGAAGGGTAGTTCCGGTACTATGGAAAGGGTATACGGAGGCAGGATAGGTTCCCTGTGGCCGGTGCCGGAAAGAGCTCTTGCGGGGGCGGGGTTCGCCGGCTTTGGTTACCGGGGCTGCCTGCGGTGCCGGGCGGCTCTGTACCGGACGGCTTCTTGTGCGGGATATACCGACTGCGCCGGGATTAGTTGCCTGTTGCCGGCCGGTGCCGGGCGTCAGTTGCCGTTATACAATTATGATTCGGAATGTTTTATTTTTGATACGATGGCTGAAAGCCGTACCGATACCCTGCCGAAACCGGATGTAGATTTTTCCAGTGTATTATCTCTCTGAAAAACAATTATTATTACAAGTATAAAACGGAGTGTGTGTGTTTTTATTGTGCCGGTCTTGTTTATTTGTGTTGTTAATTTTGTATTTTTGTGGAAAAGGCCCGTCCGGGGCTGTTGACAACCGACTTCAACCCGAAAAGAATATGAAACGGATCCTAATCCCTCTCCTGGCGCTCGCCGCCGCCATGACCTTTGCACAACCGCCGCGCCCGCTGCCACCGGGCTATCCTGACCGTTCGGGGAATATAGACCTCGAAAGGGGGTTCCGAACCCCGCCGGCAGGTTACGGCGAGGTGCCCTTCTATTGGTGGATCGGCGACACGCTCACGCGCGAACATCTCGCCTGGCAGCTCGACATGCTGGCACGGAAACGGATCAGCAGCCTGCAGATCAACTATTGCCACACCGATACGGGCGGCATCACCTACGGCAGGACATTTCGTTCGAAGCCCGACCTCTTCACTCCGGCGTGGTGGGAGCTTTTCGGGTGGTTCATGACCGAGGCCGGCAAACGCGGTATGACCGTCAGCCTGAGCGACTATACGCTGGGCGTGGGGCAGGGCTCCTATGTGGACGAGATGCTGGCCGAAGACCCGACGCTCAACGGTTCGGAACTGCATTTCGACAGCCTGGAACTCGGCCGCGGGGAGCGTTTCTCGCGGGCTTATGCGCAGCGGCCGCTTTCGCTGAACGCTTACCCGCTCGATGCCCGGGGCCGGATCGACGGGGCGCCGGTCGACCTGTTGCCGGAAATGGGGCCAGACGGGGTCGAGTGGCAGAACCCCTGGCCGCGGGCCCTCGTGGCCGAAGTGAAGGCCGAGCGGCGCCTGCCTTCGCTCGATCCGATGCACCCTCGTGCGGGGCACAGTTACGTGCGGCACTTTTTCCAACGTTTTGCAGACCGTTTCCCCGGGGAATCGGAAACGGGGCTCAATTTCTTTTTCTCCGATGAGCTGAACTTCAACCTGCAGGGCAATATCTGGAACGATATTTTCCGCGACGAGTTCATGCGCCGCAAGGGATACGACATCCTGCCGCAGATCGACGCGCTGTTCGTCGACCTGGGTGACAGTTCGGTCAAGGTACGCATGGACTATAACGACGTGCGCGTGGCGCTGAGCGAGGAAAACTTCTTCATCCCCGTCTATGAGTGGCACCAGCGGCGCGGGCTGCTCTTCGGATGCGACCACGGCGGCCGTGGCCGCGACGTGGGCGAGTTCGGCGACTATTTCCGTACCCAGCGTTGGAACCAGGCTCCGGGTTGCGACCAGCCGATGTTGCAGAAGGACATTATTAAAAACAAGGTCGCCTCGTCGATCTCGCACCTCTACGAACGCCAGCGCGTCTGGCTCGAAGGTTTCCACAGCAGCGAGTGGTCGACCAACTCGGCGCAGCTGACCGATGCGATCTTCGCCAATTTCGCCATGGGGCAGAATCTGCTGAGCCTGCACGGGCTTTACTATACGACCATGGGGGGCTGGTGGGAGTGGGCGGCGCCCTGCAACCATTTCCACGAGCCTTACTGGGACGAGATGGACGGGTTGCTGGAGTGTACCGAGCGCCTGAGTTATATCCTGTCGCAGGGATACCACGTCGCCGACGTGGCGATCCTCTATCCCGTCGAGCCGGTGGTGGCCGGGTACGGCAACGAGGCTGTCGAAGCCGCCTTTGCCGCTGGGGAGGCGATTTACCGCGACGGCATCGACTTCGACTACATGGATTACGAATCGCTCGGCCGCGCCGAGGTGCGCGACGGCCGGTTGCATGTGGCCGGGGAGTCGTTCGGCGTGGTCGTGGTTCCCGCCATGCGGGCGATCCGCCACTCGTCGCTCGAAAAACTGCGCGACTTCGTTCGCGACGGCGGCATGGTCATCAATATCGGCCCGCTGCCGGAGGCCTCTGAAAAGGAGGGGCGCGGCGGCCGGGCGTTGACGGAACTGGTGGCGGATCTCTTCGGGGGCGGGCGCGACCGGGTTTTCCGTATCGGCGATCCGGCGGATGCGACCGCACTCATCGGCCGCAATACGCAGCGCGATTTCACGCTGCTCCGCCCGGCAACGGATGCCGGGGCGCATCCTGCCAAGCAAAAGACGGGCGATCCGACCCCTTACGTCATGCACCGCCGCATCGGCGGCCGTGACCTCTTTGCGGTCTATAACGTCGGGCGGGGCGCAACGTGCCGTTTCCGTGCATGGGGAGCCGCGGAGCTGTGGGATCCCTGGACGGGCGGGAAACGCCCGCTGCGGGTCGCCGCCGTCACGGATGCCGGAACCGAGGTGGTGATGCCGCTGGAGCGTACGGACATGCAGCTGATCCTCTTCGACCCTTCCCGCGATGCGGAGGTCGGGGCGGAATCCGCCGGCGCGGGGAGCACGCAGCGGATCGACCTCGGCGGGGAGAGGGATTTCCGGCTGGAACCCTTGCTGGACAACCGTTTCGGCGATTACCAGTGGCCGGGGACGGACGAAAAGATCGGAGCCTGTATTTATGATGCCGAATACGAACGGCTCGGCGGCGAGGCTCGGAAAGGCCGCGGACGTTTCACCTTCGGGGAGCGGTTCATGCTGCTGGGAGCGGTACCCGCCTCGGTGGATGAACGGACGGTGCTGGACAACCTGCCCGGCACAGCGTCGGGCGTGGAGGCAGCCGGCGTGCGGTACGAGTGGCGGCCCTATGCGTTCTCATGGCGCTGGGGCGTCGAGGGCGACTTCGGGCATCAGGGCTGGCACGGCCTGAAGGCGGAGATGTACGACGATTTCATTCGCCTTGGTGCGACCGAACGGGCTTTCAACGGCATGGTTCGCAAGGCCGAGGCATCCGGAATGAAGGATTATTACCTCTACACCTGCGTGGATGCCCCGCGTGACGGGTTGTACGACGCCGAATGGGGCGGGATCCGCCCCGTGGGGTTCTATGTCGGCGGGGAACGGCGCGAGCCTGCGGCACAGGTCGTTCTGAAGAAGGGCATCAACGAGATCGTGCTGCATTACGATTCGTTCGGCACGGCGCGGTTCGCCCTGCGCGACGGGAAGGCGGACATCGCGCCCGAGACGCTGGCCGAGGCCCCGTTGCGGATGAAGTTCCGCGGCGACCGGGCGCTGCTGCCGTTCGACAGCCGGAAGACGGCGGATACGCGGGCGCGGTTCACCTTCATGGCGGCGCCCGGACTGGAGGCGCTGGAATTCACGGCCTTTGGCCGGAAACCCGAAGTGCGTGCCGATGGCCGGAAATGCCGGGTCGCCGAGGTCGCACGCCGCAGCGACGGCGCCGTGACCTACCGTGCCGTGTTGCCCCAGCGTGCCGAGCTTCCGGCGGAGGTGTCGCTGACGCTTACCGAAGAACGCGGGTATGCAGGCGGTGCGGCGATAGACGGCCCTGTGAAGCTGGTTTGCGGGGCGGGACGCTATACGGTCGGCGACTGGTGCCGTAACGATGCCTTGCGTACTTATTCCGGTGCGGCGTGGTACGGTCGGGACTTTACGCTGACGAAGAAACCCGTGGGTCGTGTGACACTCGACCTGGGCGAGGTCGTCTCGACGGCACGGGTGCTGGTCAACGGTCGTGAGGCCGGTTTGAGGCTGACGTCGCCCTGGCGTTTCGATGTGACCGGACTGTTGCAGGAAGGTGCCAACCGGATCGAAATCCGGGTTTGCAATACGACGGCCAATATCTTCCTCTCTTCGCCGACGGTCTACCGCGGCGATACGAAGGCCGGAATACTCGGCCCGGTGCGGATCGAGATCGCCGAATAATCTGCGGCCGGGAGTGTTAAGGCAGGCGCCGCAATTTTGCGGCGCCCGCCTTAATCGGATGAAGCCCCGGCGTGGATTCTCCGGCGTATTTTCGGGCGGGCGTCTTCGGTACGTCTTCGGGGCGGATTATTTCCGCGGCCACTCCCCGACCTCCATGTCGCGCATGTCGGCGCCGTCGATCACCAGCCGCACGGCCGTGCGGACTTTGTGGAAACCGTATTCGCCGGCTGCGCCCGGGTTGACATGCAGCAGGTCGTAAACCGGATCGTAGACCACCTTGAGGATATGCGAATGCCCGGCGATGAAGAGTTTGGGATGCAGCGCCTGTATCTTTGCCGCTGCGCGCGGGTCGTAATGGCGCGGGTAGCCGCCGATATGGGTCATCAGCACCCGCACGCCCTCGCATTCGAACGCGAGGAAGCCGGGGTAGACGCGGCGTGTGAGCCCTCCGTCGATGTTGCCCGAGACGGCGCGCAGGGGTTTGAACGCC